>Ga0307419_10000597_pt1 | contig 18413 bp, 18 predicted proteins | sample SalMarWE160230MG_2_FD_202512 | JGI IMG/M metagenome (GOLD analysis project Ga0307419, IMG submission 202512) | Salt marsh sediment microbial communities from the Plum Island Ecosystem LTER, Massachusetts, United States - WE1602-30 | ecosystem: Environmental > Aquatic > Marine > Intertidal zone... | reverse complement strand
GTTGATACGGCTGTCGAAGGGACAAAAGTAACAAGTTTTGTTGCCACCGACAATTTAGCCGCAGCCAAGGTTCAGGGTAACTGGGTTGCCGATCATGTCGCCGATAACGGTGAGATAATTCTTGTAAACGGATTGATAGCTCAGTCGACAGGACGCGACCGACGTGATGGTTTCCTGGCAACCATTAAAAAAAGAAAACCGAATGTAAAGGTGTACCAGGTAAGCACCAAGTGGGGTCAAGAGGAAGCGCAAAACGGAGTTGAAGATCTCTTGCAGGCACATCCGAAAGTCAGCTTTGTTGTTTGTGCGTGGGATGGAGCGACAATGGGTGCTATTGCGGCGTTAAAAGGGAAAGGATATGCTCCTGGCAAAATCACTATTGTCGGATTCGATGGTGCACCTAATGCTTTACAGGCTATGCGAGAAGGATGGGTTCAAGCGGATGTAGCACAGATGTTATATCAAGAAGGCTATCAGGGAATCAAAGCTGCAATTAAAGCTGCGCAGGGACAAAAAGTTCCGGAGAGAATTGATACGGGAAATACTTTAGTCACACCTGATAATATTGAAAAGTTTATTAAAGATAATAAACTTGATGTGTTTATGTCCAAGAAGTAAAAATAAACCGTATGGCTGCGGCATTCTACATGCCGCAGCCATACGGGATAATAAATAAAAGATACAATTATCCATCTGTGGAGCGCCATCTTTGAACAATAAAAAAATGCATACATTTAAGGAAACAGTAATTGAGGCTTCAGAAAAAGCACAACAAAAATCCCCTCCATTTTTGGTGATGTTTACGGAAAAATTATCGCATATACAAGGTGTAAGCGCTATTATGGGCATTGTTGTATTATTTATTGTCCTGAGTATTCTATCACCATATTTCTTAACTATTGGAAACTTGCGAAATATTCTTGTTCAAATGGCGGTAGTTGCACTTTTAGGGGCTGGGATGACATTTGTCATACTAACTTCAGGTATCGATTTATCTATAGCTGCAAATCTGGCTTTGGTTGGAACAACAATCGGGGTGCTTACAGTACATGTCGGAGTCTATCCTGTCCTGGGTATTTTCATAGGTTTGTGTGTAGGCTCGGCAGTAGGGGTTTTTAATGGTGTTCTTGTTTCCAAGGCAGGGTTGCCGGCTTTAATTGTAACCCTTGGAGGATTAACTCTATGGCGTGGACTGGCGTTTCAAGTCACAAGTGGATACGATATTTCCGGAATGGTTCCAATCATATCTTTCATCGGCAGGGGAGATATATTGAAAATTCCAATGCCGATTATTATAATGTTCGTTTATTATGGAATAACATCTTGGGTTTTGAAAAATACGAAATTAGGAAGATATGTCTATGCCATCGGGAGTAATGAAGAAGCTGCAAGGCGCGCAGGTATCAATGTTTCTCGTTATAAAATAGGAGTATATATTATCGGCGGGTTCAGTGCCGGTCTTGCGGCAATGGTGCTCATTGGAAGGTTGGATAGTTCGGGAGGTAAAATTGCCACAGGCTGGGAACTCGATGCTATCGCTGCTGTGGTTCTTGGCGGCACTTCCTTATTAGGTGGCAGAGGTAACATTTGGGGCTCGCTATTTGGAGCCCTCCTTATGACTATGATAAGAAATGGTATGAACCTCTTGGGAATATCTCCTTTTATACAAATGATAACATTAGGGCTTGTGATTATTGGGGCAGTATGGATTGATATGATAAGGGTAAGAGGATTTAAAAGATCCCATAGAGACTAATGAGATACTATCATTGTGGGAGACAAATGTGGATGAAGACAAAATAAATGATCAGGATTTTATCCTGGAAGTAAAGGAAATAACAAAACACTTCGGCGGTGTCATTGCGCTTGATAAAGTCTCTTTACATATAAATAAGGGTGAACATGTGGCTCTTGTTGGTGATAACGGGGCCGGTAAATCCACACTTGCCAATATAATTACTGGCGTGCTTCAACCTGATTCCGGCAGTATCTGGTTCGAAGGAAGAGAGCATATTTTTACTTCTCCTTTAGAGGCGCGTTTGAACGGTATGGAGACAGTATTTCAGGACTTAGCGTTGGCAAACGATCTTGGGGTTGTTGAAAACATATTCCTTGGAAGAGAGCGATACCGATTAAAACTGGGTCCTTTTAGTATACTAAATCATAGTGATATGAAGAAGCAAGCCCGACAGGTGCTGGAAGAAACAGGCATAAAAATTCAGAATCTGGAAGTACCGATAAGAAATCTATCGGGCGGCCAAAGGCAGGGTGTGGCTATCGCACGGGCTGCCAGTTGGGGTTCAAAGCTCATTATCCTTGATGAACCAACAGCGGCATTGGGAGTTCAAGAGACAAAAAAAGTAGAAGAAATTATAAGAAAATTAAAACAGCAGGGAATATCGGCATTGATGATAAGCCATAATTTAACCCAGGTGTTTTCTTTATCTGACAATATTTGGGTTTTACGACACGGTAAAATGGTAGGAAGTCGAATAACGAAAGAAACTGAGCCAAATGAAATTGTAAGTATGATTACAGGTGCTCACAGTTTATACTATTAAATGTAAGGTTTTAAACAATAAACGCAAACAACAGTTGGAATTTTGTTTCTATCCCGTGAATATTTCAACCAGTTGTCCTGGGAAATTTGTCCCCCTGATCAGCTTATTTTCCTTTGTCATTAAGCGAAACAGAACCGATAAATATAAAGCGAAGCGATAACGGGGACGGAGTATGAAAATATGAGACTATCATTCTCATAGACCTCTAAGTCATACTCTGTCCTCTGGATATTAGAGAGGGATCATGTGAGAAGGCAACATGGTTATACATTGACAAAAGCATTCGCCCTATGCGGTATCGCAGCTGCTTTCCTGGACATTATTATCATTTTTGTACTCGGGTGGCTTCGCCCCCATTACAACCTGTTTTTACAAACAGCAAGTGAGCTCGGCGCCACTGGAAGTCCATACTCTACAGTTATTTCCGTGTGGTGGCTTATGTACGGTTTTTTGATTGTTGCCTTTTCATATGGCCTCAACAGGGGTCTCAATAAGCCTGGCAGGCTTTGGTGGGTAGGGCCAGTATTGATATCGATCTTTGGTGTGTTCGATGGGACCGGTTCCGGGGTTTTCCAATGCGACTCTGGATGTATGGGAAAAACGCTTATCGGAAAGCTTCATCTTGTGGTAAGCGCAATAGGAACATCGGCGCTCCTGCCTGCCCCGTTCTTCATCTGGCTTAGGATGAGACATGATGAAAGATGGCGGGGATATGGAGCGTTTACTATGGCCGTTCAAGGTGCGGGAATTGTAATTTCAATTTTATTTCTTTGTGTTGAAATACAGAGATTCAGCGGGATCCTCGGGATAAAAGTAGGTTTGTTGCAGCGAATATTTTTAATAATCTATTATATATGGATCATTGTTCTGGCAGTACATTTATTTCAAACAACAGGAGCAAGAAAGCGGTTCGAAAAATAAATGTTTCTCGCTTCTGTTTCTCGCCTCTTGACAAATTGTACTGTTCTATTGGTAGGCTGACCTGGCAATCGTCCAGTCTGCAGATTCTCAATTACCGGAAATCAGGCATTTCCAAGTAACTTCTCGCGAAGTTACTTACAGATACTCGGTCACGAAATGATACATCCTGTCAAGGACGTAGACCGCTTCTAAGTAACTTCGAGTAAGTTACGTTTTAATACTCGTTCCCAGGAGGACATACACCGCTTTTAAATTGTTTACAGCATCTAATCGAAGGAGATATGTGTCTGTAAATCTTCATTCCCGAGCTCCTTTGCATAGGCAAACAGAGCAGGATTGCCGCCAGTATGGAGAAAAAGCACATTTTCACCTTTTGCGATTTCACCCCTCTTGATGTGATCTCTAAGCCCTGCAAATGCTTTTGATGTATATACCGGGTCGAGGAATATGCCTTCTTCCCTTGCCATCAATTTGATCATCTCGATACCTTCGGCAGTCGGTATGCCGTATGATTTTCCAACATACTCTGACGAGCTGTACACAGCTTTTGAATCGATATTGACATCGAGGCCGAGATTTCGAGCCGCCTGGTTTGCATATCGGCATATGCATTCTGAAGAATCGATATCCCAGACAGCCGGAGTAATGCCAACAATGTCTACACCGCTTCCCAGGGCTCTTTTTCCGATTTCAAGTCCCGCCTGGGTGCTGTCATACGAGGAAACATAGAGCCGGTCCGGGCGGATGTGAAGATCGTCACACTGCTCGACTATTTCACAAAAACACTCGACGTATGCGGCGACATCGGGTGTCAGGTCACTGTCGTTTGCCATCCTGACGACAAAGGGGTTTTTGCCCTCTTTTCTGAGGTTGTCGGCAAGCGCGTACATTGCCCTGCACTGGCCGTTTTGATCCGTATCGATGATATGCACGTGTGCACCGGCGATAAGATCGAGGAGCAGGTTGCCCTGTATGTCGTCGTCTTTCTTTCCCCGGACACGCCTGAGCACAAGTTGCGTTTCAAGGCCGAGCATGTTGCACGCAGCCGTAAGCTGCCTGCAGTAATTCGACTGAACTGCAGCACCGCCGATAACACAGTCAGCCCCTTCATGTACAGCCCGGGCAAGGAGAAACTCGAACATCCTCGTTTTATTTCCGCCGAATGCAAGCCCCGTAAGGTCGTCACGTTTTATGAATATTCTGGGGCCGGCGAAAAAGTCGGACAGCCTCTTCAATTCATGAAGCGGGGTCGGAAGAACTGCAAGATGCACCCTTGGAATAGTATTTATCTTTTTTCTCAACTCTTTAATTGTGAGTTTTGACGTCATAATTTTTACTCCTTGCGGCGTACTCCAATTTTTTTAAGTTGCTTTATAAAAAGTTACCTGTTCATATCCTCACACCCTGCGGCATACTACGGCCACTTAATTGCGTCCGGTCCGACTTCAGTCCGCCTTTTTAAACAGGACAACGCCTTTGATATACCCCTCTCTCCTTTCCTTTATCAGTCCGGTTGAGAAGGCTTTGATGAGAGAATTCAGTGAAAACCTGTGTGTAACGAGGTCTTCTACCGCAACGTCTCTATTTTTGATCAGTTCGATTGCCCCGGAATAGTCGAGCCCGCAGCTTCCAGTCACCGTTATCTCTTTGAGCTGTACAGGCTGTATGTCAACTGTTACGGGGCCGCTCCCGAAAACGCCGTATATAAGCAGATCGCCTGCCTTCCTCAGCACATTGATACTGTCATTCAGGGCCTTCTCAGATCCTGCTGCCTCGATTGCGAGATGCACACCCCTTCCGTCTGTGTCACTGAGAATGGCTGCCGGTGCATCAACATTCGATGCATTCAAAGAAATATCTGCCCCGTAAGGACGGCCGAGTTTCAACCGCTCATCACGAGTTCCCACAAGATACACCTTCGATGCGCCCTGCAGTTTCGCAAGCCTGCAGAAGAAGAGCCCTGCCGGTCCCGGGCCGAACACGGCGACGGTTTTTCCTTTTACCGGGTGAACACCCTTCAATGCATGTACAGGACCCGCAAGGGTATCGATCATACCTGCCTCAGGCCAGCTTATTTCATCAGGAAGAGAGTAGCAGTTTTTCACGGGAGCGGTAAAATATTCCGCATACTCACCATCCGCATCAACCATACCCATAACCCTGCCGTTGTCGCAGAGCCCGTACCTTCCGGTCCTGCAATACTCGCACTTCCCGCAATGCAGTATGCATTCCACCATGACCCTGTCTCCAGACTCTACTCCGGCGGCATCCGCTCCGAGTGCATCAACCACCCCCCCGCCTTCATGGCCGATTATCATCGGTGCATGGGCCTGCTTGAACCTGCCCTCATAGATATCAAGATCGCTTCCGCACACGCCGACCGCCTTCGTCTTTATGAGCACTTCTCCACGAGCAGGAGACGGCTTCGCGGTTTCCTCTAATGAGAGGTTGTATGGTCCTTTCCAGACGACAGCTTTCATAATGTGACTCCGTATAGCCTCATTTTATCCGCTCTATCTCAGCAGGTTCAGCAGCACATTTTCCATGGCGATAAATAAAAACTGGAGGTTACAGCACTATAATTTCTATGTATATGGTATATATATTGTACATAAAAAATGTATTATAGAATAGAGGATATAGAAATTTCTTTCCCTTCATTATATTCTGTTTTAGTATACTTACAGCGAGTGGCATATTCTCCGCGACATGTAAACGGGAGTTGTGTCCGCTCTACCGGATTTGTGCAACAAATCCGAGGTTTACACCGGCGGCATTATTCACACGCGAAGGGTCCGAATAGTATTGTATACAATTGTTTTTTAAGTTTAAGAATTAAAAGAGGTATGGAAAGCATTCTATGGATATGACAAAAAAACAAAGGCTAATCGCTGCCGTTGAGAGACAAGGGGTTGACAGAATCCCTACAACATTCAGGGCTTCGAGATATCTGACCATAACTCTGATGGAATATTTCGGCATGAAAAATACCTCGGATTTTGCCGATAACCGAGAGGTGTTTTTGAAACACCTGGGAGCCGATTTCTGGTCTTCGGGATCGAAGGTTGATAAATACTCGACCTTTATCCCTGCCTATAATGGACCCAAACCCCAACCTCCCTATGTTGACGATGGTACTTATTTTTATACGATCGGTATAAAAGCCAGACCCGGAAATATGAAGAGTTTCGATATTGATTACCCTAATGTCGGCGTCGATCCGCCACTTGGCGATATTGATTCGCCCGTAGACCTCAAAAAAAGTTTCTTAACTCAAAAGCTCGAAGATTTTAATTTTTCCAAAATGAGAAACAAGTACCGTGACATTTCAGTCGGTGACATCAAAGAGAGTGAAGAAGCGGTCGTGAACATCGGTACACTCAGCAGCCTGTTCATGATCTGCTGCTATTTGCGGGGCATGGAGAATTTTCTCATGGATCTCGCGTTCAACCACAACCTGGTGGAGCACCTGGTCGGCGAAGTCGGCGAGTTTTGTATCGAATTCAACAGACGGGAACTGGAAGTAATGGGAGATAGCGCAATCTACTACGGTACCTGGGATGATGTTGCCGGACAGGATGGTATGCTTTTTTCACCGGAACTATTCAAGAGATATTTTTTACCACTGTACAGGCGGCTTATCGATAACAACAAGAAACATGGCCTTTACTTCGGCTGGCATTGCTGCGGCAGTGTGCACGAAGTGCTCCCGCTCATGATCGATGCGGGAATCGACGTTTTCGATGTTGTGCAGACTTCGGCGAAAGATATGGATATTAAGAATGTTTACAGGCTCTACGGAAAAGATGTGTGCCTGCACGGCGGGCTCGATGTGCAGAAGCTTCTTGTTGAAAGCGATGTGCAGGGAGTCGAGGAGGAGGTCAAACGGATAGTCGACCTGTGGGGTACACGCGGCGGAATTATTCTTGCGCCGTCTCATGAAACGCTTCCCGATACTCCCATTGAAAATATTCTGGCAATATATTCTGTAATATAGGCAAGTGAACTTTCAATCATAAAATGTAAAACCGACACTTGCCTAATGGTTTTTACCTGAAGAATGTAATAATAGGTGATTGTAACATAATAAGCCAGTTGAACATGAAAAATCTGGTATAAAAGGAAAAGATATCGCTTTGCTAGACCGGAATTCTAATTGATAAAACCATAAATTAACAGGAGAAAAGAAGTGAAGGGAGCCATACTGTTGTATTACAGCTTGATCGACAAAATCAATCCATTTGCGCTTATCGGCGTGCTCGTGGGCGTTGTATTGCTGGGCCAGCCTTTCAGCAAAGTGATTTTTATGATCGGGTTCCCTGTTATTCTGTTCTGCACCGCCGCGCATATGGTACTTGATCACTACGTGTAGCAACACTCTCCGTAAAGAATCCCCGGGAAATTAAGTATGACATGTATTTTTCCCGAACAGATGAGAATTTCGGTAAGCATTTCTGCAAGTTTTGAGACAGGCGATTTATAATACGTGATAGGGAAAGAGTGCTCACCCTTTCCCCATTTAAGTATCCTAGTTAAAGTATCTTACAGCACGTTCGCGAACTCGCCCTTGAGGGGCCTGGTATGGATACCGCATTCGCCGCCGCATTTGCTTGTGCCGATCCATCTGCCGGCCCGCTCGTTTTCATCGGTTGAAATATTGGTGCACGGAGCACAACCGAGTGATCGGTAACCCTCTGCGTAGAGAGGGTTGACCTTCACATTGTTGAGCGCAAGAAACTGCCAGACTTCCCGTTCTTTCCATATGAGAATGGGGTTGAGCTTTATCAAACCTTCATCGCGTTCTTCGACTTCCCTGTAATCGGTTCTGGTTCTCCCCTCGGTGCACCGCAGGCCCGTTACCCAGCAGGTTACGTCCATTTCTTCAATTGCCCGGCGGGTGGGCAGGACCTTGAGAATGTTGCAGCAGCGGTCCGGGTCGTATTCATAGAGCTGTTCAGGTATATCCTCGTCGTTTTTATATATCTTCAGTTCAGGATACTGTTCCACGGTTTCATACATGAACCGAACTGTTTCTACGGGTTTGAAGCGTGTTGTAACGATGAACCCCCTGATATCCGGGCTTACCATCTTTGCGAGAGCCCAGGCGCACACGGAATCCTTGCCGAGGCTGTTTGCCACAACAAGTCCGTCGCCATACTTTTCATACGCTTCCTCGATAAGAGTGAGCGACCGTTCTACCTTCTCTTTGTACGTCAGGCTGTCGACAAGCTCTTTAAGGTTGTCGTTATTTTCCAGAAGTCTCATTATCTCCTCCATTATCAGTGGTGTTTATTGACGCAGAGTATAGTACAGGTGTTTTGAATAGGGAAATAAATATGTCTTATGGAGGATGGTTTGTATTACATTTTATTATGGATGGATAGTTTGGGTGATTCGTAGTAGTGGGAGGTGTATATACATTTTTATGGGTGACTGTTAACGGTACCTGATGTATAAAGGGAGTGCTGAATGTTTGTGCGAACTGTAGCAGGAGACAGGAGTGTGAAAGTGCTCGGATTTGCTCACTGTCACGAGCATTTATTCGTGTTTCCGACTGATGGCGTTTCACTGCCGCAAAGATTGATTGCAGATGACTTTACAAAGTCAAAGGAGGAAGTGGGAAGGTTTCAAGCCGCAGGGGGGGGTGCGCTGGTTGATGCCCAGCCGTTTGCTGCGGGAAGAAATGCAAAACTGCTTTTACGGCTTTCAGAAGAAACAGGGGTGCACATCATTGCATCGACCGGGCTTCATAAAAAGATGTTCTATTCCGATGGGTTCTGGTCCGAGCGTACCGGGAAACGGGTTCTAACAGACCTTTTTATTTCAGAAATTGATGGAGGGATGTACGAGTATGATTTTTCAAACCCCTTCTGCAAGCGCTGTGGTGTGAAAGCGGGGATCATCAAGATTGCGGCAGAGGCCGAGGGGCTTACCGGTTATTACAGAAACATATTCGATGCGGCAATCGAGGCGCACAGGGAAACAGGAGCGCCTATCATGACTCATACGGAGCTTTCCCAGGCGGGGAAAGAACAGGCTGAATATCTGATTGCAGGCGGTGTTCCGGCAGAATGTATTATCATCAGCCACATGGACAGGGTGATCGATTTCGATAAAAACATCGAGCTTGCCCGTATGGGAGTGTTTCTTGAGTATGATACCATTACACGGTTCAAGTATCACCCCGATAGCGAGGAGATCGAACTGATAGGGCGAATGGTTGAAGAAGGTTTTACAGGACAACTTCTTCTTGGAATGGATACAACGAGGGACCGTATGCTTTCCTACGGCGGCAGTTTCGGGCTCGAGTATATACGGCGCAGGTTTATTCCGGCATTGAAAGAATACGGGATATCTGAAGAAGATATTAAAAAATTAGTGGTTGAAAATCCGCAGAAGGCACTGTCGTTTAGTTGAAGTGCCGGTTGAACCGGATTATAGTTTGCTTCGGCGGTGTCCGGACCGGGTGTCCGGACCGGGTGCCCGGACCGATTGAATATTTAAACACGAGTTGAGTTATGCTTCAAAAACTTGCAAGGCCGACTTTTTACTTCATCGGTGTGGATACGAGAAAGTCGGAGATAATGAAAATTTTCCCTCTCTGGATCAAGGAGCTTGGCCTTCCCGATACAGACATCAGGGGGTACGATATACAACCGCACGGTCGGCCGGATAAGTACAGGGCGATCGTAAAACATATAAAGGAAGATCCCAATGTGCTCGGGGCCCTGGTTACCACGCACAAGATCGATATCGTTCGTGCGGCGGGTGATCTTTTCGACTATTTCGATGAGTATGCCCGGCTTTTCGGAGAGGTGTCGAGCATCTCGAAAAGAGGAGGGGCATTGCGCGGCCATGCAAAAGACCCGATTACAGTCGGCCTCGCCCTCGAAGCATTTATCCCGAAAAATTATTGGAAAGACAACATAAATGTGCATGTGTTCATTATTGGCGCAGGCGGAAGTGGAATCGCTTTGAGCTCCTACCTGATGAGGCAGGATCATGGTGAAAACATACCCTCAAAAATAGTAATCTCGAACAGAAGCAGTGGAGGCCTCGAGCACTGTATGTACGTGCATGAGAAGCTTCCTGCTGTGACCGTGCTCGAATACGTGCAGGCAGGTGTCGGCAGGACCAACGATGACTTGGTGGAAAGTCTTCCTGAAGGGTCTCTGATAGTCAATGCCACCGGTATGGGGAAGGACGTGCCCGGGTCGCCGATTGACGATGAAACCTTTTTTCCGAAAAAAAGCTTTGTCTGGGATTTCAACAAGAGGGGGAGCCTTGAATTTTTACATCAGGCATGCCGGCAGCAGCACGAGCGAAACCTCACAGTTATCGACGGCTGGACCTACTTCATACATGGCTGGGTCCAGGTGATGGCTGAGGTGTTTGCATTTGATATTTCACCTTCTGATGTCGAAAAACTGACCGGAATAGCAAAGTCATTTCAGTAACATTCTGAGGGAAATACTGTTTCAGCTTATCGATTGTAACGTCAAACCAATTCGCAATTGTTTATTGTTTCTCAAGAACTGTTTTCAGATTTTTTTACAATTCAAAGTAATTCCGCATCAAGCGGTATGTTCTCCAAGCGGTGTGTTCTTCACGAAATGTAAACATTGGTTATATTGAGATTTTACGGTAATGAGCCTTTTTATGAAACCGGTATGGTCGAACGAATAATTGCTCGCTCAGGGAGGAGAATGGCACTCAACAGGCCATTACGCCCCCCTGTTGTATCGATGAGTATTCGCTTTTTCGACATAACAACCTGGGGAAAACGTACATGCCCTGAGATAACGGTGACGGGGCAATCGTGGGGAAGCTTGATGTTCACGAGGCTCTGTTTATGAATCCATGGCTGACCGGGATTAGTGTCCCTTTTTTTCAGTTTTTCCAGTTGACATTGAAAGGGTTCATCCGGAAGAAGCCCTGCATGTACGATAAGGTGGCCGTCGGCTTCAACGCACCATGGCAGGGACATAAGAAAACCAACATGCTCTTCAGGTATGTTTTTTTTCAGTGCTGATAGATCATCGGGCTCTACACCGTATGATATGAATGTCGGCTCCGGGCTGTACTCCTCCACATAGGGGACGGCGTACTGCCGTTTCATCTCTTCCCCCATCAATCCGAGGGCACTGAGAAGCACGAACTCGTGGTTTCCCATAATACAGGTTGTCCTTCCTCTGTTTTTAATGAGATTGATAACAAGCTCTACCGCTTCCCTGGGATTGGGCCCTCTATCGATAAGATCACCAATAAATACAAGCCATCGATTGTCAAAATTCTCCGTTTCTTTTTTTAAATTTTCAAGAAGGCTGTAAAGGGGTGCCATATGGCCGTGAACATCCCCGATAACAATGAACGGACCTTCTATTTTTCCAGTACAGAATTTTTTACTCATCACCCTTTAAAACCGTTTATAGTTTCGCAATTTTAACACTACAATAATGGGCGGTTCATCCTTCTGTCAAGGCAAACGGAGATTGAGGTTCACTATGAAATTGTAAAATTATAGTTCGTTTAGGGTCCACTTTTTAACTTTGAATTCAACGAAAATGGGTCATTTTTAAAATTTAAATGACAAAGTAAAGAAATACCTTGAGAAAAAAGCAGGTGGATGGTAAGAATAGGAAGGTTTATGTAGTTGAATTGGGGTCAGAAAATGTTCAAGACGAGAATAGTCTTTTTCGGAACCAGGGGTCAGGAGTTAACGAGCTGTCATCTCGCAAAACTCGTGGAGAACGGCGCGAACCTTGTGGGGTTTGTAGAGGCACCTCCGGGGAGTATTTCCACCGTGCACACCGAAAAAGACCCATATGAAGGAATTAATGAAGTTGCGACACGTTTTGATAAACCACTACTCTGTCCGCAGAGTCCCAGGGAGCCTGCATTTATTACAGGCCTGAAAGAAATGAAGCCGGATGTTTTCATTATTATTTGTTACCAGTTTTATCTTCCCGCAGAGGTGCTCGCTATTCCGGCCCTTGGAGCGATCAACTTTCATACATCCCTGCTGCCGCGACACGCCGGAATGCATCCGGGCTTCTGGACCATTTTCTACGGTGACCGTGAGACTGGAATGGTGGTTCACTTTCTTGATGAAGGGATTGACACCGGTGATATTATTTATGAAACGAGGGTCCCCGTAAAGCCGGGAGACATGATCAACGAGTTGTACCACCGAGTCTGGAATACGAGCATGCCGCTTATTGGAAGGCTCCTGGCGGATCTCGATGCCTGCACACTCCCGAGAAAACCGCAGGACATCTCAAAATATTTCTACAACTACGAGATCACCGAAAAGGATTTTGAGCTTGATTTCAGACAAACGGCTGAAGTTCTGTACGGAAGGGTTTTAATGCGCCCGGGCAAGTTCTATTTCATATATCATGAAACTAAATATTTTATCCAGAGATGTTTGGTTGTAAAAGAGCATGTGCATTCACGTAAGTTTTCAACCGGTATTCCCTATGCGGTCAACGGGAAGCTTGTATTTGTGACTCCAAAAGAGTTCCTGCAGCTTGATGAGCTTAAAGTAGATGGGGAGAATATCGATCCGCTCTCGATCCTGTAAACAAACATAATTAAGAGAAAGGAGGATTTTATGATCGTTAAAAGGTTTACGAAGGAGGAGGTGCTCGGCAGGCTTCGTAAAAAGATTGCAGACAGTAAACCGGTATTCGTTGCAGCATGTGGAACAGGCCTGGTTGCAAAATGCCTCGAAAAGGCGGGCGCCGATTTTATCGTAACATTTTCCGGTGCCAGGCTTAGGAACAACGGCTGGGGAACGATGTCGCAATGGTGGCCGATCCTGGATTCCAATCAGCAGGTCATGGATAACACAGCGCACGATATTATTACCTCATTGAAGGGGCAGGCTGCTGTTCTTACCTGCGTGCAGGCAAACGACCCTCTGCGCGATATGTATATGGTTCTCGATTATTTGAAAAGAGTCGGCGTTATCGGTATCTCACATGTCGGTCCGTCGATCGGGTATTATGAAAAGGAAAGTCTTATGTACAGGGTTCTAACCCAGGCGGGAATTACCCTCGAAAATGAGATCGAAATGCTGAAACTGGCTAAGGAGATGGGTTTTATTACCTTCGGTATGCCTTTTGACCTGAAGGATGCTGAAAAGATCATGAAAGGTGCAATGCCGGATGCGTTTTGTTTTCATGCGGGGACGACCAAAGGGGGGCTGATGGGGTTTGATACACCATATACGATAGAGGAGACCGCACAGAGGACAGAAGAGGCCAACCAGGTGGCGCTCAAGATCAAACCGGATGTTCTGATTCTTGCACATGGGGCAGCTCTGGAGACACCGGAGGATGGCCAGTATATTTTAGATCATACTTCCTGCCATGGCATCTGGACCGGCTCAGCAACCGAGCGCATTCCCATTGAACGGGCAATACTGGAAACGGCCGGTCAGTTTGCCAATCTAACATTGAAACAAAGTTAATGTTGGAGAGAGAAAAGGCGAAATAATGGAGCAGGAGCTTCACTATATATCTTGATTGGTAACTATTCAGCTGTATTTTATAATAGGAGAGTGTAATGAATAAAACAATTGCAATACTGGCAACACTCGATACCAAAGGCCCGGAGGGTAACTATCTCCGCGAACAGATTCAGGAATGCGGTGACAGTGCGTTGCTCATGGATACCGGTGTCGTGGGAAAGCCTGCGGTAAAAGCGGATATTACCCGGGAAGAAATTGCCGAGGCAGGGGGCACACCCCTTTCCGAGCTCCTCAAAGATCCAACGCAGGACAAGGCGCATCCGGTGATGTCGGCAGGGGCTTCTTCGATATTGAAGAAGCTCCTCGAACAGGACAAGGTACACGGTGTCGTGAGCCTGGGCGGGACCCAGGGAACATCACTCGGCACGGGAGTAATGCAGACTCTGCCCTACGGGTTTCCGAAAGTCATGGTATCCACTGTGGCATCTGGAAACGTTTCATCCTTTGTTGATATCAAGGATATTACCATGATGTTTTCAGTCGGTGATATCCTCGGCCTTAATCCAGTGATGTGCAAGATCCTGGCAAACGCAGCCGGCGCAGTAAGCGGCATGGCAAACGTGAAGGTAAAGATTGAAAATAAAATCGGAGACAGGCCGCTTATCGGCATGACCAATATTGGTCTGGCCACAAGGGGAACGATCAAGGCGCTTGAGCTGTTCAAACAAAAGGGCTATGATGTTATTGTCTTTCACGCAGTCGGCTCCGGCGGTCGCGCCATGGAGCAGATGATGAAGGACGGCATCATCGGGGCGGTACTAGATTATGCCCTTGTCGAAATCCCCAACGAGATATACGGTGGCCTCAATGCTGGAGGGCCCGACCGTTTGAAAACAGCAGGTCAATTAGGTATACCACAGGTGGTTTGCCCGGCGGGAGTTGAGCATATAGGGTTGATCCTCAGTGAACCGCACAAGGGCCCGAAGGAGCACCTGCACCGTAAGTACTACTACCACAGCCCGATCATATTCGTATATCGACTTGATAAAGACGAGATGCTTGTTACCGCAAAGGAGGTGGTCGATCGGCTGAAGTACACGAAAGACGAGTCTATTTTCATGATACCAAAAAAGGGTTTCGACCGCTCCTGCTATGAGGGCGCTCCGCTCTACGATCCTGAAGGAGATAAGGCGTTTATCAACTATTTGAAGGAAAATCTTCCAAAAAACTTCAGGATCATAGAGCTTGATTGTAAAATCGAAGATTCTGAGTTTGTAGAGGAAGCAGTGAACAACCTGATATCTTTAATCGAGAAGCGAAAGAAAAAATGAGGTACCCGAAATTAGGGGCGCTCCGGGGAGGACATTCAGAGGGCAGTTTTATGAGAGGATCTGGATACTATGAATAAACGCGAAGAATTCATCGTTACATACCACCTGTCGTTTCAACTTGAATCTGTCGAACGGTCGGTTGAGTTGCTGTTAGCGGAAATGACGAGCGGTATTCAGTACTACTCGAAAAGGGACGGTGTACAGATGGACCGGGTTCAGGATACGTTGCCCTTTGTCGATGAATCAGTAATGGGAGAGGTGCGTACTCTCGAGCAGATCGATGAAGATACCTATTCGGTGAAGTTTGCCTTTCCAGTTGAAAATCTCGATGCGAAGCTCGGTGGTATCACCAATCTCTGGCCTATGGTCGCCGGGGAGGTTTTCAACTTTCATTTTATAAAGAGCGCTGCCCTTATAGGCCTCGATCTTCCTGATTCCTTTCAAAAGTACTATAGGGGGCCGGGATTCGGTATTGAAGGGGTGCGGGACCTGGTGGGGGTTGAAAAGGGACCTGTCTTCGGGTCGATAATCAAACCGAACCTCGGCCTTGATCCGGCACAATCTGCGCGAACCGTCTCCATTCTGGCAGAAGCGGGGTTTAACTTCATCAAGGATGATGAGATATGTGTAAATCCTTCACTCTGCCCTCTGAAAGAGCGCGTGCTGTCCATAGCAGGAACACTGAACGAGTACAGGCAGAAATCCGGAAGGAATGTATTGTACGCGGCAAACGTGACCTCTGACTTTTCGGTTCTGGGCAAAGCTGCGGAGATTGTGGTAACGGCAGGCGCAGGCGGGTTGATGATCGACCCCTTCTGTACAGGGATGTCTGCTATGGATTATCTGAGGAGAAACTTCGACTTACCTATCTACGCGCACAGGGTCGGGTACGGCCTCTTCTGCTCGGGCACGAACTTCAGCATCGGATACGATGTATTCACAGCACTGTTCAGGATGCTCGGCGCGGATTTTTCTCATGTCGGGGGTATCTGGGGGAAGTCGGAGGCTTCCCGGAGGAAGACTACCTCATATGTTGAGATTCTCAGAAAGAAATCAGTTCACAAACGGACGTGGCCCGTTGTTACAGGGATAAGTCTCGAGAACATGGCTGACTACTATGATTTTTACGGAGACGACACACTATTTATGGACCATATCGACATCTACAGGGATGCTGAGAGCGCGAAGAATAAACTGCAGTCTTTGAAAGAGAAACTGGCTGCGCCTCAATAAGGGGAGGGATCAATGAATGATACTACTGGCGACGGCGACCCTTCTTCGAAATCGGGGGATCCACGTGGCCCACGTACCCTGAAGGGCACAGGTACCCCACGCAAAATGATGGCGGCGGTCCTGCATGCTCCTGGAGACCTGCGGTATGAGAAATGGAACATACCGGAAATCGGAGTCGGGGATGTTCTTCTCCGGATAAGAGCCGCCGGAAACTGCGGGTCGGACATTCACCGAATTATGGTTGATGGAACCTACCATTTTCCCTGTATTCCGGGGCACGAATTTTCAGGGGAAATCGCCGAGGCAGGAAGTGATGTCCAGGAATACACTGTCGGTGACAGGGTGACTGCAGCTCCTCTTATTCCATGCATGAAATGCGAGTGGTGCCTGCAGGGCCAGTACAACCTCTGCGAGGACTACGACTATGTCGGTTCGAGGTCGGACGGAGCCTTTGCCGAGTATATGAAGATTCCGGCGGCAAACGTGATAAAGCTTCCCGATAACGTAGATTTTGAAGAAGGCGCCATGACCGATCCGGCAGCGGTCGCCCTTCACGCAATTCGAAGGGCTGGAGGAATTAAAACGGGAGAAACCGTAGCAGTGCTGGGAGCAGGACCGATCGGAATGCTCGCCTGCCAGTGGGCGGGGATAATGGGCGCCAAGAAGGTAATAGCGGCTGATATCGTTGATGACAAGCTGCGTGTTATGGAAGAGCTCTGTGTCGATGTGGTTATCAACGCCCGTGAAAACGGCGTGGTAGAGAGAATAATGGATGAGACAGGGGGTATGGGAGCAGATCTGCTCATCGAAACGGCGGGTTCTGTTGAAACCCACCGCCAGACACTGCTTGCAGCCAGAAAAAGAGGGAGGATTGTTCACATCGGCAGGGCGTATACCGATGTGTTGCTGCCTGATGAAATATTTACCAAAATATTTCGACGGGAGCTGAACGTCTACGGTGCAGTCAACTCGAATTTCTCGCCCTATGACAACGAATGGAAAACGGTGCTGGGGTATATCTCTTCCGGGAAACTCAGAATGAAGCCGCTTATTTCTCACCGGCTGCCGCTTGCCGATATTTCAAATACATTCAGGAAGATGTACAAAAAAGAAATAGTGTATAATAAGATCATCTTCTCTCCATGATAGAGCGGTCCTTCGGCAGTGTCCCTGCAGGACCTGCAGGAGAGATCAGCAGGGAGGTAAAGAATGCAGGCCGCGGTCTTGACAGATATACAGAAGGTTGAGATAAAAAATGTCCCCGAACCCAGTATGCCGGAAGGCGGTCTCCTCATCGAGGTTGCTACGTGCGCTATTTGCGGGACCGATGTCAAGATGTACCGGCACGGGTATGCAGCTGTCCGGCTGCCGCTCATTCCCGGGCATGAGCTGGCTGGAACAATCGTTCAATCCGGCGCGGATGAAGCGGGGTATACGGTCGGAAATCGGGTGACGATCAATCCCAATATACCATGCGGTGTATGTTACTACTGCAGGCGCGGTCTTCAGACAGCATGTGATAATTTAAATATTACCGGTGTGCACAGAAACGGTGGTTTTGCCCGTTTAGTAACGATCCCCGCTCGGGCTGTAGAACAGGGTTGTGTCTTTCATATCCCGGAAAACGTTACCTTTGAAGAGGCTGCACTTATCGATCCGGCTTCATGCGCGGTGAATGCAGCGGAACTTTCCGGTGTGAAGCCGGGCGACACGGTTGCGGTCATAGGAGCGGGCCCGGCCGGCTGCCTTAATGTTGAGGTGTGCAGGGCAGTCGGCGCCTCGAAAATTGTTCTTATTCAGCGTTCCCCTCAAAGGCTGGAAAATGCCGGATTTACCGGCGCAGACGTATATGTGAACTCCTCTCTGGAAGATCCGGTCGAAAGGATCCTTGCT
>Ga0307419_10000595_pt1 | contig 18440 bp, 15 predicted proteins | sample SalMarWE160230MG_2_FD_202512 | JGI IMG/M metagenome (GOLD analysis project Ga0307419, IMG submission 202512) | Salt marsh sediment microbial communities from the Plum Island Ecosystem LTER, Massachusetts, United States - WE1602-30 | ecosystem: Environmental > Aquatic > Marine > Intertidal zone... | reverse complement strand
AACTAACCTCGAGGCCATAATTGACGGGCAGCATGTTATAATGCTGTGTTTCTATTGTACCCATGTCGATAGTTGAATTGTCAAGTGAGATACTGTCATTGAGAATTGTATTGGGTTCCACGGTTAAAGTTTCCGTGATAGGGGTTCCGTCACGCAGAGAAGTAGGTAAAGTAACAGTAACAGATGCTTTTATCGGAACCAGCAGGGCATTGAGACTGTAATTAAGATCTCCGGAAAGGATCTTTATCTCGTCTATTTCAACCTCCTCTCCGGGATCAAATGAAATAGTATCCTTTTCGTCGATTGAGACAACCTCCTGTATTGGCAGGATGACCCTGCCGGATTTTATCTTCAGGTTCCTTCCGGCTATCGAGATCTCTATACCGTTGTTATAAAGGTCGATAAATACATCGTCTGCTCCCGGATTGTCTCCTAGACTTGTGACAGCTATTATAGAATTGCTTAATATCACGTTTTCAAGATCAATGCTGTCGGAAAGGGTTTGATCCGGATTGATCAATGCAAAAGTAAAGGGATCACCAACAGGGGTGGGCCCTACAGCATTGTAAAGCTGAATAATAAGATCGGTAATCGGTATTGTAAGATTATTGGTAACGGTTAATTCTATAATACCATCAGAAAAAGTTGCGTATTCAAAGTTTTGTAAAGGGCCAAATGTCTTTTCATCCAGACTGACTGCAGGAAATGGAGGGAAATCACCTGTGGTTCCGTTGAGTGCAACAAGAACTGCCCTTTTATCCGGGGGGAACTTCATGCTGATCTCATCGAGTGAAAATCCGATTGTATCAGCGAAGGAACCAAGATTCAGCTCCCCAACCACGAAAGACTTACTATATGAGATCATATCATTAAAGTCAAAATAATCTTCAAGGTTGAAACTGATTATAGAGTCTTTGGTAAAGACAAACCTTATAACATTGTTGGCTTCAGCATATACAAATACTGAATCGCTGTCAAATAATATTGTGTCATTAGGCTCTACAAAATCGCTGAGTGTTATTGTGCCTCTTACCACAGGGATCCCGAAAGCCGGAGAAAGATGAACCCGTTTGGAGATCTTGTCCATGTCATAGGTATCCTTGACACAACCTGCTGAAGCCAGCAGTACCGCGATTAAAGTAAAGACAATTAATTTTCTTTCCATATGCAGAATCATTAATTCTGTGAATCCAACCTGTAATTGTAAAGGAACCTGTCAGTGCCGCCGACAATAAGATGCCAGCCGCTTCTTTCCGACAATTTTCCTATTGAAAACATTGAAGCGCCTCTTAACGGAAACCCTTTTGTGTCATTTCCTCTTCTGTCGATAAGATAGATCATGTTTTTTTCAATATCAAAAACACCGATTCTTCTGTCGGAAGAAGAAAAAATAAAAGTTATAGGTCCTCCCAATTCTGAAGAACCGAATTCCCTTATGAACATCTCAGTTCTGTTATGATCATAAAGATACAATATACCTTTATCTAAAAAAATGTATTCACCAAAACCATCACCGTCTACGTCAAAAAAATCGAATGAATGGTCAACAGAAAAGCTTCTTAAACTGTATTTTTTTACACTGCCGTCAAAATAGATATGCTGTATGGTGCCGTCAGGGGAGCTGCAAACGAGTGAAGATGATGATCCTGTCGACAGCCTTAATGCTGAATTAGCGGCTTTTGTTACCGGCTGTCCGGGGCGAAGCCTGATATTGCCTTTCCTGTCAAGAAGATATAATGAGGTATTATCAGCAACGATGATATAATCCTTTCCGGAAACCCTGCACCAGTTTACCTCCGTATTAACAATACCAGCAGTACTGAAGGGCTTCCAGCCTTTAACAGCACTGCCGCTGCGGTCATAAGCATAGATCAGTCTGTCCTCACCTGCAATTAAAAGCCTGTAATTGAGGTTGTTATCATAATCAAACAGGGCAAGCGAACTGGTTGCAGGAGACCTCAGCCTGACAGGAAATCTCTCGACGTAATTTCCATTCCTGTCAAGAAGATGGAGATAATTCTTACCTGAAAAGAGGATCTGGTATTTACCGTTTTTGTAATAATCGATCATATAGATGGATCCGCTGATCCTTTCCCTGATGGGTACCTTCCACAAAATTCTTCCTGCCGCATTGATCAGATAGGCATTATTCTTCATATCCTGAACGAATAACTCTTTTGCACCGGTTGTATGGTTTGTAAAGAAGAAAGGCTTGACGGCGGTGACGGTATCAAGCAACGTCTCCCATTCTGTAGTTGATTCTTCTCTTACATCCTCCCTGAAACGGATTGACAGACTGTTATATATCATATTATTACTGGATGTCATCTGGTATCCTGAAGCCTGGATCTTATCAAGGGAAGGTTTATTCGAAAGGATACCCTCCATTATTTCGTTACAGAGGAATCCTTTAAGGTAATCTGTGATATGTGATGGTATGCAATAAAAGAAATATCCTGCCACAGAGGGCAATGTGTTTTCAAAGTCCCTGTAGGTCAGGTCATTTGCCAGGGTTTTGTTCAGCAGGTTATCATATAAAAACGATGAGATGGTAACATATGAGCTACCGGTGATAAGGAAGTTATCGTAGAAGGTGAACCAGGAGTCATCAAAATCTCCGGCAAAACCAGGGACAACTGCTTCGGCAAATCCCTTATAGGGAGTTTCATAAACGGGGATCTTAACCTGTTCATCGGGCTGGAAGAATATAACATTTGTATTACCGGCTTCGCTTGTGAATTCATCAAGAAAAAGCTTTTCGGCATATACCCTGTTCTTCAGCTCATATATTACCAGACTGTTCTCAATTACAGGTCTCTCTTTTATGTCGATATATGCTTTTGTGACCTCTTCGCCGGTATATTCACGAAGCTTTGAAGCGAGATCAGCAGCTTCACCGGCACTCCCGGAGGTATTCCCCGCAGGACTCTTCTCTTCAAGAAAAACTGATTCGAACAGCACAGTATTAGATGGCAGGATCTTATATGTCCGGAATACTCCCACCTTTCCTGTTTTGTATCTGAACAATATTTCAGAAGGGTTGACACTCTCGGTATATCCGTTCAGTACCAGGCCGTCATCGCTCAGATAAATATCCCCGCCCGCACAGCCTGCCAGGGTGCCTATTTGTGAGGCAGTTGCAGTGTGCTCTTTATTAAAAAAAGGCCTGAACAGATCCGGAAGATTGCTGAACACGACAAAAACCTTATCCTCATTTTTCCCTGATGCCTCAAGCACCCTTGAAAAACCGGGCATATTTCTTATATCATCATCCCTTCCGGTCTGTTCTATTGCTCTTTTCATGATCTCTTCAGAAGGAGTGCAGATCAGTAATCCTGAAATAATTGATATATAAGTGTTTTCATTGCTTTCCTCAATAATAAACGGAAGCAACAGAACGGTATTGCCCCGGATCTCTGTTTCATTTATTGTTTTTATACCTGCTGAGCGGAGCATCACTCTTAACTGGCGTATCCTGATCTCAGAGGGGATTGCCATTACCAGCAGGGGCCTGAGTTTCCCGGTGTCGTCAGTATGAAATGATATGATTGATGAGTTTCCTGTCATTAATTTCTCATAGGATGGTTTATTTACCTGGTCGGCAAGAAATTTCATCCCGGTTGTAAAGCGGCGGAATTCTTTAATATCCTCTATCTCACCGAAAAGACCTTTTCCTGTGGTAAGTGAATTAATAAAACTTTGGAGATCTATGGTTTCTATTACGAAGGAAGCTGAAGGAGCCACAGCTTTATAGGGATCGGTAAAAAAACTCTTCCGTCCCTGGTACAGGTAATATCCCAGTACTGCCAGTCCTGCGATAAGGATAATAACCAGAATTATACCAATCCGTTTTCCCATTACCTGAAGTTTATTCAATGATGCATACTTTTTGGCACGTTATTTGAGTATTGTATTACACAGGCAATCTCAATCATATACTTGATCCTTCAAGTTCAGCCCCGAGTACTCGGGGCTTTCATTTTTTAGTCTTCAGAAGGATCTGTACCCGATTATTTCACGTACCTCCCTTATTGTCTTCGAAGCGCTTGCTCTTGCTTTTTCACCCCCTTCTTTAACCACTTTGGCAAGATATTTTTTGTCGGCGAGGATCTCATTTATCCTTCCCCGGATAGGGTCTGTGACTTTAATGATATCTTCTGCAAGATGTTTTTTCATTTCGCCATAGCGGATCTCGCAGGAGGCATGTTTTTCTGTGAAATATTTAACAGTGGAAGGATCTGAAACGACCTTCATAATTGTAAAGAGGTTCTTCACAGGTTCAGAAGGCTTTTCTCCAGGTGTTTTGGGACCATCATCTGTTACGGCACGCATAACCTTTTTCCTTATTTTCTCCGGAGTGTCGGCAAGGAAAATGCCGTTACCCTCACTTTTACCCATTTTACCGGTACCATCTAGTCCCGGGATCTTTATAAGTTTCCTGCCGAAATTATAGGCATCGGGTTCCGGGAAATAATCGACCTCATACATCGTATTAAACCGCCTGGCAAAACGTCTTGTCATTTCGAGATGCTGCTCCTGATCCTTTCCCACCGGCACTTTATTGGCCCTGTGGATGATTATATCCGCAGCCATCAATACGGGATAGGTCAGCAATCCCGCATTTATATTATCGGGCTGGCTTCTTATCTTTTCCTTAAATGATGTTGTTCTTTTCAGCTCGCCGATATATGCATTCATGTTGAGCAGAAGATATAACTCTGTAACTTCCGGAACATCACTCTGAACAAAGACAGTTGCAATTTCCGGATCAATGCCGCAGGCAAGATATTCGGCAAGCACCTGCCTGATGTTACCATGCAGGTCATCCGGTTTTGGATGTGTTGTAAGTGAATGATAATCAGCAATAAAGAAGAAGCAATTATTCTCTGTCTGCATTTTCAGAAAGTTCTTCAGTGCGCCAATATAATTACCCAGGTGCAGATTTCCCGTTGAACGAATACCGCTGACTACCGTCTCCATATTATGCTTATAAATTTCATGCAAAGCTAACTTTTTTTTCTAAACTTGGTCTTTGTAGTTTTAATGAAGAGAGGGCAAAAAAAACGTACCTTTGCCAGATCAAAATCTTAGTAGTTGTGGAATCACAGGAATCAACAAGGCAAAAAAAAGTATCAAGACTGATACAAAAAGAGGTAGCAGAAATATTTCTCCGCAAGGGCAGCGAGTATGCCCACGGGAAGATGATATCAATAACAAGAGTAAGAATAAGTCCTGATCTCTCTTTTGCCAGGATCTATCTGAGCATATACCCGTCAGATAACAAGGCCAACATATTACATTCGGTTCAGGATCATGCTTCAAAAATAAGATATGACCTGGGCCATAAGGTGCGTTCACAGCTTCGCATTGTTCCTGATATAGTTTTTTATATTGACGACAGCCTCGATTACATCGATAATATTAACAAGTTGCTGAAATCCTGATATTCATGCAGTACGAATCCATAAAAAGATCGCTGGGCAGATTTTTCTCAGGCACTGTGTGTATGAGAAGGTCTCTCTATCTTCTCCTCGACCTTCTGCTTCTTCGTACATGGCATGTTAAGAAAGCATTAAAAAAAATTGGCAATGAAATAAATGATAAACCATATATCCTGGATGCCGGTTCGGGACTCGGACAATATACATGGCGAATGTGCAGGATGAACAGGACCTGGAAAATAGACGGAGTGGATATTGACAGTGAACAGGTTGAAGATTGCACAACATTCTTCAATAAAGCAGGACTGGCAGAAAGAGTGAATTTCCGAAAAGCTGATCTGTCTGTTTTTAAAGAACAGGGACGTTATGACCTGATCCTTTCGGTGGATGTTATGGAGCATATAAGGGAAGACGAAAAGGTCTTCATGAATCTTAATGAATCACTGAAGCCCGGGGGATTCCTCCTGATCTCTACTCCTTCGGATAAAGGAGGATCGGATGCACATATAGCTGAAGATAAGTCTTTTATAGAAGAGCATGTCAGGAATGGTTACTCTGTTACTGAAATAACCGATAAGCTGACTAGGGCAGGATTCAGGGATATTGAAGCGCTTTATACCTATGGGAAGCCGGGCAACATCTCCTGGCGCCTTTCAATGAAATACCCCGTAAAAATGCTTAACATTTCATATCTTTTTTTCATTATTTTACCCTTTTATTACCTTATTTGTTTTCCCGTTTCAGTAATACTTAACATTTTTGATCTGAATTTAAAGCATAACACAGGAACCGGATTGCTTGTTACAGCCCGGAAATAAGAAAGTGAAGCTTTCATTATATATAGCAAAAAGGTATCTCTTCGCGAAGAAATCGCGGAATGCGATCAATGTGATCTCCGCCGTATCGGTTGCCGGAGTGGCTGTTGGAACGATGGCACTGATAATAGTGCTTTCAGTATTTAACGGCCTCGAACTCCTGGTAACCTCCATTTTCAACACCTTTGATCCTGATCTCAAGATAACTGCTGCTGAAGGAAAGACTTTTGTTGCGGACACTTCGAAGCTGAAGCTGCTGGCTGATGTTAACGGAGTATCCTGCTATTCTCTGACCATCGAAGAAAATGTTCTTCTGAAATATGCTGACAGGCAATTTGTTGCCACCATCAAAGGAGTTGATGACAGCTACATCAGTGTTACCAATATCGACAGTACAATGTGGGAAGGAGAATTCATGCTGAAAAATGAAAAGGGGCGTCCCTTTGCTGTTCCGGGTATTGGTATTGCCCAATATCTGGGTATCAGGGTCAATTTTATAACACCTCTCTTCATTTATGTACTTCGGAGAACAGCAGAAAGCTCTCTTAATCCTGAAAATGCTTATAACAGGGAATACATATATCCGTCGGGAATCTTCCAGATCGAACAGTCATTTGATTCAAAATATATTTATGTGCCTCTTGAATTCGTCAGGGATCTTATTGAAAATGATAACGGAACAAGCTCTATTGAAATCGGGTTTTCAGATGACGCCGATGCCCGTGCGGTACAAAAAGATGTTACAGCGATTTTCGGAGAGGATTTTGTTGTTCAGAACAGGTTTGAGCAGCAGGAACTGTTTTACAAGGTGATGCATTCGGAAAGGCTTGCTATATTTTTTATCCTCACACTTATCCTTATCATTGCATCGTTTAATATTATAGGATCACTTACCATGCTTATTATTGAAAAGGAACGGGATATTGAGATACTGAAAAGTCTTGGAGCAGATAAAAAGCTTATACGAAAAATCTTCATATTTGAAGGCTGGCTTATCTCCATTATAGGAGCAGTTGCAGGGATAATATTCGGATTTTTCGTATGCTGGCTGCAACAGACATACGGAATAGTTAAGTTGCAGAGCGATTCACTGATCATGGAGGCATATCCCGTGGTATTGAAGCTGAAAGATTTTATTATCGTTCCGGCGACAGTTCTTCTCATCGGCTATTGGGCTGCCTGGTATCCCGTACGGTACCTTACAAAAAAATATCTTGTTGAGAATGAATAAAGGATTAATGAATAGTGCCCGTTTTTCATTGAAACTGATCCCGGTATTGGTTCTCTTCTCCGTTATGATTGTCTCATGCTTCAAAAGGAAAGAAGAAGCCGACTACAAAAAAATGATTCCGGAAAAGGCATTTGTCTCGATACTTAAAGAACTTCATCTGAGCAATGGGCTTTTTGATCTTCAAATGATCAGAATCCAATACATGGTGAGTGATACCTTCAGGATCTATAAAGAGATAATAGAGAGCCATGGCTATACCAGAGAAGCAATGGATATCACACTACAATATTATTATATTAAAAAGCCCAAAAAGCTTATCAGTATCTATGACCAGATACTTGGTGAATTCACCGAAATGCAATCACGGCTGGAGATCGCGGATCTGCAGCCCCGGAATTTAATTCCTAATCAATGGCCCGGCAATAAATTCTATGAATTGCCTGATGCCATGGGATCAGAAAAGAGTGATTTTGAACTGACACTGAATCCTCCCGGTAACTTTATATTAAATTTCACAGTCACGGTATTTCCTGATGATCAGTCATATAATCCATGCTTTACAGCCTTTCTGACCTATTCTGGTACTCCCTATTTAAAAAAGAAAAAGAATTTGCCTGTTTTAAGATATATCAAAGACGGCCAGCCTCATGAATATAAAGTTCAGGGTGAACTGACCGGTAAAGCGCCGGTTATCCTCAAAGGCAGCTTCTATGATTATTTCAGCGATCCGGATTACGGAAAAATTCATTCAAGGATAGAAAATATATCATTCTTATATCCCGGCACTATAAGATGAAGCACTTTTCATCTCAGTTCATATTTACAAATTCAGGCCCCCCAATAAAAAGAGGAGTAATAACAACTCACGATGACGGAACAATAATAAGTGTAGATGATACACTTATCGAAAGCCGATCAGTGGAATTTCATAACGGGATAATAATCCCCGGATTTGTAAACTGTCATTGTCACCTGGAGATTTCACATCTCAAAGGAGCAATTGCAGGGGGGAAGGGACTGGCTCATTTTATCAGGGAACTGCGTAATATAAGAGATATTAATACCGGAGATATTCTTTCAAGAGCAAAAGATGCCGACAGGGAACTGTACAGTGAGGGGATAGTGCTTTGCGCCGATATCTGTAATACTGACGCAACATTCGGACTGAAGAAAAAGAGTCATATCCGTTATTATAACCTTCTTGAAATATTCGGTATTAACCCGGAGAGATCACATAAGAGAATTGCAGAGATACTCAAAGTGGAAGCAGAAGCAATAAGACACGGCCTGCAATATTCACTGACCCCGCATTCTGCCTATTCTGTCTCTTTACCTCTTTTCAGATATCTGAAGGCTAAATCAAAAACAAACAAAGTAACCTCGATACATTTTCTTGAATCGGAAGAAGAGAAAAAATTCCTCTCAGATCATACAGGTCCGCTGAGGGAGTCGTACGAGAAATCAGGGATCATGCCTGAACACCCGGAGACACCGGCAAGTCATGCTGATGCAATACTTAATGAAGTAACCGCTTCGGGTAACCTGATACTTGTACATAATACTTTTGCTGACAGAGTAACTATCAGAGAGGTTAACAGAAGAAATGATACATTCTGGTGCCTCTGTCCGGCTTCCAACCTGTACATAAGTAATAAAATACCCCCGGCGGATATCCTTCTGTCTGAAGGGTGCAATATAGTAGTAGGTACCGACAGCCTTGCAACCAACCGGAAGCTGAGCATACTTTCGGAGCTCAGAATCCTTCAGGAACATTTCCCTTCCCTGAGACTTGAGGAGCTGGTGCGATGGGCAACAGTTAACGGAGCGAAAGCCCTTGGAGAAGATAAAAATTACGGGAAAATTGAACCAGATAAGAAACCAGGATTGTTACTTCTGGAAGACATGGATCTCATCAACCTGAGATTATTGCCTGAGACTACTGTAAAAAGGTTGTTATGAGGGATATTCGTAAAATTCTTTTTTAACCACAAAGTACACGTAGTACGCACTAAAGACACGAAGAATTTCCCTTTGTGGAACTCTGTGACTCCTCTGTGGAACTCTTTGTAAGTTTTTCTTTCTGCTACCCTTAAGGTTATAATTTATATTAATTTTGAACCGGCATAGAAGTGAAACATGGCTACATTCTTATTTGATAACAATATCCTGTTGAGAAACAAATACTTCCCTGAGGCTAAGATTGCAGTTCTGTCAAATTCCACTGCAATATCAAAACCTGATATTGAATAAAACCCATAACATACTGATCTGTCCCCTCGAATGGGGACTGGGACACGCGGGTCGTATGATACCCCTGGCAGCGAAACTCCGGAAGATGAATAACAATATCTTCATCGGCGCCGGTGAAGAGCACCTGTCACTATTCAGGAAAGAACTGCCCGGTCTCAGCTATATTGATTTTCACGGATACAGCCCCCGATATTCAGGATTCCTCCCGCAGTATTTAAAGCTTCTGCCTGACACCCCGGTTCTTTTATTTCATATCATACGTGAACATTTCAGGTTAAAAAAGATCATCAGGGAGTATTCAATTGATATTGTTATAAGCGATAACCGGTTCGGTCTATGGAACAGGAAAATAACATCGGTATATGTGACTCATATGCCCCGTATTCCTTTTCCGGCCGCCTTCTCATTCCTTGAATTTGTGGGGGTGCTGCTTCACAGGACTGTGATGAAAAAATACTCTTTCTGTTTTATTCCTGATCTGCCCGGAGAGCTTAACATATCGGGAAGATTATCTCATGGGATAAAATTACCGGCTAATGTGAGGTATACAGGTATTTTATCGAGATTCACGGATCTGGTTAAAAAAGACGATGAAGATCCTGTAAATAGAAGGCATAATACTGTAATTCTGTCAGGTCCCGAACCGCAGAAAAGCATCCTGAAAAAACGGCTTGCTGATATTTTACAGGACAGAAAGCCCATTACTGTTTTTCTGGGAGGAGATACTGCCGGTTCCGGGTCACCGGTACGGTCTGGAAATATTATCTCCTTTGATCACCTTGCTTCTTCAGAGATGAAAGAGGTGATCATGGATAGTGATCTCATAATTACCAGGGCGGGATATACTGTAATAATGGAACTTATAAGCCTTAACCGCAGCGCTTTGCTTATCCCAACTCCCGGCCAGACGGAACAGGAATATCTTGCGCAGCGGCTTTCAAAAATGAAGTGGTTCTCAACCATATCGCAAAAAAACATTAAAGATGGGATTCACCTGTCTTCAATTAAACCCGGATGGCCGGACGAATTAATCCTTAACAGCCGTTTGCTTCTTGAAAATGCACTGGATGAAATGTTAAAGAAAGTAGAGCAGGAGGCCAGAGCTTAGAAACCCCGGCAAAAAACTTGTCCATACCTCACGGGGAGTGTGTGAATTAAGCCATAATCTTGCAGACATCATCAGTCCGTCCGAAAGTATCACTGCAATAAACAACCAGGTCAACGGGGCTTGCATCTTTATTGACAGAATTACAACAAGGGCTGTAAGTGCACCTGCCCCGGCTGAGTGAATTGAGATTTTCCACCAGAAATTTATTACAGTAATAGCAATAGCCAGAAAAGCAACCGTTATTAAAAAGGCCTTTACAAATTCAGGGATATGAAAGCGGAAGATGATAAAAACTGTAACAGAATAGAAAAATGATGTAGTTATCAGCGGTAATATTCTATCCTGCCTTTTTTTAATGAACCAGGAGCTTATGATATTCCTGAATTTAAAGTAAGGGATCAGCGAAAGCGGCAAAAGAAGATTGTTGATCAGTATTATTATCAGAAGTATCTTTTTAACTGAGAAGGGAATATAACCTATAAGAGTAGGCGCGGAAAAGATGATAAGGATACCGTAGATAGTCATAAGCAAAGGATGAAAAACTATTGAAATAATTTTTGCCAGAAGATCGCCGGTATATTTAATTCTTTCTGATGTCATCAGATCTCCTTTCGTAATCTGGCAACCGGGATATTAAGCTGTTCCCGGTATTTGGCAACGGTCCGGCGAGCTATCTGGTATCCTTTTTCCTGTAGTATCATTGTAAGCTTTTCGTCGGTGAGAGGGTGCCGTTTCTCTTCATTATTGATGCAATCGTGCAGGATTTTTTTTATTTCCCTTGTTGAAACCTCTTCGCCGCTGTCGGTCTGTAATCCTTCCGAAAAGAAGAATTTCAGGGGATATATGCCAAAATGTGTTTGTATATATTTGCTGTTTGAGACTCTGGAAACCGTTGAGATATCGAGTCCAGTCATTTCGGCAACATCCTTCAGGATCATCGGTTTTAGTTTTGTTTCATCACCATCAATGAAATATTCCTGTTGATATTCCAGTATTGCATTCATAGTCAGGAGAAGGGTGTTCTGCCTTTGTTTAATTGCATCGATGAACCATTTTGCAGAGTCGATTTTTTGTTTCACAAACTGGACTGCATCCTTCATATCCTTTTTGCCTGCCTTATCCCTGGTATAAGTCTTAAGCATCTCGCTGTATGCTGTGCTTAGCCTCAGCTCCGGAAGATTGCGTGAGTTAAGGTGAAGGTCAAAGCCATCCTCTGAATGTTCAAGGATAAAATCAGGAATAATAGACTGGGCAGATCTTGAAAAAGGATTACTGAAAAGACCTCCCGGTTTGGGATTGAGCTTGAGGACCTCTTCGATTGCTGTTTTAAGGTATTTTTCACTGATCCCCAGTCTTATTGCGATTTTGTCGTAGTGTCTTTTGGAAAAATCTACAAAGTATTGACCAATAATTAAATATGCCAGCTTCACCGGTGGTTCTGAAAGATCCTTTCTTTCAAGCTGGAGCATAAGGCATTCCCTGAGTGTTCTGGCGCCTACGCCGGCAGGTTCGAGGTCCTGGACTATTGTAAGAACCTCTTCAAGCTCCTGTTCCGTTGTCTGAACATTTTGCAGAAATGCCAGATCATCGACTATGTTTGCAGGTTCCCTCCTGAGGTATCCGTCTTCATCAATATTCCCTATTATGTATTCCCCGAGTATCTTCTGTTTGGCAGTCAACTCCCTCAGGCCCAGCTGTGCTTCAATGTGTTCATGGAATGAGGAACCGGTAGAAAAGGGGATCTCGGCTCTCTTTTCGTCATCCTTACTGTAATTATTTGTTTGCAGCCTGTAGTCAGGGATATCATCATCCTCAATATAATCGTCAAGGGTGAATTCATCCTGATCGGCATCGTCATTGTCAAGAAGATCATCATCATTATTTTCCTCAGGAAGATCCTCCTCTTCAGTTCCCTCTTCAAGAGCAGGATTATCTTCCAGCTCTTTCTTTATCCGTTGTTCTATCTGCAAAGTAGGGACCTCCAGCAACTTTATCATCTGGATCTGCTGCGGGGAAAGCTTTTGAAGCAATTTCTGCTGTAACTTCTGCTTTAACATCCTCCTGCTTTACGTAATATAACGAAATGATATTTTTAAAATTCTGCGTTTTTTGGTGTCCGCGGGAATGGTATTACATCACGGATGTTAGCCATGCCTGTTATGAATTGTATCATCCTCTCGAAACCCAGACCAAATCCGCTGTGAGGAGCTGTCCCGAATCTCCTTATTTCAAGGTACCACCAGAGATCTTTTTCCGGGATCTTTAACTCCCTGATCCGAGTCAGCAGCTTTTCATATACTTCTTCTCTCTGCGAACCTCCGATAATCTCCCCGATACCGGGAAACAACACATCCATAGCTCTTACGGTCTTTCCGTCATCGTTCTGTTTCATGTAAAATGCCTTGATTTCCTTCGGATAATCGGTCAGTATCACCGGCCTTTTAAAATGCTCCTCAACAAGGTATCTCTCATGTTCAGCCTGCAGGTCCTTGCCCCAGCCGACCTGATATTCCCATTTCTTTCCCGACTCGACAAGTATCTTCACGGCTCCGGTATATGTAGTCCGGACAAACTCGTTGTCAATGACGAACTTGAGTCTGTCCAGCAATCCCTTGTCGATCATTTTATTCAGGAATTCCAGGTCTTCGGTGCAATTATCAAGTGCATACCTGATGAGGTACTTTACAAAATCCTCGGCAAGGTCCATATTATCGTTTAGGTCATAAAATGCCATTTCGGGTTCAATCATCCAGAATTCGGCAAGATGGCGGGGCGTGTTTGAATTCTCTGCCCTGAATGTCGGGCCAAATGTATAAATATCTCCGAGTGCCAGTGCTCCAAGTTCTCCTTCAAGCTGGCCGGAAACTGTAAGATTTGCAGGTTTCCCGAAAAAATCACTGCCGAAATCAACAGCTCCGGATTCCGTACGCGGTATGTTTCCAAGATCGAAGCTGGTAACATGAAACAACTCTCCTGCGCCTTCGGCATCGCTTCCTGTAATGATTGGCGTATGAAGGTAGAAAAAGCCCTTATCATTGAAATATTTATGTATGGCAAATGCCATGGCATGTCTTATTCTCAGAACCGCACTGAATGTATTTGTTCTCGGACGAAGATGAGCGATCTCCCTGAGGAATTCCATTGAGTGTCCCTTTTTCTGAAGCGGATATGTATCGGCATCGCTTTTTCCGAGAAGGTCAATGGAAGCTGCAGCGATTTCAACATTCTGTCCCGCACCCTGCGATTCAACCAGCTTGCCTGTGACAGCAAGACATGTTCCGGTCGTTATTTCCTTTAAAAGGGTCTCTTCAAACAGATCAGCTTCGGCAACTACCTGTATGTTTTTTATGGTCGATCCGTCGTTTAGCTCAATAAAAAAAATATTCCTGTTTCCCCTTTTTGTCCTGACCCACCCTTTCACCAGGACATCTGTACCTTTAATGGCTGAGGATAATAACGTTTTAATCTTTGTCCGTTTCATCATTATGTCAAATATTGCACTGCAAAAATAATAAATTGTTGATCGTTAAAGTCCATTTATGCTGAGCAATGCAAGATGAATCGTTATAACTTAACGTTTTTTTATCGGAATGGCATCATTATTGAGCAATACGGGACTATTTTTCAGGTTATTTTACATTTTCTGAAACCCACATCCCGCAATGGCGGGACAAATAAAAATGAAAATATTTCTCAACATGTGGGTTCTCCCGATAAATCGGGACAGGCTATGTGACCTTTTAAAACAAATTTATTTACACATGAAATAATTTGCTCTTTCCTGAGTTTTTAACATAATAAAACGGAAACCACCTTTACCAAATGATTTGAAAATTGGTAAAATCTGAATAACTTTGAGTATTATTTGATAATTTATTGCAATTATGGATGAGAGACAGAAACTTATTGTTGTGCCATGGGATTTTACTCCTGTTGCTGATCATGCTCTTGCACATGCCGTGAAGATAAGCCGAATGGTAAGAAATGATGTGTGTCTGCTTCATATTGTTGATTCCGGGATTAAAGCCAATTTAGAAGGAGAAAAAAAAGTCATGCTGCAGCATGTGGCTGAAGAGAACAGCAAGAAATACAATTTGACTATCGCCGCTGAGATCAAAAAAGGAAGCATTTTTTCAGCTATAGCTGAATTCGTGAATGAAAAGGATGCGAGCCTTGTAGTGATGGGAACGCACGGCATGAAAGGTATGCAGAAGCTTACAGGCAGCTGGGCCCTGAAGGTTATCGTTAAATCAAAGGTGCCGTTTATTGTTATTCAGGATCCGCCTGCTGACCAGGAGAAGTATCATGATATAGTATTCCCCGTTGATTTCAGAAGGGAGAACAAGGAAAAAACTAAAATGGCGATCTTCATGGGTAAGTACCTTGATTCAAAAATTCATATTCTGGTCACTTCCGCCACAGACCCAAGCCTTATTAAAAGAATCAAGATTAACCTCAATTTTGCCATAAGGTATCTTATTCAGAATAATATAGAATATGAGATCCATGAGATTTCCAGAGGCAATTTTGCACAGCAGACTATTGATTTTGCAGTGAGGATTAACGCTGACCTGATACTTATTGTAACCACTAAGAACATAACATTTGCTGACTATATGGTAGGAGCATCCGAACAATATATTATTGCCAACAGCTCCAAAATACCGGTTTGCTGTGTAAATCCAAGAGTCTCTTTTGCAAAGTCAGCTCAGTTTATGGGCGGCTGGGGCGACTGATCCTTTCCGGCGATACTGCAAAGATTGCAATTATTGCTGTAAGCAGTGAGGGAAGGGGTGAAAAATGCTTAATAACAATGTTTTACACCCTCCCCTTATCGTTTAAGGGGAGAGTTGGAGAGGGATTCAGTAAAACAATAAATTGTACTTTTGAGACAGCCCCAAATTCGTTTCAACCTTGTTAAAGAAAAGCACTTGTACTATCTTAGCAGCTGCTTTTATTACAGGATCACAGAATTATGTCCATTGTAGTACAGGGAGTTACAAAGCTTTACAGAGAACAGAAAGCTCTCAATAACGTCTCTTTTGAAGTTAATACAGGAGAGATCGTCGCTTTTCTCGGCCCTAACGGAGCAGGTAAAACAACCATGATGAGAATAATTACAGGATTCATTCCTGCAACCTCAGGTTCAGTACTTGTAAACGGAATCGACATCTCATCTGATGATCCGGAAATAAAAAGCGATATTGGATATCTGCCCGAAAATAATCCTCTCTATCCTGAGATGTATGTGAGGGAATACCTGGGATTTGTTGCTTCAATGTATAAGAAGACAAACTCAGTAAAAAAACAGATAGATAATATTATAAAGATAACCGGACTGGCTGCCGAACAGGAAAAAAGAATAGGATCCCTTTCAAAAGGTTACAGGCAGAGAGTTGGCCTGGCTCAGGCTCTTATACATGATCCCGGTGTTCTTATACTTGATGAGGCAACAAGCGGTCTCGACCCGAACCAGATAATTGAGATACGGAACATGATCAGGGATGCCGGCAAGGAAAAAACAATCCTGCTGTCAACTCATATTATGCAGGAGGTGGAGGCAATCTGCGACAGGGTAATAATTATTGACAAAGGAATTATAGTAGCTGATGAGAAGAAAAGCGATATTTATAAAGTAATAAAGAAACACAGGCAGATAATCCATGTGGAATTTGACAGGGACCCTGAAGAAAATGCCTTGAAAAGCCTCAGGAATGTTGTTAATGCCCGACAGTTAAAAACATGCCTGTGGCATATTGAAGCTGAAGGAGAGGAAGATATCCGCCCGGCTCTTTTTGCTTTTGCTGTCGCCAATAACCTGACAGTCCTGTCACTACAAAAAGAGAAAAGTAACCTCGAAGAGGTATTCCGGCACCTTACCCGCGAATAATATTTTTGTTTTCCATATTTTTTTATTTGCTTTGTGCCATAATTATCTGGTGGAAAGATTTGCGCTGATTGCAACCACAGGAAAAAATGCTAAAATGCAGATTATTCCATTTTTCTATCGACCAATCTTCCCATCAGATGTTAAGTACTTAGAGTGAGCTAGAGTTTTGAGTACTTAAAGTTAAAATAATATACATAATAGGTAAAATAACTCTAAGTACTTTAAGTACTTAAGGCACTTCAAACTTAAATAACCAGCTATGGGATATTTTTTTACTTCAGAATCAGTTTCAGAGGGACACCCCGACAAGGTAGCCGATCAGATATCGGATGCGCTGCTTGACGAATTTCTTAAATGGGATCCCGACTCCAAAGTTGCCTGTGAGACATTTGTAACAACCGGTCTGGTAGTCTGCGGAGGAGAAGTTCAGACAGCAGGCTGGGTTGATGTCCAGGAAACAGCCCGCGGCGTGATCCGTAAGATAGGTTATACTAAAGCAGAATACCGTTTTGATTGTGACTCATGCGGGGTGATCTCCACGATCCACGAACAATCACCCGACATACGTCAGGGTGTACTTCGCGATAAACCCGAAGAGCAGGGAGCAGGCGACCAGGGGATGATGTTCGGATATGCATGCCGGGAAATGGATAACTATATGCCGCTGAGTATTGAACTGGCCCATATTCTTTTACGGGAGCTTGCAGTCATACGCCATGGAAACAGGCAGATGAAATACCTGCGACCGGACTCAAAATCACAGGTCACAATAGAATATGACGACAATAACAAGCCTCTCAGGATAGATACAATAGTGATCAGCACCCAGCATGATGAATTTATTCTGCCAAAGAACAAATCGCATGCTGCTGAAAAGAGTGCAGAAAAAGCCATGCAGAAAAAAATCAGGGAGGATCTGCAGGAGATACTCATTCCAAGGGTGAAGAGATCACTTCCTGCAAGAGCACAAAAACTATTCAGGGATGATATGAAACTTCTTGTCAACCCGACAGGTAAATTTGTTATAGGAGGCCCGCATGGAGATACAGGACTTACCGGCCGGAAGATCATTATCGATACTTACGGAGGTCATGGTGCCCATGGAGGAGGAGCCTTTTCCGGGAAAGACTCATCAAAAGTTGACAGATCAGCATCTTATGCAGTGCGTCATATTGCCAAGAACCTTGTGGCGGCGGGTGTTAGCGACCAGGTACTGATACAGGTGGCTTATGCTATAGGTGTTGCACAACCTGTCGGACTCTATGTGAATACATTCGGAACAGCTCATGTAAAAGACAGCAGGGGGAAGATATTGAATGACGGAGAGATAGCCCGTAAAGTAAACAATATTTTTGATATGAGGCCATTTGCAATAATAAAACGGTTTGGACTTAAAAACCCGGTATTCTACCCTACAGCATCATACGGACATTTCGGCCGGGATCATTACACGGGGAATGTGAAGGTTTATTATGAGATTCCGGGCGGTAAACCCGGGATAGTCAATGGCAACGGTAAAAAGGTCTGGATGAAAAAAGTCGAATTCTTTGCCTGGGAGAAGCTCGATTATGTAGTTAAAATAAAGAAAACATTTGGTATTTGATACCCCCAACCACCTTGCTGTTCTTTTACCCCCCGAGGCTGTATCAAAAGATGAAAAAACCACCCCGTCATGACCCTTCGGGCATGACACCCCTCCTTTAAA
>Ga0307419_10000593_pt1 | contig 18464 bp, 22 predicted proteins | sample SalMarWE160230MG_2_FD_202512 | JGI IMG/M metagenome (GOLD analysis project Ga0307419, IMG submission 202512) | Salt marsh sediment microbial communities from the Plum Island Ecosystem LTER, Massachusetts, United States - WE1602-30 | ecosystem: Environmental > Aquatic > Marine > Intertidal zone... | reverse complement strand
GTCAGTGGGGCTCAATCATAATTCTGTTTCATTAGAAGAGAAACAGATGAAAGGAACTATGTTACCTTCATTCTTTTCCGTTCGACATTTTGAAGTATACAAATAATCCAACAAAGCCACCCATAAAACCACTGAGGAAACCGCTAATACCATTATTGATCCCATTTCCGAATATATCAGCAGGAAAGGGGATCAAAAAGTAATTCATGAGAAAACTCATGATAAATCCCATAATCGCTCCCATTATTCCAGCTTTAAGCATTTCAGTCATATCACTCATTAAAACCACGACGATACAATCTTGAAGATGGTCCTTTTTAATCTTACATTACAAATTTGCTATCCACTATTCAGACCTGAGAGCATCAACTGGATTAAGTTTGGACGCACGTCGTGCGGGATAGATTCCAAAGATAACAGCAACCCCCACACCAAATAGGATTGCAAATGCTAGTAGATCTATTGAGAATATCGGAGTGATATTTGGGATACTGGACATGGCAGAAGATCTTCCACCTGGAATGAGACCTGAAGAACCCATATTCGAAACGACACCTCCAATGAGATTTCCAATCAGAACTCCAGCGGCAATACCAACAACACCACCTAGGAATCCAATCATCATTGCCTCACTAAGAAATATACCCATAACAGTTCTGCCACGCATTCCCATACCCTTCAAGATTCCTATTTCTCGGGTGCGTTCTATCAATGATACAATCATGATATTCATAATTCCAACTCCCGCAACAATAAGCGAGATGCTCGCAATGCCAGCTAGGAAAATATTCAGTATGCCAAGCATGGAATCCATCATATCTAGTATTGCAGATGGTTGTGTGACAGTGACCAGTCCATCGAACATATCTTCGATTTCTTGAATTATTGTATCAATTAAGGTCTGATCCTGAGTATCAATCTTAACCGCAATAGTGGATATTTCATCTGTATGAAAGAAGTTTACAGCCCAATGCATTGGAATATAGAAACCCATATCCGAAGGACCTAACCCAAATCCACCAATCTCTTCTAAAATTGCAACAACGGTTCCAGTGTAGTTTGTCTGGACAATACTGCCGTTCACACGACCTGTCCAAATAATGGATACTTCATCTCCAACTTCAGCAACTATAGTTCCATTCTTCCAAGGGTCAGCAATAGAAGATCCGATGACGACATCGTTATCAGTAGGTGATTCAGGAATACTTCCAGCCCCAGCGACGAACGTACTATACATTGATGAATATGCTGTAAAATTGATGCCAGATAGAGACACAGGAACTACATCACCACTGAAGTTAGCCTCTATTGTTTTTGTCATGGTGGCAACACTTGATTCAACATGGTCAATAGAATCAATCGCTTTGGTGTCATTCAGTAAAAGTGAAAAATCCGAATCACCGCTGCCTCCACCGAGGAGACCAAAAATACCACCGCCCGAACTCACAGTCAAAGTATCTGCTCCAAAACCTTCTTGAAACTGCTGTGTCATAGTGACTTGGAGACCTGCTGTAAAGGACAAGAGTGCTACAATGGCAGCAATACCTATAGCTACACCAAGAGTCGTCAATCCAGCACGCAATTTGCGAAGGCGGATTGCACTAAATGAATAACCTAACACATCACCAATACGCATCTAATTCACCGCATCCGATTCAATCAATCCATCCCTTAGATGGATAGTCCGTCTTGCTTGGCTACCTATCTCAGGATCATGGGTCACGATTATCAGTGTTATACCCTGTTCCCTGTTTAGTCTCTTTGCAAACTCCATAATCTCAAGTCCGGTCTTTGAATCCAAATTACCAGTGGGTTCATCCATAATTATGAAAGATGGATTAGTGACGAGAGCCCTAGCCACGGCAACACGCTGTCTTTCGCCACCTGAGAGTTCTGATGGTTTATGGTGCATCCTATCTCCAAGCCCCACAATCTTGAGCATTACCTCTGCTTTACTTCTCCGCTTTTTCTTCTCTATTCCTGCAATAGAAAGAGGAAGCTCAACATTCCCAATCGCATCAAGTCGTGAGATTAGGTTGAACGTCTGATAAACAAAACCTACAGATTGTCGCAGATCTGCTAACTCATTATCACCAAGAGTTGAAATATCAATTCCATTAATTAGCACGGTACCAGTGGTAGGACGGTCGAGGGCTCCAATCATGTTGAGTAGTGTAGATTTTCCACTTCCGCTAGGACCAAGGAAGGCAATAAAATCCCCCTTATGCACATCTAGGGTCACACCTCTAAGTGCTTGAACAGGAACCTGCCCCATCATGTACGTTTTTGTTAAATCTCTTATTTCGATAACTTTCGGAATGAAGTCCTCTTGATTCAATGTATATTCAAGTGTGGCGGTCAATGGATTTTCCTCTTTCTGCAAAATGGCGCATTAAACACGTTTTTATATCATATGTGATATAAACTTTAGCATATGTGATATATCATTACTGGTGCATTACGAATAGAACCTAGGTTGTTTATGAAAATGACAATGTTAGATCCGCTTGAAGGTGTAATAGAGTTCTTCAAAAAGAAAAAAGCCACTACAGCTGAGAATGCTCTAACATTAAGAGAACTTGGTATTCCTGATGAATTAAAAAATCTAATTCCTCCAGTCCTGCCTGAAATATTCCCCTTTGTAAAAGTAGGAGAGAAGTACTACCTATCAGAGGAACGTCTAAAAATTTTTAGGAAACAAGGTGGATTCACAAACCCATTAAAAAAATGGATTCAACATACAGCAAAGGTGCCTAAGGGATTTTTGAGGTATCAGGTTCTCCATAAACTAGAAGAACATCCCATGTCTGGCGCAGAATTGACATCATCAATCACTGATGACATGAGAGGTCGCTGGAAACCAAAACCAGGTTCTGTGTACCCATTACTGAAGACTCTTCTTCGAGATGGACTCACCCAAGAAATCCCATCAGAAGACAGGAGAACTCGAAGATATGAGCTAACAGAAAGAGGTCATAAATTTCTTGAGAATCACGTGGATCAGAGTGGCGAACTTCGGGAGAAGATTGACCAAGGGTTTACTCCTTTTCCTTCACCTTTCTTCCCACTTGCAGGTTCCACCATGGAGATTCCAGAAGCCCTTCGGAACCTCTTTGAAACTCTTTTGAGCCTACGTGCGATAATCGGAAATAATAGTCATCCAGAGATTCTCAAGGATGTCGCTCAAGCAGCAGACCGTTTCAGGAAGGACCTCGAAAAAATACAAAAAAAGATAGCCCTTTTGGAACCTAGTGATTGATAATTACGTTCTATGTCTTACAATTGATTTCTGAGAGGAGAAATACAAGATGCTTGAAAGAATACTACCAGAACAGATTACTAATGAATTTCCCGGATACAAGTTTTCAGCATACGCGTTTCTAGTGCTTACAACCATAGCTGTTGCAAGAAGTTTGGCGCATATGTTTCTCCCAGATGGAGGGGCAGAATCGATAGCAACTATTGATCTCAGCGTAGCAGGTGCAGATACTATTATCAGTATTTTTGCACAATGGGGTCTCTCGCAGCTCTTGATGGCAGGTTTCTACATTGTGGTGTTCTTTCGCTACAAGAGTTTGATACCCTTAATGTATGTAATTGTCATTGCTGAATATGTAGGTAGAATCGGAATGGGGCTTCTCAAACCACTTGAAACGGTCGGGACAGCACCTGGAGCCATCGGTAATTTCATCATCATTCCCCTTGCGATAATACTCCTCTTCTTTGCCATTCGAAAGCCTAAACCACAGAACCATTAGTCGCATTCTGACTGTACACGCAGTCTTTGGTTATTAACTATAGTTTATATATTGAGGGGCCTTGTCAACTTGTGATATTAATGATAAGTGGAGATATATTTGAAAACCCAGTATTCGCTATGGAACCAAACAAACAACTGCTAGTAGAAAGGGAGGGATACACCATAATTCGAATATCTCTTGGAAAAGGAGGAAAAATCGCTCCACATATTGCAAATCACTCTGCCTTCTTCATGGTGTTGAAAGGGAAAGCAATCATCACAGCTGGAGACCAAGAGGTTGAACTCGAAGTGAATCAGTATATTGCCATGGAAGCAGACCAAATGAGAGGAATCCAAGCTTTAGAGGATTCAGTACTCCTTGGTGTTAGAAACTAGATATAATTCCTCTTTGAATAGGTCTTCTCCTTGTTGAATACCAGACTTTTTACTGTAACAGGAAAAACTTGACCAGAGTGAAGAGGAGCACCTATATCAATCCAATCACCTTGTTCAAGAAAAAGTTCATCAATGCAGATGAGATTATGCTGAATTGAAGTTTCACGTCGGGTCATGAGCCCAACCATTTTTCCAATATCACTCTCAAAAAGTAGGATGATCATCTTCCTGCTACTAACTGATTTTGGAAGTGCTTTCTCGATTGCCTTGACAAATTCTTGCAACCACGAATAAGACCGATAAAGAGAATCCTTGAAGTACAATGCGACAAGATCATCACCTTCTTTCATATCGTATTTCGTAAATCCTCTCTCGACTTCTTTATTGACAATATCAGGGCTGTAATTTTCCTTGGTCACGTTTACTGGAATAACTGGTACATTCGCTATTGGGAATTCAATACTCTTGTCAAAATAACAGGTTGACCCAGAAACAGAGAGTGTGAATGCCCCTGCGCCAATTACTGTGGCTCGAATTTTATTCACAGGCTCAATAATTGGCAGACCAAGTTCTACCACAAGATGTTTGATTTCTTCGGCGAGATACTGCCCGATATCATCATAGGTCTCTTCACTCCCGTAAAAATTCTCAGCTACTCCCCCAGAGAAGGAGAATTTGTCGATTGGAATGGAGAAATCCAGATCACTAGTCATCATCAATTCTCTAGCAATACGACTCCTCGCAGGACCTCTCATCACTTCAACCAGTGCTTTCGCGAATTCTCGAGCGATTAATCTTGCATCCGCTTCAGGGATGATTTCTCCTAATTTGTATTCCATATCTAGCTCTTTCATGAGAAATTGCGTTGGTCCATCAATCCGCCAAATTTTGAATTCCTTGTCAATCCCAAGTAGACGCCCGCCTACGTTTATGCAGGAAGTGCTGAGAACACTCCCGTTGGAACAAATGGCAAGATTACTTGTTCCACCGCCAACATCTGCAGTCAGAATTGTCATTTGTGATTCACGAGAGATTTCAACGATACCGCTACCCATTGCACCAAGAACGGATTCGTAGTTAGGACCTGCTGATGCACTTACGAATTTCCCGGATTCTGATGCCAATCGCCTGACAATCTCATCAGCATTCTGTTTCTTCGCGATTTCACCGGTAACAATCACAGCCCCAGAGTCGACCATTTCAGGAGTGATTCCAGCCTTCTTGTATTCTCCTCTGCAGAATTTTATGATAGCTTCTATATCGATGGTAGTGCGATCGAGAAGAGGTGTGAATATAATCTCGCTCTCATAGATAATTTCACGGTCAATTAACATGAAGCGATTTGTTGGATTTAGAAAACTCCTTTCTCGCCCAAGAGTGAGTCGTGAAAAGACAAGATGTGATGTAGAAGAACCGATATCTATTCCCACACTCAAGACTTTCAGATTCTCAGCTTGATCATATTTGGGAAAAACACGCATCTTAGGTTCAGCTAGCGCGGTTGATTTTCTCTGCACTATTGCTTCGGATTCAATTCTCTGTTTCTCGGCAGCGGAAAGAGCTACATTGAGAATCGGACTGACTTCCAACATCAATCTATCTAAATCCTTGCCAGGTTGGAGAACGGAACTGAGTGCTGGTTTGAGCTCTTTGATGAGATTCTGCAACATGGCAATTTCTGCTGAGTCTTCGTTGTCATACCTTTCGAGCAGGAACTCGTACTTACGCAAGAATTGTTCTTCGAGGTCAAAAGCCTTTTCGCCAAAGTGCTCTTCAAAATATTCACTTACTGTATCAATGATTCTCCACTTCAGTCGGTTAGCATCAACTTCAGTCATTTCAAACCCACCTAGGAATATTCCTTGTTCTCATTGAATACCAGACTCTTCACAGTAATTGGAAATGCTTGAGTTGATTTGAGTGGGGCGCCGACATCAATCCAGTCACCAGCTTCAAGCTGCAGTTCATCCAGGCAGAGAAGATTACTCTTGATTGAAGTCTCATCCCGAATTGTAATTCCCAGTACCTTTGCAAAGTCGTATCCGAAAATTAGGATAATCAGTTTCTTCTTGGCAACAGAATTTGGTAGTGCTTTCTCTATAGCCTGTGCGAAAACTTTGAATCTATCAGCATGAAGGATTGGGTCATTAAAATACAATGCAACAGTGTCTTTTCCTTCAATCATATCAAAAGTCATGAATGCACGGTTAATTTCTTCCACAAAAATCTCAGGATTGAATTCTTCATTCTTCAGATGTACGGGAAGGACTGGGATGTTTTCTATTGGCAAGTCGATATTCTCATCGTAATAAGTGGTAGATCCTGAAATAGAAAGTGAGAAGGCTCCAGCACCAATGACCGTAGCTCGAATTTTATTTTCAGGCTCAACAATTGGCGTTTCTAAGTCCTCAACAAGAATTCGAATCTCTTCAGCAAGGTATTTTCCAATATCATCGAAACTGTCTTCGCTACCATAGAACATCTCAGCTACTCCGCCCGAGAAAGAAATCTCATCAATTGGAATGGAGAAATCTAGATCTTCAGCCATCATCAATTCTTTAGTAATAGTACTCTTTGCAGGGCTTTGCATTACCTCAACCAAGGCTATAGCATATTCTCGAGCAATCAATCGTGCATCATCTTCAGGGATAATATCACCAATCTGATAGCTCATTCCCAGTTCCTTCATAACGAATTGAGTGGGTCCATCAATTCTCCAAATTTTGAAATCGTCATCAATACCTAGGAGACGACCACCTACATTGATGCAACTTGTACTAAGCACTTGACCCATAGATGCAATAGCTAAGTTACTTGTCCCGCCTCCTATATCTACATGTAATATTGTCTTTTGACGAAGACCTGATTGAACCACTATGCCGCTCCCCATCGCACTTAGCAGAGACTCTAGGTTCACACCTGCTACTGCACTGACAAATTTCCCAGATTCTGAAGAGAGCCGTTTGACGATCTCTTCAGCATTTGTCTTCTTTGCGGTCTCGCCTGTCACAATTACTGCTCCGGTCTCGACCATCTCTGGAGTGATTCCCGCCTTCTTGTATTCTCCTTCGAAGAACTCCACAAGTGCCTCAATATCGATATTGTACCTATCAAGTAAGGGAGTGAAGATTATGGGACTTTCGTATATGATCTGTCTATAAACAAGATAGAATCGATTTGACATATTGAGAAAACTGAGCTCCCTTCTTAGAGTCAATCGTGAAAAGATGAGATGTGAAGTGGAAGACCCAACATCGATGCCGACACTTAGCACTTTCATGTACTCGACCTTATCCGCAGGGATATGACCCATGAGTAATTCAACAGGTAAAACTGGTTCTTCCTCTTCTTCCTCAACTACATCAACAGTAGGTTCTTGCTTCTCTTTGGAGATTCGTATTTTCATTTCTTTGCCGTGGTGCATTGGCAAGTCCAAGGCCTGTGATCCATTCAGAATCTTTGATTTCAAATCATCAGGAATTTCGAAGTCCAGTTCACACTCTGTGCAATAGAAGGTGAGATTGATTGATGGGTCACTACCTGGAATAGTCGGTCCATCCTTTCTTGGAGCAGGTTTTTTCTTTCGCCTATTTGCTCCGTCCCAGACAGCTTTGAACATATACATGACCATTGTCATTAATTCATCAAATTCCTCACACGGCCCCAGAACGGAAGATAATGCTGGTCTAAATTGTACGATGAGCTGGCGAATACCTGCAACTTCAGAATCATCGATTTCTTCATGTTGTTGTACCATTTCAAGGTAGGTTCGTTCAAATGACATTCCGAGGGTAGAAGCATCTTCAGGGAAATTCTTCTGAAAGAATTCCTTTGTAACACCAATGACACTTTGCTTCATGTTCTTGACGCTATCGATGTTCATAAATAATCACAAAGAGGAACTGTATTTAAACAATATGTTTATATATTATATAATACATTATTGTATTTATGGCTGCAGGAAAGAAGAAAGAGCAGAAGCTGAGGAAGAAGAAGAGGAGTAGAACCCTCCAAGAACGGGCAGAACAAATCTTCAGGTATATCGATCGGCAACCTGAGCCATTCCCAAAGTCAGAATTCAAGGATATTGGACTCAATCCAAAAACTGCAGAAAGCTGGATTCAATTGATTGAATACATACAGAGTCAACCGAGAATCAGAGTAACGAAGATGGGATCACAAACATACATCGAGAAACTTGAAAACAAATACCTGAGCATGATGAGGAAACGTATCATTGATTCAAATCTATCATTGAAAGAGAGAACCGATGCCATGAATGATTACATCAATGCACTCTTGACACTAGAAACTATCGAAGATGGGAGAATCAAGAAATAGTAAAGCTGATTGTTATTATCCAGATTATGTTCCCAACGTAATTTCAGTTCCAGCAATATAGGCGCTATTACTAGCACCACTATCTAATAATGCGTAAATGTACTCACTATGAACCACACCATTTGCATTAACCGTTGCATTCCTGAAAAGAACCATTGCATCTGCACCACTGCCCCCCATTGTAAGTATCAATACAACTTCTTTTCCTTCGAAATCAGCACGTTCAAGATATGCTTGCATTGCTGCATGTGGTTGTGCTCCATTTACTGGACTTCCTAACACGATCAAGTCATACGTAGATACATTTGTGGGTGTCTGTGTAGAACAAGTAGTTACTTCAACTCGCCAATCAGATGCCACTAATCCTCGAATAAATGCATTAACGATGTCTTCATTGAAACTGGTCAATCCAGGTCGGAAAACAACGAATGCAGTCCCTGTTAATCCGTCTTCGTTTTGGATTTCTACATCCCGGATTATCTCTGTACTATTGAGAGGAACGATAATCATTATTGAAGCAATTAATCCAATAATGGATATAATACAAATAAGACTGCAAATTCGTTTTTTGTTCATCGTGATATCCTCACATTATTACAGATAGTCATTACCAGTTCTCGACTTTTATCTAATTCCTTTTTTCTAAAGATAGTTTCTTAGTTTCAATCCTCTATCAACATCCTACTCTTCCAAAGAAAGATTGTCCTAAAAATAACTAAAATGATAGTATATCCAAGGATGGAAAGAAAAACACTATTGAATACAATCTCCATTGGAAAAAGTAGTGTGATTCCAATAGCTGCAATTAGGAACATACCATAGTATTTTCCAACAGGGTCGTAGAGCGGTTTTTGTCTATTCGATGTGATAATGAAAAACAGAAACATGAATACAAGTAAAATCAGAATCCAAGAAGGGTAGATCTCTTTGAGAGTGAATGCTGAGAAAGCCATGAGGACTAATACAAAATCCGCGATTGGATCTGAATAGGCTTCAAGAAACGAGGATGATATCGTTTTAAACTTCTTAGCCAAAAATCCATCCAATATGTCAGATGAAAATGCTGCAAAAAAAAGAAGTACTGCAATATGTGTGAAATCATATAGAATTGAATAGAATAAGAGAGGTGTGAGAGTTATCCTGAGGATGACAATAACATATGGAGTTTTCTTCAATCGATAATCAATCTCAGCCAACTTGTCAACTCCTACAAGATGTATAGCTCCTTCTGTTGATAAAGGGGATTAATTTCTTTATCCTTTTTTTAGGTCCATGATAATTTTCGCAAAATGATTCAAGATATTGATTTTAGGAACCTTGAAGAGATGAAGTGCGACTGTACTTGATGAGCCTATCATGAATTCTAAGAGAATCCTACGTTTCTTATGTCTGGCCCTATGCTACACCATACTTGGGACATTCATAGGAATGACTGTCGTGTATCTTTTCTTCGAAACTTCAACTTTAGGATGGCTTATTGCCATAGTGTATACCAGCATTGCTCCAGCTGTTTTCGTCATTTGCATTAGTTGTGGAATCATTATCATTAGATTCTCTTTCATGAAGAAACGCAATGGAATAATCATCATAACTGGACTCTGCATTTTCTTATTCATTTGCGCTATGATTCCTTACACAGCAATCCCAGGAGCAATAGCTGATGCGGAGAGTCAGATGAATGACACCTATGGGACTGCTTACACAAATCTAGATACATCCCTCATGAGACCTCTCCCGTACTCACTGTACGACAACATCAATGGAGTACCTATTGATGAATCGAAATTCAGTGTGGTAGAGAATATAGAATACCTTAACAATGGTGTTGACAAATTCTTCTTTGATTGGTATCGACCTACGGGAGTTGGACCGTTCCCAGTGATAATTACACTGCATGGTGGTGCGTGGGTAATTGGTGATAAGGGCCGCTTTAATGTAATCCTATTCAATCGATACTTTGCTTCTCAAGGATATTCAGTATTTGACCTGAATTACGGCCTGTTCGATGTATCCAAACTGTCTGGTGATGCAGCGGCTACATTTGGCACATTTGCAGCATTGGGAAGTCTTAGCCCGAATTATAATGGAAGTTATACACTCCAGCAGCAGATTGAGAATATTGGTGAATTCACTAAGATGCTGGACCTCAATGACACAAAATATTCTGCGGATATGGACAATGTCTTTGTAGTAGGAAGGTCCGCAGGAGCCCATATGGCGTCACTTGTTACGTTGGGGTATGCAAATCCGTTGTATGCAGGTAACTTCTCAACCAACATGACAGTAAGAGGAGGAATTTGGATATACCCACCAACGAATTTTACTAGGTCATCAGAATCTAGCTTCTTTGATCCAATGATGCAAGGATCTCTTCCAATTAAAGAGCAGTACAACAAAATGTCGCCGGCGTATCTGATCACAAACAGCACGGTTACGCCGCCAATCATGATTGTTCATGGAAGCAAGGATGGTTTGGCTGACTATAGTCAAAGTGTAAGCTTCTATAGATATGCAACAAATCTGGGTAAGAAGTGTCTATTCATTACAATTCCATGGGCTGGGCATGCATTTGATTTCTTCTTTCAGAGTTACGGAGGTCAGATTTCAACCTACTACATTGAACGGTTCGTAGCATTGGAGCTGGGAGGTGTATGAAAATTGGAGAACATAGCATTTCTAAAGACTAAGACATTTTCCAAGTACTATAGTACCACAACAAATGCAGTGCTTAGCCTGAGCATTCTTTTCAATATCCTTGGTATGGGGGGAGATCTATTAACTCAGGACATTGCAGGATTCTTAATTGTTCTCGGGATTGCATTATTGGTTGGACAAATTCTATTGGTTCTAAATCTTGTCAACAGGAAAGACAAAATAGGCTGGTATCTAATTCGGCTTGCCTATGTTACGCTGTTTGTTACGATGTTGGGAATGCTATCAATAACAGCTGGACAACTTGTTTCATCATTCTACATACTTGGTGGAAACTCACTTGAGGGGAATATTTTACTCTCATCAATAGGAATGACCAGTTTAGCGTGTTTTGGTATCTGCCTCTCAGGAATATGCTATCATACACATTCATTTGACAATGTATGGATTGTTTAGTACTGGAAGGGATTGACTTGATTCCAAAATACCAATGGAAAGACGTGTGGTTGTTAGCATCAATAGCAATGTCTGAAAATTGTGATGATGCAAACTCAGCTCGATTAAACAAGGCAAGAATTGAACTGACACCAGACTTAGCTAGACTCAAGAATATCAACCACGTAATTGATGCGGGAGACTATATTGATCGTTCTACCTTCACTATTGATGAATTAACTGGAGGAATCAAGAAGCTTATAGATGGAGAATTTATCAAAATAGAAAACGATTACCTCAAAACCACCAGAAAAACCAACGAGTACTATGAGAAAGAAAAAGGTGACCGAAAACACATCTCGATTAAGATGGCTCTTGGTATCTTCAAAAAAATGCTGGAAGTCAAAAAAGACTGATAATGATTCAATTACTGAATTTCAGCTTTCTTTTATAGAGGTAAGCACACAACAAATCCTCCTTCACTGAGGTAATTGCCATGAGTATCTTAGCTAGAATCGATAGGAACACGCAATTTCTAATTCTCTGCCTTGTCCTCATTGGTTCATCGACATTAATAGCCAGTGCGATACAGAATGACTTTGGTGCAATCGATGTAGATTATATCCGGATTGTAGACGAGAGTGGACAAGCAGTAACAGGAAAACTGTATCGTCCGTTGACAGCAACTGAGGATACACCAGCGCCAGCTGTGTTATTGCTTCATGGAATGAACAATGACAAAGATACTGAAGGGCCCGCCGCGTTAGAGCTTGCACGCAGAGGTATTGTTGCTTTGGCTATTGATGAGATAAGTCATGGCGATTCAGATCGTGTTGTCGATATCCTTGGATATTTTACTGGAACTTTCGATTCTACACTTGGTGGCAACGCGTCATACCAGTGGTTGAAATCGCTCTCATTTGTCGATGAAACTCGAACTGGACTTGTTGGACATTCTATGGGAGCGGGTACTGCAGCTGCGATTGCTGCAACCAATCCAGACCATCGGGCTATTGTGATTCAAGCTGATGGACCGTATAATCTAACCACGCATAGCTACATGAACAACTATCTAGCAGTATGGTCATTTTACGAGGAGTTATTCACAACTCAAACCAGAGCAGAGTGGCTGCAAGATAGTCTTGAAATGATTGCATACAACGAGAATCTCACATCTGCAAATGACGCTAAAGCAGACTTCACGTATGGATCATTCGGTGATGGTTCTGCTCACAGATATGCAAAATGTCCGTGTACACATCCAGGTGCAACTTGGAATTCAAAAGGAATTAGTGAAACCACAGCATGGATGCTTCAGGCACTTATGGGGATTTCTGAATCAGAAGCTATTACAAGCTCATCTGCACAAACCTACATGATCAGAGAGGGTGCAACTCTATTCGCATTGATTGTCTTAGTCATTTCATTGATCCCACTAACCAGTTTACTCCTGGAGATCCCATTCTTCAGTATGATAACAAGGCCAATCCCACAGAAAGCGCCCATTCAGGGAAGGAGCTGGTGGTTATTCGCAACCATAAATTCGATAATTGGTGGAATAACATTTCTATTCCTACCAATGGTAGGAATGATGCTAGGAGTATTCTTAGGAGCTTATGCACCAATCTTTCTACTTGTAACAGGGAATGGGTTACTACTCTGGTTTCTTGTCAATGCCCTGATTGCATGTATATCGTACAAACTATGGTTCAGAAAAGCATCAATTGGGGTAGATGGAATCACTCATGAAGATACAGGTCGTATAAAGACGATTAGAGACCCTGAGAGCCGTGAAATAATCACACGGACAATTCTCCTCTCAATCGCTCTGTTTTCTTACATGTATATCGTTGTTGGGACATCTCAACAATTCTTAGGAATCGAATTCAGGTATATGTGGCCGGTGTTCAAATTGTTCACTACTGAGAAGTTTGGTCAGTTCCTAATCAACATCATCCCAGTGTTTCCATTCTTCCTGATTAATGGTGGCGTATTTGCATATGGGATGCTTAAACTTCCTGAATCGAGTACACCATTAAAGACGCAGATGATTTGGTGGTTTAAGATTGTTTTTGCCATGGAATCAACTCTTCTTGTAATGATTCTTATCAACTATCTCCCCATGTTCATCTTTGGAACCGGGCCATTACTCGCGATGGGACTCTATGGAATTTTCCTAATGGCATACTTGCCAATATTTGCGGGAATCTTCTTCATCATGACCGCGTTCTACATCAAGACGGGAAGAGTATACTTAGGATCAATAATGGGAACCCTTCTGGTAGTTTGGATAATGACTGCTGGAATGCTAATTTAAAAATTTACCCAACATTAGACGGGAATAGAATAGGTCTTAAAAACTGTTCATTTCCGTTGTTTTTTATCTAAGTGTTCAGTGTGTATACTTCCAATCATGCAGGACAAGTACTAAGGATAACTATTAACACTAGATACTATTGCTTCACAGATTTTAGAGTAGAGCGTTTCACTCAGCAATTCATACCGTTCTTGGTCAGCTCCGCCGAATGCTAGGTCATTCCAAGAACCCATTCCACCAAAAACCCAACTTCCGAAAGCACCCATAATGAGCCGATGTGCTTCTTTTGAGTAGATACCAGCAGGAAGAAACTCATCATCGATCTGAGGATTGAAATCAAGCAAAGTGGTTAAGGAGCCTTCGAAGTTACTCACCCAGTGTTTAGAATGTTCGAATTTTTCAGCAAATTTCGAGAGTGTCTCAAGTACAGTTTGGAGCCGTTTTCTGGAATCATTTATCGAAGGCGATGTATCGTTAAGATGACTCATATCCTTCTCAATTCGCACATAGTGAGCCTTCCTTGTATCCATACCAGAATTGAGGGGAGGAATCCAATTGCTGAGGTAAAGCTCACTTCTATCTTTGAACTGAACCTCAACGAGCCAGTGACTACCTCCACCTAGAAATGCGACACTGATGTGATCAGGCAACTCTGTCTTATTCGAAGTTTGATAAAACAATCTGAGTCTTTTCGCACCCTGCTCCTTGAGATGCTTGAACCACTGGAATGCATCTTTCGCTAGAGTCTTTGTTGAACCAGCAATCCCCTCTAACGGAGGATCGATGAAATCTATTTGGAAGCAATTATTTGTTATCAGTTTATCAATCTCGAATTCTTCGCTGTGCCCTTGAAGAAACACATTTCCATAGGTCACCAGAGCAACGTTTCTCATAATATCCTTCGGCATCATTTCGCATCTCCAATCTTTCGCTTGTAAGGAACTTCACAAACCCCCTTATGGATTATTTGAAAATCAGCAATCTTTGTGGGCGCATTTTGATTGTATAAAATTTTGCTCCTATCTGTTTATTACCTTGAACGGATTCAAGTTGAATACTAAGGGGATGCCCAACCTTGAATAGTAACATCGAAACTATCGATTGCACCCGTATCAGAAACGGTTCGCGTATAACTGAGAAAGAGGTAGTTGCAACTGAATCAAAATTAGCACTCTATGTGAATGATGAGTTTGAAACACAATTTCTCTATTCATCTGGTTTCGATGAACACTTAGTGTATGGATATTTACTATCTTCAGGGAAGATATCGAACATATCAGATATTGACACGATACAAATTACCAATCAAGACTGTAGGGTGAATCTTACGAAGGAGCACAGACTCGATTCGGATTACGTTAACCATCAGAAGGTCGTGTCATTTGTCAAGCTATTGGAAATTAGAGATTTGCTTCTGGAGAGCCAGCAGAATCATAGAGCAACGAGAGGGTTTCATGGAGCTATCTTGTATGAACTTGCTACTAACCGTCGGTTTACTTGCGAGGATATTGGAAGACATAATGCAGTTGACAAGGTAATTGGATGTGGATTACAGGAGGGTTATGATTTGTCTAATTCTGTATTGTTGCTCTCAGGTCGCTTGCTCTCAAATATCGTATCCAAGGGAATTCACTCAAAAATTCCTGTAATAGCTTCGATGACAGTTGCGACTTCAGGGGGAATCCGCGAAGCAAAAAAGAATAATCGTACTTTGGTGGGGAGTCTTTCTAATGATGGTTGTTGGCTTTACCATGAAGGTGTGGTGAAAGTTCAAACATCTATACAATGATTATTTATTTTCAAAAAATTGGCAACAGAAAATACTACGTTAGGAGTAGCTCACAATGGGTCTATTGAAGAAACTTGGAATAATCATTCTACTTTATGTCATCATTGGCGTTGTTTGGTCTGTGTTGATGCAACTCGGGTATCTTCCTGCTCCAGGCGGCTTGGAAGGTCCTTTGAATATTGTATACATCATCTTTTCACCAATTTCTTCAATCTATTTCATGATTGTCATATCACTGGGGCTCTATTCTCCATAGAATGATAGGATTTACATATTAAGGGACAGATCAGAGATAGTCTTCATCTGGTCTGATGAAAGAGTTAATTTCATAGCTCCGGCGTTCTGTTCAGCTTGGTACGCTTTACTTGCACCGGGTATTGCAATGATAGTATCCCCATGAAAATTAGTTGTCCAATTCAGTGAAACTTGAGCAGCTGTCGCATTATGCTCTAACGCAATGCTCTCAAGTGCTTCAACAAGAGCCTGAGTCTTCTTCAGATTTGCGCGTAGTCGATTTCTTCTCATTCGAGGCATAATTTCGAGAAGTTCCGGGTTTTGATGGAGTTTACCTGTTAGGATTCCCTGGCCCAGCGGAGTATATGCCATGATAGTGATTCCCAATTCCTTAGCGGTTTCTAATATTCCATTGAACTCAATGCCCCTCTTTATAGGAGAGAAATTAACCTGATTTGCAGCTAGAGGAATGCCTCGATCTGCAAGCGCTTCATAAGCTGTGACCATTCGGTCCTTCGAGAAATTACTCACACCAACAGCACGAATCGTACCAGCCTCGACAAGATCAGCCATCTCATCCATCTGTGATTTAACAGAAGAAACTGAGAGAGGCATATGAACGAGATAGAGATCAATCGGATACGGAGCTAATCGCTCAGTACTCTTCTTGGAAGATTTGCGAAGGGACTTTGCTCTCCTAAGTAGAGGAAACCATTTGGTAGATATGACAACATCTCCAAGGGATTTTCCAGCAGCTTTCAAACCACGGGACACAGCCCGTTCAGAATATCCAGAGCCATAGATCTCTGCCGTATCGATTAAATTCATTCCAGAGTCTATTGCAGCCTTAACGACTTCATCCTGGATTTGAGGTTCAACTGGACCAAGCATGAATTTGAAGAATCCTTTTCCACCCGCAAATTCCATTGCACCAAGACCAATTGGTGTAACCTCAATGTCAGTTTTGCCTAATCGACGTTTCTCTATTTCCTGCATCATCAATCAGCTTTGTTTTTCAAATGATGCTTTTAACCGCTCATATATGGACCGTCCTTCAGAGAAGGGGCATGCTTGCAAGAATTGCTAGAATGAGTTTCTGCTTGATGCCCACTATTTGAGGTTCCTATTTCTTATCTAAAACAAGAATCTTGGGTAGTTTGAGTAGCATTCCCATATTTTTTCCGGTGGTACCACTCTTGTATCTAAGCTTCCTCTTTCCAAAACGGTTTTTTCCGGTCATCATTTTCATTGTGGAGTATTCTCCATTTGTGAAGTACATCAAGTCCTCAGGGTCAGAGATGATTTCCAAATCGTATTCATCCAATTTCCCTCTGTTGAGACTATAGTCACCGCCATCAGCAACTAAGTTCACCCAGAGAATGAAATCCTCTTCCACATGTAGACCCATGTTGATCCTAGCCTGGAATTCATCCAAGGTTTTTGTATTCTTGGGATTCTTGCGTTTATCTGCAATGACATCCTCTATTACAGTCTTGAATGTCAAGAATAGAGCTTCCTGTGCTGCATCATCCATTGTGGTTCACCTTTTGTCTAATAGAACTCAGTATCAATCATACTAGCAGTTCGAACAAGCTCCTTTGCAGCATCTGTCGCTTTGAGGACCTTTGCCATTTCACCTTGAATTTTCGCTTTTCCGCTTAGGAGACCTCGTATAGGATCCAATTCACCATTGATGATAGTAACCCAATTATCATAATTCGCCTCATAGGTGTATTCTACTACAATCTTATCAGGACTGCTTGGACTTCCTCCTGGTTTCACAACTTCGAATTCGTCTTCGCTAGAGATAGGCTTTACTCCGGTACACTTTCCATGAGTAAGTCCGATAAAGGCCATCACATCATGGTCCAAACCACCACTAGCTCTAACGATGAAAACAAAATCTCCGGTCCACCAAGATGCCGCTTTGGCATATGCTTCGTTGTTGTTGATTGCATCCTCGTACAGATTCAACCACTCTTCAGACATGAATTTCGGCATAATAATCAAAAACTAGCGCGTCGTCGACTAAAAACAGTTCGGTTTCGAGGTCTGGTGCCTACCCACCAGCAACCATTGGAAAAATCGATATTTCATCGCCAGATTCCAACGCTGTTTCCATTCCATTCAGGAATTTGATTTCTCTACCATTCTTCAAGAGAGTAATATCCGATTTGAGTTCGCCATTACTATCCAAGAGATGGTTCTTGATTTTGGAGTCCAGAAGTAGTTCATCAAGGAGATGGGAGATTGTGGCACCATCCATTAGGTCAAACTCAATCTTAGATTTCTTATTCACGAGGTCTCCAAGGTGAGCATAGAATTTGACTGAAACCTTCATTGTGGATTCCTCTCCTTTTTGTAAACACCACGCTTATAAAATCCGAGGAAGATGTTCTAAGGAACTCACTGAGGTCGCCTTCATGATATACGGATATATGGGTAAAATTCTTCGAGTTAATCTAACGACTTCTACGATAACGGAAGAATTCCCAGATGATGAAACATTGCGTAAGTACCTCGGTGGTGCAGGACTGGCGACCAAGATACTCTTTGACGAA
>Ga0307419_10000591_pt1 | contig 18506 bp, 15 predicted proteins | sample SalMarWE160230MG_2_FD_202512 | JGI IMG/M metagenome (GOLD analysis project Ga0307419, IMG submission 202512) | Salt marsh sediment microbial communities from the Plum Island Ecosystem LTER, Massachusetts, United States - WE1602-30 | ecosystem: Environmental > Aquatic > Marine > Intertidal zone... | reverse complement strand
ATCCCAGTCAAGCTTTTCATTCTCTGCAGGGAAGTATGTTTCCAGAAGGGCATTTGCAAGCACCACGGTTAGGGGCTCCCCGCTGTAGGGATTGAATGTTTTAACCGAAACGTAGTCCATCCCGGGACCCATGGCCAGCGCCGTATTGGAAGGCAGGGTCCAGGGAGTGGTGGTCCAGGCCAGGATGAATACGTCCGTATCGGTTTCCCTGAACAGAAATTCAGACTTTTCGTCACGGATAAGCTTAAACAAGGCCACGATGGTCGTGTCCTTCACATCGCGGTAGCATCCCGGTTGGTTCAGTTCATGGCTGGATAGTCCGGTCCCCGCGGCAGGGGAATAGGGCTGTATGGTATATCCCTTGTACAGCAAGTCTTTTTCATAAAGTTGCTTGAGAAGGTACCACAGGGTTTCGATGTACTTGTTCTGGTAAGTGATGTAGGGATCGTTCATGTTGATCCAGTATCCCATGCGGTCGGTCAGTTCCTCCCATTCCCGGGTGTACCGCATGACCTCCCTGCGGCAGGTCTCGTTGTACTCTGCCACGGAGATCTTTTTCCCTATGTCCTCCTTGGTGATCCCGAGGGTCTGTTCCACGGCCAGTTCGATCGGAAGGCCGTGGGTGTCCCATCCCGCTTTCCGTTCCACCAGGTAACCTTTCTGGGTTTTATAACGGCAAAATATATCCTTTACGGTCCTGGAGATCACATGGTGTATGCCCGGCATACCATTGGCCGAGGGGGGTCCTTCATAAAAAATAAAAGCCGGGGCTTCCCTGCGGATTTCAATGCTTTTCTCAAAGGTCCTGTTGTCTTTCCAGAGGCGAACAATTTCCCGGTTTATCCCCGGGAGGTCAAGTCCCTTATATTCAGGAAATTTTGCACTCATTTTAACCTGCGGATTCCCGCTTTTTCAGAAAGCGACAAAGATAAGAATTATTTCGGGAAATAGCATGGTTAAAGGCCTGTGGAAAGATGAGCCGTTATTGGGACCGGAAAAAGAATTAATGTTAATTTCGCACTATGTAAAAAATACCGCCCATGTTTTCCGGAATTGTTGAAGAAACCGCCACTGTAACCCGGGTCGAAAAGGAACGTGAAAACATACACATAAGCCTCACCTGTTCTTTTGTGGATGAACTGCAGATCGATCAGAGCGTTTCGCATGACGGGGTCTGCCTGACCGTGGTGAAAAAAACCGGAAGGGAATACACCGTGACGGCCATCCGGGAAACCCTTCTGAAAACCAACCTTGGCAGGCTGAAGCCGGGAGTTAAGGTCAATCTTGAACGCAGCCTGAAAGCAGATGGCCGCCTGGACGGGCACATGGTACAGGGGCATGTGGACCTGACCGCCGTATGCACGCAGGTCATGGAAGCGGAAGGAAGCTGGTATTATACCTTCGAATACGAACCGCTTACAGCAGAGCACCTGACTGTGGAAAAAGGTTCAGTTTCGGTCAACGGCGTGAGTCTTACCGTTGTCAACTCCCGACCGAAATCCTTCCAGGTGGCGATTATCCCCTATACTTACGAGGTCACCAATTTCCATGAGATTGAACCGGGGACAATCGTCAACATCGAATTTGACATTATTGGAAAGTACATCGCTAAGATCCTCAGTCAACTCGGTAAAATTTAGCTGCCATGAAGAGTGCATCTCCCAGACGACTGGCGTTTCTGATTTCGCTTTTAATTTCCCTGGTCTGTTTTCTTATTGTTGCCATGGCAACTTACCGGGTCCCACATAACGGCCTGGTCATACTCCTGGCATCGGTCCCTGTCAGTTTCGCCGTTTCTTATTTCCTGATCCACTTCGCAGTGAAAAATTTCATCCTGGAAAAAATAAATCCGATCTATAAAAGCCTTGAAAACATCCCCCTGACCAAAAAGGAACTCCGGCGGAAAATGGAGGGGAAGGATGTCATACAGGAAGTCAACAGCCTGGTGATCAATTATACCCAGAACCGTGCCAAGGAGATCAAAAAACTGCGAAGGCTTGAAAAATACAGGAAGGAATTCCTGGGGAACGTTTCACACGAACTTAAAACCCCGATCTTCAATATACAGGGGTATATTCTAACCCTTCTTGACGGGGGACTGGAAGACCCTGAGATCAACCGGGAATACCTGGAGCGGACCGAAAAAAGCATCAACCGCATGATTTCCATCATAGAAGACCTTGAATCCATTACCAAGCTGGAGGCCGGTGAACTGAAACTGAAAATGGAAGATTTTGATATTGTTGACCTGATCCGTGATGTGTTTGAACTTCAGGATACCAATCGCAACAAATACAACATCAGCCTGGAATTTAAAAGGCATTACGATAAGCCCGTCATGGTGAACGCCGATAAGGCCCGGATTACCGAAGTCCTCAACAATCTGATCGTAAATTCCATTTTTTACGGGAACCGGGGAGGCAAAACAACGGTCGGCATAGACCGGCTGGGGGATAACATCCTGGTAGAAGTCACGGATAACGGGATCGGCATTGAAGAAGATGAAATTCCCCGCATCTTCGAACGTTTCTACCGCACCGACAAAAGCCGGTCAAGGGACCGCGGGGGCACCGGGCTTGGACTGGCCATTGTCAAGCACATCATCGAGGCTCATAATCAGACCATTTCGGTCATGAGCAAGCCCGGGGAGGGTGCATCGTTTTCCTTTACCCTGAGGAAAGCCTGAGTCTTCTTTCTCCTTAATTTCCGGATGTGAGATACCTGATGTAATCCAGGATCAGGTTTTTCAGGCTCCTTATCTTGTCGTGGATCCTTTCCATGCGCAGGACATCCTGGTCCGCCCCGTAAATGCGTATCTCCCTGTCTGCCCTGTCCAGGTTTTCCAGGGCAAGAAAAAGGAAATGGATCTGCTGCCCGGCGGACTCCGCCCGGTGGCTGTGGTTCAGGTTCAGTAAAAAATGGTTCAGTTCCCTGCGTATGCTGAGAAAGATTGAAAAATCGCCGGCCTCCCTGACCGAGACGCCCAGCCCGGCCGCCATCGAAATGGAAATGTTGTAGGTGTTTTCCGTCATCTGTATCGTTTTTTGGATTTCCTGCCTGTTAATCCATAAAGTGCCGAAATATCGGTGGCCTGTGCACGATTTTTTATAATTTAACGGGCTCTTCAACCGCTTTGCTGATGATCCTTGTTACAGGGGGTACCGGATTGGTGGGAACTCATCTGCTGCTGGAACTTACCCGGAGTCATGACCGGATCAGGGCCATTTACCGTCCTATGTCCGATACCCGGCATGTACTGGATGTTTTCGGCCTTTACCTTAAGGATCCCGGAATACAATACCGGAAGATCGAATGGTTTGCGGCCGACATTACCGACATCGATTCCCTGTTCGAAGCCCTGGAAGGAGTGGAATGCGTGTACCATGCGGCAGCCAATGTCTCATTCAGGCCGGGGGATTCCCGGGAACTTATGTATAATAACGTGAGCGGTACCGCGAACCTCGTGAATACCTGCCTCGAGAAACCGGTAAGGAAACTTTGTTTCGTCAGTTCAACAGCAGCCCTGGGGTCCGCACCCCCGGGGGAAGAAATTACGGAAAACCTGCCCTGGTCCCACTCCAGGACCAGGTCCCTCTATTCCATCAGCAAATTCAGCTCTGAAATGGAAATCTGGAGGGGGATGGCAGAGGGACTGAATGCCGTCATCGTGAATCCGTCGGTCATAATCGGTCCGGGTAACTGGGATCGAAGTTCCTGTTACCTTTTTTCAGCCGTATGGGCAGGGATGAAGTTCTACACCGAAGGCATCACGGGTTTCGTGGATGTCAGGGACGTTGTTAAGGCCATGACCCGGCTCATGGAAGGGGATTACCAAAACGAACGTTTCACGGTATCTTCGGAGAATCTTTCCTACCGCCAGGTCCTGGAAATGATTGCCCTGGAACTCGGAAAAAAGCCTCCGCGGTTCCATGCCACGCCTTTCCTGACCTCGCTGACCTGGCGGGGGGACTGGCTGTTGAGCGCACTGAGCGGTAAACGGAGGTTCATCACCCGTGATGCTGCCCGGTCGGGCAGGACCAGGTCGCTTTTTTCAAACCGGAAAATTAAGGAAACCCTGGGAATGGAATTTATTCCCATTGCCCGCTCCATCAGGGAAACAGCCGGTATGTTCCTCAAAACGCTGCCTTCCGTTACGCCGCGGTAATTTCTCAGGTCCTGGTTTTCCTGCTAATTTTCTTCAGGTAGTACCCGGGGATCAGGCTCAGCAGCCCGGAAAGCGCCAGAAGAATTAAAATAAGCGGGATTTCCCCCATGCCCTGGAGGACCATGGCTAGGATCACCATGACCAGGTTAACCCCGATCAGAATGCCGCTTGCCTGCAGGTGGGTGAATCCGACGTCAATCAGCCGGTAATGGATATGCTTACGGTCCGGGTGCAGGGGAGACTGTCCCCTGAAGAGCCTCACCAAAATGACGCGAAGGGTGTCAAACAGGGGGACGATCAGGACTGCCAGTGCAAAAGCCAGGGGGTCGCGGATCTGCCATTTCCACAGTCCCGTATGTTCCAGGTTCAGGAAGCGGACCGCCAGCAATGACAGGATAAATCCGAGCAACAGGGAGCCGGTATCCCCCATTAGGATCTTGTTGCGGCGGCCGAATGCATTGTACCAGGTAAATCCTGCCAGGCTCCCGCAGAGGATTGCTGCCATAAGGGCCCATACCGGAAGTTCCTCCCTGCTGAATACAAGCCCGAACAGCAGGGTGGAGAGCATCCCTATCCCCGATGCCAGCCCATCGATCCCGTCAATCAGGTTAAAACTGTTGATCACCCCGACTATGACAAGTACGGTGACCAGGACCTCGAAAGCTTCCCCGCTGAAATCCAGTTCGAAGAAACTTCCCGGATCATGGATCCTTAATCCCCCGGGCATGGCAATGACCAGGGCTACGAGGATCTGTCCCAGCAATTTCCACAGGGGGGCTGTGACCATGATATCGTCCTTCAGTCCGATGAAAAAGAGAATAAGGGCCCCCGCAATGAAATAGGGCAGTTCCGGCATGGCCTTCAGATCCGCATAAAGGCTCAGAGAAATGATCGTCCCGGCAAAAATGGCCAGTCCCCCCAGCGACGGCACCTTTCCGGGTCCCGCATCCTTTTCACGCACAGTCCCATATAGCCCTTTTCGCCGGGCCACGGTGACGATGCTCGGTATGGCCAGCAGTCCGATGACCATGGAAGTTATGAATCCCGCCAGTATGGTGCCTGTCTGCATGACCGTTTTAAATTACAAATTTTCGTCCGGATTGCCGAATCAGCTGTACAGGAAGCGTTTGATCTTTTGGGTGGCCGTTTTCTTGAATGGGGCGGATTGAAGGACGACGGCGTGTACCTGGGAGAATTTGTTGACCCTTGCATTAACATACTCCTTGATCTCTTTCAGGATCTCCTCCACCTTCTCTTCCATGAAATTGCTCACCTCTTCACGCAAGTTCTGGTAGGCCTGCTCGATCTCTTCCAGGTTGATGTGCACCAGGGCAACCAGTTTTCCTTTCTGTTCGATGACAAGTGATTCCACCACATGCCGGAAATTGTTGATGACAAATTCGATTTCTTCAGGATAGATGTTTTCGCCGCTTGAGCCGACGATCATGTTCTTCAGACGTCCCTTTATATAAAGATTCCGGTCTGCGTCAAATGTGCCCAGGTCGCCCGTGCGGAACCATCCATCGCCTGTGAGCACCTCTGCCGTCAGTCCGGGTTCCCGGTAATATCCCTTCATGACATTTGGACCTCTGGCCCATATCTCTCCTTTCCCGGTATGCGGGTCCGGATCGTGGATCTCTAATTCCACCTCTTCAACGGCCGGTCCTGTCGATCCCAGTCGGGTTTTACCGACTGCGGCACCGGCGAGAAGGGGAGAGGTCTCGGTCAGCCCGTATCCAATGGCATAAGGAAATCCGGCATCCATAAGGAACTGTTCCACCCGTGTGTTCAGCTTGGCTCCGCCGATGCCGAAAAACTCCAGTTCCCCGCCGAATGAATCCATTAGTTTCCGCCCGGCCGCCCTGTGCAGGGTGCGACGCATCAAAGGCATCCGCATCATGAATCGTATGGCTTTTTTCCCATACAGTGCGGGCATGATCTTCTGAAAATAGATCTTTTCGATCACCATGGGGACAGAAAGCATAATCGTCGGCCGGACTTCTTTCATGGCAGACATCAGAACGGAAGGGGATGGCGGCTTTTGTATGTAATACACACAGGCACCGTTCATCATGGGGACCATAAATCCGATGGTGTTTTCAAAGGTATGGGAAAGCGGCAGGATGGACAGGAATCTGTCCCCCTCCTTAACCGCATGAAAGGGCCTGCAGGATAACACGTTCGAGCAGATATTCCCGTGCGAAAGCATGACCCCTTTTGAAGATCCCGTGGTGCCGGAAGTGTAAATGATGGCTGCCAGGTCTTCATCGCTGACGGTGTATTGATTCCGGGATTTTCTCCCGGTGTCGTATGCCGGGATTAAAACCGGTGGACCGTCCGTTGAAAAATCTTCCATTCGGATCACCTGTTTCAGTCCTCCTGCCTTAATATTTTCCAGCTTGGGTTTCAGTCCGGCCGAAACAAATAGCACCCTGGACGCGGAATGATCCAGGATATTTTCTATTTCCCCTGGCAGGAAATCAGGCAGGAGGGGAACCACCACCGCCCCCATGAAACAGATGGCCAGGTAGCATATCCCCCAGTTTGGCATATTGCTGCTCAGAATGGCCACCCTGTCCCCCGGCCTCACGCCCAGGGTTTCCAGGTAAGCAATGAGTGAATCAATGCGCAATAGCATCTGGCTGTAAATGAGCGGTTTCTCCCCGACGAAAGAAAGTGCGTTTGCATTGGCATGCTTTGCGGCTGAACTTGCGAACATCGAGGGAATGGTTAATTTATCCCGGCCTGTCATAAGGTTTTGTATTAAAGCATCAAATGTACGAGATTTTTATATCCTGCATGATTTTTTCCTACCTTGGAGAGCGGAACAGGCAAAAATATCCCCCTGTTATGTAAAAAATTAATGCCTGCCTACAGGGATTACCATAAAATTCTCGGAATTGGCCGAGATGCCGGCCCGGATGAAATCAAACAGGCTTATCGCAGCATGGCCAAGAAATACCACCCGGACATCAACGATGCCCCGGATGCGCATGAACGTTTCATTGAGATTACTGAAGCCTATGAAATATTGATAAACCGGGATCTTCACGAGTACTATATACACCGCGAACAAAGGACTGACTCTGAATTTATGCGTGCCCGTTACGAGCAGGCCCGCAGGGAAGCCCAGGAAAGTGCGCGGCGCTATTCCCGGATGAAGTTCGAAAAATTCCAGCAGGAACAGGAAGCTTTCAAAAAAAGCGGCTGGCACGACCTGATACTGGTTCTCCGGTATATGATCCGCATCCTGATTTTTCCAGTGATCGCTGTTTTCTTCGCTTTACCGCTGATCAGTGAAGAGGTCTCCGAGCACCCGACGGGATACGTTATATTCTGGTTGCTGGCCTGTTTGCTGATTGTTTTCGTGATCAATCACTGGAAAGGCTACCTGAAAATTGATGCTTTTTATTATCACCTCAGCGATATCCGGAAATTCTGGAAAGATACCTCCAGGAAGACCCAGCAGGAATGCTATTACTGCCCGGGACAGAAGGCCATGGTTTTTCCTTACAAGATCCAGATATTCCGTATACACAGCATTCAGCTTCAGACCTTTGGTTCGCTGGACCGGAGGAAGGCCGGGTCGAACCGGGAGATAAAAACCGTTCTTATTCCAAGAAGCCGCAGGGCATTTATCGTGCACGCCCTTGTCTCCATGATCAAAATCTCCGTCCTGATTTCCAGCATGATCTTTATCACCCGCAATCCTTACGCACGCCTCAGCCTGCCCATCGGGATCGTGCTAGGGGGTGCTGCGGCCTGGATCTTCCTGCTTCTTTCGGGCACACGGTCCAAGGTTTCCTACCTGGTCAGTTACGGGATGATGATCAAATTCTCCGTATGGTTTTTGTTGATCTGGTTTTTCCACGGTTATGCCTTCATATTTCTTTTCCTGGATCCCATGCTTGAAGCTCTGCTCAGGTTGATTTCCGCTGACCGCCTGTTCATCCCGCTGATAAAACAATACCCGGCGCTGAATAACCTGTTCAGGAATCATTACCAGCTTTATATGGAGTTGCCGGTATTCTCCGTGATCAGTCCCCTTTTCAGGTGGCTGTTATAAATAATTATGGAAGACAAGAAGACAGAAGAACTTATGATCCTGAAATCGTTCAGGGAATGTTACATAGATTTCCCGAAAGGTATGCTGAATGCCTCCGAATCGCCCGATTTTATACTCAGCCTGGGTCCCAGGAAAAAAATCGGCCTGGAGCTTACCCGTTTGCAGCGCTCCCATTCAGGCGCAGATCCGTTTTCCTTTGAAAATATTTCGGAATGCCTGAAATCAAAGGAAGAAAAACTTGTCCTGTACCGCCGTAAAAAACTGCAGGAATATTGGCTTATACTTGCCGTTCACGATCATTCAGACAATCCGCGGTATAACCTGCACAATAAATTCATGGTCTGGAGATTTGATACCGGTTATAACCGGATATTTATTTTCAACGTCACAAACGGGGATGTTTACAAGCTTAAAAAGTCCCGTAAAAACTGACCCGTCCATGAATCTGCCTTTTTACCTTCCGGTGCATATGCTACGATGATTCCGGGCACATGTAGGAACGGTCCGGGCATACGATGGTCTGTCCGGTCATTCTGGCTGACCGGCCGGTCCTTTCCTATTTCTCTTAACAGTAAAGGAATTCCCGGTTATACTTGCTGTTTTCCCGGGAGATCGGTGAGTTTTAAGTCTATTGTTCCCTTGGGGGTCTCGCCTGGTTCACGCGTAACTCCCTGCCCTTAACTTCCGTGCCGTTCAGTTCATCGATTGCTTTCTGGGCGGCCGAGTCATCGGCCATTTCAATGAACCCGAAACCCTTGCTCTGGTCCGTATACTTATCACGAATGATTTTCACGGATGTTACTGCTCCATATTCTGCAAATACTTTTTCAAGCTCCTCTTCGGTAAGACTGTAATTGAGATTTCCTGCGTAAATGTTCATTTCAAAAAAATTAAATCAAACGGTAAATATAAAGATTAAATCCAGTAAATATCAAAACATCCGCCCATTTTAACTGAATTATAAATACTTCATAATAAAATCACCTGATAAAATCGTTATAAATCAAAGATTCTTAAATTTGTTCTTTAATCCAAATCAGCCAATAATTTATGAACGATAATAATAAAGAAATCCTGCAGGAGGAACCGATGAAAAAGAAACCCGTGTTCCTGATCGTAGTGGTAATTGCTTTGGTCTGTGCAGTCGGGTATCTCGGCTATACTTACCTGGATTTAAGAAAGCAATCCGCGATTGAAAAAGAAGAACTTACCCGGCAAAGGGAGAAGCTTGAGACTGAACTGAGGGTAATTTATGTCGAGTACGACTCTCTGAAATCCGATAACGATACCATGAATCTTAAGTTGCAGGCCGAGCAGGACCGGATCGAAAGACTTCTGAAGATCAATGCCAATAATGTTTACAAGATCCGTATGTATGAAAAAGAACTGCAGACGATCCGGAAGGTATTGCGCTCCTATGTTGTCCAGATTGATTCGCTCAACATGGCCAACCAGGAATTGAGGGCGCAAAACATTGAAGTCCGCCAGCAGCTCCACCGGTCCGAAACCGAAAAGGCCGAGCTGTCGCAGGCCAAGGAAGAACTCAGCAGCAAGGTTGAGATGGCCTCCATCCTGAATGCCAAGAACATTGTGGTCACCGCGCTGAGAAACGAAAAGGGGCGTGAAACGGACCGTTACGACAAAACCATCCGGCTGCGAATCTGTTTTACACTGAGGGAAAATCCCATACTTGAACCCGGATTCAGAACAGTCTACATGCGTATTGCAAGGCCGGATGACGTGATCCTTACCTCCGGGGTGAATTTTTTTGATTTTGAAGGCCAGCAGATTGTCTATACGGCCAGCCGGGAAGTCAGTTACGAAAACGTGGACGTGGATCTTTGCCTTTACTGGCAGAACGACGGACAGCTGATTCCCGGCACATACAGCCTGACCCTTTATGCCGGTGGACATATGATCGGATCAACGACCTTTGCCTTGAAATAAATCCTGCAATAAACTTCTTTCATGCGGATAGGCATCATCATCGGACGCATCGGCGGTGTGGATGGGGTGGCCCTGGAAACCGAAAAATGGATCGAGGTATTGAAACGTATGGGCCATGAAATCTTCATCCTTTCAGGCCAGTACGAAGAAAGGCCCATGAACAGCACCTGCGAAACCCTTGTCCCGGAAATGTCCTTTTTTTCGCCCGAAAGCTTCTGGAGCCAGAAAAAAGCCTTTTTCCATCCCGAAACGGACCCCGCCGAACTGATCGAGCACATTGACCTTTACAGTAAAGTGATCTACAAAAAGATCCTGGACTGGATAAGGCAGCAAAAGATCGAACTGATCATTTCGGAAAATGCTTCCTGCCTGCCTTCCCATCTTGAAATGGGACTGGCTATAAAAAATGCGGTTAAGAAGTCCGGCATCCCGACCATTACCCATGACCATGACTTTGCCTGGGAAAGGGGGGACCGTTACCGTTCCCCCCACCCGGCCATTAACGAATACGTGGAATCCAATTTCCCCATGCGACTCCATAACGTGCATGCGGTGATCAACACCCATGCCGGTGAAACGCTTAAACAGCGTTTCGGAAGGGAATCGGTGAACGTTCCAAACGTCATGAATTTTGACGTCCCCTACGGCGTGCCCAATGATTATAACAAAAATGTCAACCGTGTCCTTGGCTATCGCGACGATGATATCTTTCTTTTCCAGATCACAAGGGTTGTCCGGCGAAAAGGTATTGAAACGGCCATCGAACTTGTTCACCGGCTTGAGGATGAAAGGATCAAGCTTGTGATAACTGGCAATTATGCCGATGATGAAGGCAGCAAATATTACAACGATCTGGTACAACAGATCCATGATCTGAAGCTGGGTGAAAGGGTTCGGTTCGCCTATCACTGTTTCCACAATAAAGGAACCTCCAGCCAGGGAGACGAATGCGGTTATTCCCTTTCGGATGCCTACGCCCGGGCGCGGGCCTGCACCTATTTCAGCACCTATGAGGGTTTCGGAAATGCCTTCGTGGAAGCAGTACTGGCCAAACGTCCCATTTTTGTAAACAATTATAAACCTGTTTACTGGCCCGATATCGGAAGCAAGGGTTTCAGGGCCGTGATGCTGGAGGACAGCGTCCTTACCCAGGAAGCGCTCGAGGAAATGAAGCTTGTCATTTACAACGACAGGATAAACCGCGAAGTGGCCGAGCATAATTTCGAGCTCGGAAAGAAACTTTTTTCGTACGACACACTCGAGGTAAAACTGGAAGAACTCATCGGAAAAGCCATCCGGGCAAACTGATCAGAGGAACAGCTTTGAGATGATGTGATCGGCAATGAACATCCCTTCCCTGCTCAGGACCAGAATATTCCCTTTATTGATGATCCTGTTTCCCTGTATGAAAGGTTTTGCCTGGTCCAGGACCTGCCTGCGGGAATCCTTCCCCCATTCCCTTCCAATGTACTCCGTATCGGTCCCCCACATAGTCCTGAGCGAAGTCATCAGGTACTCGTTCAGGCGGGTTTTTTCATTCAGAACCTCCTGCTCCCCTACCTCTTCACCGGCCATGATCCCTCGGATGTAGCTGGAATTTTTTGCCATGTTCCACTGCCTTGCCCGCCCATTGTAGGAATGGGCAGAGGGACCGATACCGAGGTATTTTTCGCTCTTCCAGTAGGCGGAATTATGCCTTGACAGGAAACCCGGCAGCGCGAAATTGGATATTTCATAATGCTGGTATCCCCGGTCCTCCATTCGATCCAGGAGTATCCGGAAATGTTCCAGGCTCCTGTTTTCATCCACCGGCTTTATTTTTCCTTTCCGTCTCCGGTAATCCAGCACGGAACCCGGTTCATAGCTCAGATGATAGGCAGCTAAATGGGCCGGCCGGTAGGAAAGGGCAACGTCCAGGGTATCTCCCCATTTTTTGATGCTCAGTCCCGGCAGTCCGTAGATCAGGTCAAGGTTCAGGTTATCGAAGCCTGCTTTCCTGGCATAGTCAAGGCAGGCTCCTGCCTGGGCGGATGTGTGTCTTCGGTTCATTAATTTAAGGAACCGGTCATCAAAGGACTGGATGCCGATGCTGAGGCGGTTGATGCCAATTTGCCGCAGGGCTGAAAGGTATTTCGGATTCAGATCGTCCGGGTTTGCTTCCAGTGTAATTTCTGCTTTTTCGTCCACCGCATAATTTTCCCTGATTGCCTTAAGCAGGCTGGTGACCCGGGCAGGCTCCAGCAGGGAAGGCGTGCCGCCGCCAAAATAGATGGTCCGGACCGTTTCCCCTTCCAGAAAATGTTGTCGGAGTTGTATTTCTTTTTCAATGGCTTTCAGCATGGGAGGAAGATGTCCCAGCGATACGCTGAAATGGAAATCGCAGTAAGTACAGGCGTTCCTGCAAAACGGAATATGGATGTAGAGCCCCGCCATTTCAATCCAAATCGGCAAGGTAACCAATCACGGCATTGGAGACGGTCCTCGGTTCAGGTGGCAGCGAATAGACGTTTTTCTCATAATCGTGGTTGTAGGGAGAAATATTCCTTGTCTGTCCCTCCACGACGAGCGTACTGCTTCCCCCGGGGTCAAATTCCATGGCATCGGTGATGTTATAATTCAACAGGATCTCTGCCATATCCTGGTGGGTGGCGCCAACGGATTCACGTATCCTTCCGTTCACGGCCAGAACGGAAAGGTTCCCCGAGGAATCCGTTCCCACGGCAATTTTCGGTCCCCTCATATCCGTATAGTCTAGTCTTGCTGCCTGGGTTGCAATGGAATTTTGGGTTTTCCAGCCTTCTGCTTTCATGTTGATGCATATTTTACCGCCGCAGAGCAGCATGGGACCTGCTTCCACTGCATGCTCAATGTTTTCCATCCCGTACAGCAACAGTCCCAGTTCCGTGCCCGGTTTCCCGAATTCCTCAGGAAAGGCATCCCTGCTGAAAGAAAGGGTCAGTCCCACCGGTATGATCCGCACGTTCGCTTCTCCCCTTATGACCTCCTTGATCCGGTTGCCTGCCAGCCGGACGACCACCCTGCCGGATGCGGGTATTTCCTGGTCTTCAAAAAGCAGGTCATAAAATGTGCAGGGAAGATCCGGCTGAAGGCTGTTGTAGGCTTCCGGAGGAAACGAAATCCGTGTTTTTGCATAAGACAGTTCGAATCCCCCCGAAACATTAACCCTCCGGATCGTTATGCTGCCGTCGGTGCCAATCAGCATGGCCGCTTTATTGAACAATGGCGGTGAAAGCACCCGGTGGTCCGATACGATCATTCCCAGGGGTGAGCCGATGTACGTTTCCGGCAGGCCCAGTTTTCCCACCAGTTCCGGATTCAGGATATATCCCCCGTTCCAGGCAATCCTGGCTGTAATTTTCCGTTCGTTTTCAAACTGCGTGCAGAAGGAGGTAACCCTTTGCAGGCCACCGCCGGCCGATATGGCAAGGAATTGCCATTTTTTTCCCGGACCGGGATTTTTCGTGCTTGCAATGACCCCGTTCCATGGATGCCTGTCCCGATAAATTCCACTTACATATCGGTATTCCACTTCCGATGCATGTTCTGTCTTTCCCTCGAGTTTTTCAAGCACATGCTTTACGGGGGATCCCCCGGCTTCGGCATCCTTACGGAGCTCCTCCAAAACCGTTTTCTCCCCCATTTCCCGGCATAATTTCCGGAAGGTGTTCCCTTTCAGTGTTTCACTCAGTTCTTTTGCCGTCTGAATGGGTGTAGGATAGGCAATGGTGGACCGCAGTCCCGCCGGCACGTACTGGATGTATCCGCTATTCAGGGGGATTCCCAGCAGGTTTGCGGCAATGGGGCTGGTAACCTTCCCTATGTGAAAGCGGTCAATGGACACAATGTCGGTCATTACCGCGGCATTCCTCCGGTTGGTTATGATGTAACCCCCGGCCTTCTGGATGCCGTGCAAGGTTTTCAGGGCCCTGCCTCCCAGCTGCGGGAAATGGATCCCTACCGAGAGCTGTTCGGTTGGAATGATCCTCAGGATCTGCTTTTGATACAGGAGCTTCAGTTCTTCGTTCCTTCCCTTCTTAATGTACTCCTGGATCCCGGCTTTATTCAGTTGCCTGATGATCGACCGTTCCTGTGCGAACAGGTATACGGGTGCAATAACCATTCCCGAAGCTGCCAGTGTTTCTTCGGTAAGTTCTTCTTCGATCTTCAGCCTCAGCCTGGAACGCACGCTCTGTAGAGCAAAAAATTCCAGCTCATACATAAGATAGTCCCCCGGAAAATACGCAACGGGCAGGTTCTCGTGCATCTTTTCCATCAGTTTGTACCGGTCGTCGATGGCCAGGGCCGGACTGGCGGTCAGTTGTAAAAGAGCAAGGTTCCAGTCAGTGAAGAAATGGGGACTCTCCCTGACCCCTATCCGAACATTCGGTTTGATGATCCGGTTGTAAAGCAGGTTGATGACTCCCGTCAGTTCCTGAATGGTATAATCCTGGTAAGGGTAATAATTCCGGTTGCGGTGACGGTAGGACATGGAATGGTCGTGGTGTACCTTTATCTCTCCTTCCCGGTACCGGAATATATTGTCCACCGCGTTATAAAACCGGGTGTTTTTTTCTTCAGGAATATCTGCGTGTGACGGATCCAGGGTAATGATCTCCCTGGCAAAACTCAGTGCAATGCCCCTGAACATCTGCTGCTCGATCCTGAAGTAACTGGGATCTATCAGTGATTTCAGCAGAACCATGAAGGAAAGTTTACCATACCCTGGCAGGTAATTGCGGTGTTCGGTATTCAGCAGGGCGTCGAGGTCGCTGTTTTTAAAATTCACCTTTCCCCGGAATATCCTCAATGCCTCACGTGTCAATTCCATGGATTCGCGGTTGGGCCTGAGCTGCCTGTACAGCCTTGAACATATCTGCATCAGGTTTCCTTCGAGCGAATGAAGGCTGTAGCGTTTCAATACCGCCCTCCGGTTATGCAGCACTTCGTCCACATATTTATTCGGGAAAAAGATCCGGTCGGTAATTTCCTTTACATGCCTGGATTTAATGTTCTTCCCGTCAAATTCTATGACTTTCAGCCGGTCCTGCTCACCGAGATGTTCGCCTATGACCTCCCGGTACACGTCCTTCGGTTCATAACGTCTGCAAATAATGGGGGTTCCGCATGCTGTTGCTTCAATGATCGGGAGTCCCCTGCCCTCGGTCTTGCTGGGCAACAGGATCAGTGAAGCAATGTTGTAAAGTTCCGGGATGCCAACGGGATTTTCAAAGCGCTTTTTAAACGATTCCTTATCCAGCTCACTGAACAGGCAGGCCAGGTAGATCCTTTCCCGGTATTCTGGTTCCAGCTGGCCCATGAACCTGGCAAAACGTTCGATAAGTTTTTCGAAATAGGTATATTGCCCGGTGGCAATGGGACCTGTAATCAACAGGGTCAGTTTAAGGTTCGGATTTTTTGCCAGGTGGTCGTTGAATACCGGGTCTGTGAAAAGCCTTCTGATGAGCCGGAAGCTCACTTCTATCTTTTTCCTTGCAATGATCCTGGTGGGCTGAAGGAAAACAATGTTCTCGGAAGAAAATTTCTGTATCGCCCGTGTCTTGGTGCCGATCAGTATCGGCCGGGGATTGTTGCTGTCGACCAGTTTGTTCTCCATGACATCCTTCACTGAGTACCCGACCAGGGCTTTCCTGTACCTGCTCAGGATCTTTTCAAACTGCACATAGGCATTGATCTTTTTCCGTTTTGGGATGTTCAGGTAAATGTCCGTATCGACGGCCGTGCTGATCTCGCAAACCGCAGCGGGATTATGCCCGTTTACTCTAATCAGATGCTCGGTCTGTCCCAGATTGATGTTCACGTTGATCCATGAACGGGATTCCCAGGGAAAAATCATTTCAATGATGGAAAAGAATTCACCAATGTCGGAGTTGGTGAAGAAAAAATCCCTCGGACCTTTCGATGCCCTTTTCAACTTAAGGTCTATGGGCCTGCTTCCCCCTTCCCAGTAAAAATCATGGTTGTTATTGATCACCGGGATGCCCAGGTATTCGGAGATCAGTACCAGGGCAAGGCAATAGGCCACATTCCCCGGGTTTGAACACACATTGATCACGTAAAGCAGCGATACATCGTTCCGTTCAATATATTCACCCAGCTTTTTACAGATTTTTTTTACCTGTTTCCAGAATTTCAGAATGAGGGTATTGTATTCCTGGCTTCCACGTTCCAGTTTTGTAAAATAGAAATCCCTGTACAGCTCCCAGTCGTCAAATCCCCTCAGCTCCTTCATCTCGAACCGCCTTGCGTTGGTTCCCAGCAGTTCTTCCGATTCGGGGTAAAACTCACCGGTAATATAATGGATCTGCATTCCCGGGAACTTTCGCCGGAATATCTTTGCATATTTTTCCACTTCAATGGTCACCCCGTCCACCGAATAGTGAAAGGTGGCAAATGCCATGGCACGGTTTTTCAGGTATCCCTTGAAATCCGCAAAGCTCCCATGGAATTCACAGGCCGGCACCGGATTGTTTTCTTTGAAACGGTCAAGGTACAGTCCCAGATCAAACCAGGTTGCTATTTTTTCCCGGTTGATTTCCTGCATCATCTGGAACGACGACATTCTTCGTTTCACGATAATTAATATCTTTGGGGTCCGTTAAGATTGCTGATTAGGTAATTTAATAAATTTTCATGACCTGATATCCTTTTCAAACTATGTATAAAGCATTCCGTTACTGGAAAACCATCGGCTGGTCAGTCATTATGCTCATTCTGTTCCTTCTGCCGGCAGAAGAGTTTTCCAGGGCTCCCAGCATTCCTTATGTATCCCAGTTTTTCCATATCGTCCTGTTTGCCGGATTTACCCTGTTCCTGGTGTGGGACCGGTTAAGGATAAAATTTCTTGTAAAGCCTTCCCTGAATGTTTATCTGATGGCGATCGGCCTGAGTATCCTGTTCGGATCAATTGTTGAACTTTTACAGGTTATCAGTGGTGCCGGACGTAATGCCGAATTTCTTGATGTGTTGTTTGATCTTACCGGCAGTCTTTTATCTACAGGAATTATTGCCCTGTTTTTCTGCCTGCGAAGGTCTACAAATTAACCTTGTTCTTCCCTTCCCTTATTTCCTCAACGAAATCGGAAATTTTCTCCCTCTGGAACAATTCGTGCAGGCTTTCCCTGATTTCCACATATTTTTTATGCGCAGAACACGGCTCGTTCTCATTGCAGTCTTCTATTCTTATCATGCATTTTTTAAACAGGTCCTGTCCGTCTATGATGTCCACGATTTCGATCAGCGTGATCTTATCAGCAGGCTTGCCCAGCCCGAATCCGCCGTGAGGTCCTTTGGTAGAGGAAAGCAGCTTATGCTTTGCAAGGGTTTGCAGGATTTTTCCCAGAAAGGGTGTTGGTATAGAAAGTTCCTTGGATATCTGCTTTATGCCTATCTTTTTTTCCTCCCCTGCAAACAAAGCGAGATAGATGACAGCCCTTATTGCATATTTAGACGTATTTGAAAGCATATTTCCGTTATTTGTTGATTTATCATCAAATTTATACAAATTATTGATTTAATACCTAAAAGTATTAAACTTCCATTATCCTTTATTTGCTTTCGCGTCAGCAAAATCCATTTAACGCATTGTTAAATCACTGTTAATTAATATTGATTTTTTCCGGTGAAAATGCTTGCAAAATTTAATTTTACTTTTCTCTTGACCTTTTTATTTAAAATAAAAATTTTATTGTCATTACTTTCCAAAAAATGCCAAACAATTATTTAACAATGGTATGATTGTCTGATTATTAAAAGCATTTTACAGGAATTTAGCTAACATCTGTTAATTTTATCCTAATATTCTATCATAAAATAATTTAGCCTGATAAGAAATTGTTAATATCGTGCTTAATAAATTTTGAAAATTTGATTTGAATCCTTTCTTCATAGATAATAACAATATTAACACCCTATTATAATTATCATCTTTTATTAAATTACTTTATTAATATATATGAATATAAGCTGGGGAAATATTGGAAAAAAGGGATTTGTTGATATGGTGATAGATCCCGGTATTGATGTGATCGGTGAAATAAACCGGATGAGGAAGGAAAAGAATGCCGTGATCCTTGCACATTATTACCAGGAAGCAGAGATACAGGATATCGCCGATTTTGTGGGGGACAGCCTGGCGCTTTCTCAGCAGGCCGAAAAAACGGATGCAGACATCATCGTCTTTGCCGGTGTTCATTTTATGGCTGAAACGGCAAAGATACTGTCCCCCGAAAAAAAGGTACTGCTACCAGACCTGAACGCGGGTTGTTCACTGGCTGATTCATGTACACC
>Ga0307419_10000589_pt1 | contig 18532 bp, 19 predicted proteins | sample SalMarWE160230MG_2_FD_202512 | JGI IMG/M metagenome (GOLD analysis project Ga0307419, IMG submission 202512) | Salt marsh sediment microbial communities from the Plum Island Ecosystem LTER, Massachusetts, United States - WE1602-30 | ecosystem: Environmental > Aquatic > Marine > Intertidal zone... | reverse complement strand
TCACAGGTAAGGTCATTGCGCCAAGGGTCAGCGCCCCGGATAAAATGCTAACCCCAAACTGTAGCCAGACAACGAAAAAGGCAAGACCAAACAGGCCGAAGACTATGGAGGGAACCCCTGCGAGGTTATTGATCCCAAGACGAATGATCCGCAAAATCCGTCCTGGCTTTGCATATTCATTAAGATATATGGCAGATGCAACTCCTATAGGAAGGGCAACCAGAATGGCACCCAGGCTGAGGCATAGGGTCCCAACAATGCAGGGAAAGATACCGCCTTTTGTCATGGAGTCCATGGGCGGCTGTGTCAGAAATGTCCAGTTAATGGCCCGCCATCCCCTTACAACGAGAAAATAGATAATAATAAGCAGTGCAATGCCATTAATTGCTGCGGAGAGTCTGAAAAGCGAAAACATAAACCGCTGAAAAATTTTACGTCGACTCTGCAAAACTGGCTTTGCCTGTGAGATAGCAGTTTTTTCTCCCGGAACCTTCTTCGATTTAGGGAAAAGCCCGGAACCAAGACCCATATAAGGTGTATTTGATTCGTTCATAACGCAATCCGCATTCTTATTGATCCTTAGAGGGTTGCTGTTCCTACCTGCCTGTATTTGTGAGCAATGTGATCTGCTATCATGTTAAATAACAGGGTAAAGGCAAATAGTACAATACCCGTGGCAAAGAGAGCATAATAATGGTCTCCCCGAAAAGGGGCCTCTGCCATTTCTGCAGCTATGCTGGCAGGCATTGGCCTTACCGGATCAAATATGGAAGAAGGCAACATTGTCGCCCCACCAGCCACCATGAGTACTACCATGGTCTCCCCGATAGCCCTTGACATTCCCAAAATAGTAGCCGTGGAGATGCCGGAAATAGATGCGGGAATGATTACTCGCCATATGGTTTCCCAGTGGGTTGCACCCAGAGCGAGAGAGGCCTCTTTGAGCTCTGTGGGCACATTAAAGATGGCATCCTCAGAGATGCTGCAAATAGTTGGTATGGACATGAAAGCCAACATCAACGAAGCATTAAAAAGATTCAGTCCTGTAGGTATGTCAAGAATCTCTTGAAGGAATGGCGCCACAATCACCATGCCGAAGAATCCGATAACCACGGAAGGAAGTGCCGCCAGAAGCTCTACAACCGGTTTAACCAATTCCCTAAGCCTATAAGATGCAACCTCTGCGAGATAGAGGGCGGTCAATACTCCCAGAGGAATAGAAATAACAGAAGCCACGGCAGTAACTGATAGGGATGCTATAATCAGCGGGAAAATGCCAAAATCAGGAGGCTCATCAGTGGGGTACCAGTACTGGCCGAAGATAAAATCCTTAACAGAAACCTTAGTGAAAATGGGAAGGCCTTCTACAAAAAGAAAGAGAACAATCAATGCGAGGGTCGCTATTGAAGCCAATGCCACACAGAAAAAAAAGATGCGGATAGCCCTTTCTTTTCTTTGACGCCTCTTTCCTCCTTGATGACTCTCTGCCATTCAGTTTCTCAAAAATTAGAGTTTTTAGATAATCAAAACTATAGACAAACACAGACTTTGTTTCGGCCATCCCGGACGGAAAGACGGATCTACATTTAACAAGTTGGCCGAACAAAAAGCCTGTGTGTTTGTCAGCGGCTAATTAGTCTGAAAATATACCTTAGTATAGAGGCACATATCCCGCATCTGCCACATATTTTTGACCTTTTTTGGGATGCAAAACAAAATTGATAAACTTAACTGTATCTCCCTTTGGCCAGCCAGCTGTAAACATATACAGAGGTCTACTTATCGGGTATGTCCCGTTCAGGGTTGTCTCTCCTGATCCCACGACCTTGTTTACCGACAAGGCCTTTACGCTCGAATCGAGATATCCAAGACCTATGTAACCAACGGCATTCTTATTTTTCGCAACAACTTGCACAACGGCCCCGTTTGAAGCCTGAAGGAGTGCACCGGGATAGACCCTTTCTTTTTTCATTACCTTCTCGTGCCAGACTTCATAGGTTCCGGATGATGTATCCCTGGAGACAACTACAATTTCCCGGTCAGGTCCTCCTACATCTTTCCAGTTTTTGATTTCTCCCTTATATATAGCCTTGAGCTGGTCCATGTTGAGGTTTAGTGCAGAATTGCTGGGGTGCACTATCGGCACAATACAGTCGAATGCCACGGCAAACGGCACCGGATATCTTCCCTTTTCCACGGCCTGCTTTACTTCCTTTTGTTTGATAAATCGGGAGCTGTCTGCGATATCAGTCGAACCATCAATTAGTGCCTTGATACCATTACCCGAGCCGCCTCCCGAAATTGATATCTTCACATTAGGGTGTTCTTTCATGTATACTTCCGCTACTTTCTGTGCAATTGGCAGAACCGTAGTGGAACCCTTGATAGCAATATTTCCTGCCAAAACTAAATTTGTCGAAAAACCAAGCATTACGGCCATAATCATTATCATAAAACTTTTTTTCTTCATTACTGAATACTCCTCCTGTTTTTCAAAATGATTATTGATTCAAATGGTTACTATTTTGCCACAGTCAATCCCCTAGCCCGCAATTAAAACCCAGCAATAGTTAATCCTGAATTGTTAGCAATTTATTAGAGGTAGATTAGAATTGAATGAGAAATGAAATCTTTTGCTCTTCCGCTAAAGAGGCAGGTAAATTGTAAAGACACTTCCTTGACCTGGTGTGCTATCAACCGCGACCCGGCCCCGGTGTGCTTGGACAATGTGTTTTACAATGGCAAGGCCCAGACCTGTACCGCCTAATTTGCGGCTTCTCGCCTTGTCCACACGGTAAAAGCGCTCAAAGAGGCGAGACAGGTGCGCTTTGTCTATACCACAGCCCTGGTCGCTGACAGAGATAATGGTTTCATCATCTGTCTGTTCAGCCTTTATCTGGATAACACCGCCCTCATTACTGTATTTGATGGCATTATCCAGGAGATTCACTACTGCCTGTTCAAGGAGGGGGTGATTAATTTTTGCCGTAATGTCTTCCTCGCAGGACAATTCAAGATTAATCTGTTTGGAAGCAGCTTTCACCTCACAGAGTTGGATCCCAGTCTTGAGTACATCCTTAACACTACCCACAGTAAGTGCTACTTCTTCTTTTTCAGCCTTTTCCTCAATCCTGGAAAGACTCAAAAGATCTTCAATAATGGTATTAAGACGATTCACATGCTTCATTATAATTGCCAGGAACCGCTCTGTGTCTTTTGGATTCTTTATCGAGCCTGCACGAAGGGTTTCCACAAATCCACTAATTGCCGTAATGGGTGTCTTTATTTCATGGGAGACATTGGCGACGAACTCGTGGCGGATATTTTCAAGTTTGCGTAGGCGTGTAACATCGTTTAATACAATGAGTGCGCCGATACGATTACCCTCAGCGTCATGGAGGACCGTACCATGCCCATTCAAAATCCTTTGACCATCAGAGTGTAGTGCAATATCTCCTTCAAAAACCTTCTGGCTCGATAATGCGTTTGCTACGAACTGCAGCAAAGCGGTATTTCTTGCCACCTCCTGAATACTCCGGCCCTGTGCCTCAGATGGGATGGTTTTTAGCATTTGAGCAGCGGCATTATTCATGTTGATTATACGCTCATCCATATCTACGGCAATGACCCCCTCAACCATACTTGAAAGTACGGCTTTAAACTCGTTACGCTGCTTTACGACGGCCTTGATCCGGTCATCGAGCTGGACTGCCATCTGGTTCATCGCTTCTGCGAGACCCCTCATCTCTTCGGAATCGGGAACCGAAAGCCTGTATTCCAAGTCACCACGTGCAAAATGTTCTGAACCCTGTTTCATTTCTTCTAATGGACGACTGATCCGGCGAGAGATCAGAAGGCAGAGAATTGCGGCAAATAACGATATGATCAGGCCTCCAACAGCAATCTTGATCTGAATTTCCTTCAAAGCATCATCAATTGCTGTAACTGGTATGGATGTGCGGATAATTGCAATGGTTTGTGCGCCTTTTCTGGTTGCTACCGCCGTATACATCATGTCCTTTTCAAGGGTTCGGCTGTACCTTATGGACATGCCTAACCGTCCGGTCAAGGCCTGCAAAACCTCAGGGCGGTCCGCGTGACTATCCATGCTCGCAGGAACACCTTCGGAATCGCCGATGACTTTGCCGGAAGGCAGTATCACTGTAATGCGAGTGTAGGAGCGTATGCCTACGTTCTTACACAATTGATCAATACGGTTTATATCAGGAGGATCAAGGTGGTCCAGTATCTGTTGTTCAAAAAGGAGGGCCCTTGCTTCAAGATCTGCCGCGGTTTGTTCAAGAAAGAAATGTCTAAAGGATTTCGATGCATACCATGTTACGGCCACAAGAGATACGATTATAATCAGCAGATAGGAGGGATAGAGTTGCCAGAGCAACCGTTTTTTCCTTGCCATGCGCTACTCCTTGAAACGATATCCTACACCCCTTACCGTTTCAATATACTTGCTGGCAGGTCCCAGTTTTTTCCTGAGACCAACGATCTGAACATCCACCGCCCGGTCAGTGACAAAATAATCATCCCCGCGCACCGCGTCCACAATTTGCGAGCGCGTAAACACCCAACCCGGTCTCCTTGTTAAATAACTCAGGATACCGAACTCCGTAAAGGTCAATTCAACGGGTTTACCCTCGACTAGCACCTCATGTCGACCGGGATCTATTACGAGATCATTAATTTTAAGAACCGATGACTCCTCTGTTGGCTCTTTTACCTTCCTGCGCAAAACCGTTCTTACTCTTGCAACCAGAATCCTTGGACTGAAAGGCTTCGTGATATAATCATCGGCGCCAAGTTCCAGGCCTGTGACGATATCCGATTCTTCCCCCTTGGCTGTCAACATTATGATGGGAATGTCCCTGGTCCTGGAATCATTTTTAATCATCTTTGTGACTTCCAGGCCGTCGATCCCCGGAAGCATGAGATCCAGAACAATGAGGGCTGGAAGTTCTGATGAGGCCACTCTCCAAGCATCTTCACCGGTGGCGGCACCCATAACACTATACCCCTCTCTTGATAAGTTGAACCTCACCAACTCAAGGATATCTTCTTCATCCTCTACCACAAGTATACGTTCCTTTGTCATGATGACATTCGTCTTTGGAATCTATAGTGTTTCAAAAATGGAATTATGAAATTTAGATGTTAGTATTAAATGAGAATTGTGTAAATGTTTTGTTAAGCGGAAAGAAACGGCGTTCTATCTTCTCACTACCCATCCTGACTTCATAATCAGGAAAACAATGGCCATCATAAGATACAGCATCATAAAGCCCAAGTGAGAAATATCTATGAAAAGCGTAAAGCCGGGCGAAAAAACCACATCGGGCAGGTTTTTAAGGACCCTGAAAATCCCGGTTATGACGATACCCCCCAGCATGGCAATTCTCACATAGGCTGAATATGTCAGCCTGTATTCTTTTCTACCTGAGAGCACATAGTCTAATATGATATAGGACAAAAGCCCCAAGAGAAAAATGGCACCGATGTAATGTATATAGTGAGTCAGATAAAAATCAGCAGACCATCCCATACCCGGAATATCAGACACATAATAGCGTTTGAATATCGGCATCTGGCCAAATCCGGTAAATGCCATTAAAATGAAGGCCGCTATGTATAACCGGAATAGGACTTTCCTGCCGCCATACAATTTCCGGGTATTAATGGATTTCATTTCCCCTTCTCCTCTTATCCCCTCGAATAATTCAAATTCGAAGCTCTAAATCCTAAATACGAAACAAATCCGAAATTCAAATGTTCAAATGCTTCAAACATTAAAGTTATTGTTGACATATAAGCCTCGCGTTTCGGTTATTTGAATTTGAAAATTTTGAAAATTATTTCGAATTTCGATATTAGGATTTCGTGCTTTTTAGTCAATATTAGGATTAAATCCTTTATCTGTATTCATCTTTGTCACTGGAACCCCGCGGTATTTTGCCTTTGGTGGATTTATAAGCTTTGCCCACCGCTGCTGCAATTCCTGCTATAGGCGCAATTACCATCGCCTTTGCCAGATTATCTGCATGGGCCATGGAATCTTCCACAGGTTTTAGATGCGGCTTCCCTGGACCTTTTTCTATGGCCTTATCCAATTCCTCGAAAGGCACCGGAGATACATAGATCGTATTCGTGCCTCCGTTCTCCTTTTCACCATATATGTAACCGTCTATTTCTTTCGCAATGCCATGGGCCTCTTTGAGAATCTCTTCTCTTCTACCAATCTTCTGTACATGCTCAGGACATACTTCAATGCAGGCAGGCAACTCTCCCTCTTCGATCCTATTATAGCAGCGGTCGCATTTATACATCACCCCATTTCCGGCAAATGAGGGCAGAATATCCAAGTATATGCCAACACCGGTTTGTCGCTCGGGAATATGCCAGGGACATACCACCTTACACTTTGAACCCCCGACGCAGACATCCGCATCAATCCGGGTGATCCCGTTTTTCAATTTGCGCGCAGCGCCCCATGGACATAGATCCGCACATGGAGGGTTCTGGCAATGCATGCACCGACGGGGAAGGGTAAAGGTCTCTTCCTTGCCGTTTACTTTTACAGTAGCTTCCTGGATAAAGAGCCAATTATAAGGTGTCAATCGATCCGTGACATCCCTCTTATCAGACCAGTCAGAAACTTTGACCCTGCCCGGATACATTTTGGGAAAGGGTTTTTTGGGTTCAGGAAATTTGTGCTCGTTGACTTCACGGCATGCCTCGACACACGCCCCGCACCCAATGCATTTTCTGACATCAATAAGTGTTGCCAGCTCTTTCCGGTTGCTGCCTCTTACGGCAGCCGGAAGCGGAACCGAGGAAGCGGCTATGACGCCTGCTGCTGCCAGGCCACCTTTGATGAATGATCTTCGCGAGATTTTCGCGGCCATTGCAATATCTCCTTATACATTGGTGTCTAAAAAGTAAATACCTTGCACTCTGGATCCGTCATCATATCTACAAGGACACCACCACCGGATATCACAGAACCTGTAATACATTCATCCGGAGATATAAGGCGTTTATCGGCACACGCCTCACAGACATGTATCGGTGCTTTTTTCTCAATTAGCTTGTCCAAAAGATCTTTCATATGTTCTCCCGTCGAAGACCGGATTCCCTCCGCCATTCCTAATTGAGCCCAATGGACAGCATCGTCTATCAGAAAGACCTCCACCTGATGGCCCTTTTCCGCAGCAATGCTTGCAAACTGAAATGCCCTCGTTGCAGTACCTGATTTTTCAAACCCCTTGGAAACCACAAACACGAACTTTTCCATATCTTTATCCTCCTCAAATTAAGGATTTGTTTCTAACCACAAAGGCGAGGACCCAATTTCTCATCTTTCCTATAATGATAACAAAAAGGCTATAAGGTTACAAAATTGAGTGCAATAGTCATATGGACTGAGCGTCTTTTAGGGTAAAGCCGGGACAGGAGGGGGCTATTTGAGTTTCCGCTTAAGTAATTCTCGAAGATTTGATCTCAGGCGTTCGCGAATATCAGACGGTATCGTCTCCTTTCCCGCCTCTTTGCATAACTGGATGGTCTTTTTTAGGGAATCAAGACATTCCCTGCATTCGCGGCATTTTTTAAGGTGAGCTTCGATTTCATGGCAGATCTCATCATCCAATTCATCATCCAAGTATTCTGATATTTTTTCAAAATATTTTTTACATTCCTCCTTCATTGGACCTTCCCCTCAACATAATGATTCGATATCTTTTCCCTCAAGAATAAGCGTGCGCGGTGCAATCTAGTCTTGACCGATTGTACGGATATTCCAAGAATTTCGGCTGTCTCTTCCGTGTTGAAGCCCTCAATATCTCTGAGGTTAAAGACCAAGCGATATTTAGTGGGGAGAGAAAGTACGGCAGCATCAATCACCTGTTTCAACTCAGCACGCAGAACATTATCAGAGGGGTCATCAGACCAGTCCGGTATCTCGTATTTAGCATGGTTGCCGTTCTTATGGACAAAAGACTCTAGCGATATTTCTTTGTCCGGTTCACACTTTTTCTTCCTACGCTTCCTGATACAGGCTCTTGCTGCAATCTTGAAAAGCCAGTTTCTTAGCTTGGTCTCTTCCCTGAATCTAGCCAGGTATCTGAATGCATTCAAAAATGTCTCCTGTGCAATATCCTCAGCATCCTGTACATGACCGCACATCTTTAACCCGAAGGTAAATACTTGGTTCTCATATCGCTCCACAATCTTCTCCATGGCCTCCATGGAACCCGCCTTAAATTCGGCGATTAAATGATGATCGCTGTTTTCGTTAGTCGTTCGATTCATGCCAAAACTGGTGCCTTGTATCGTAAATTCGTATTCTTAAACCATTTAGTCTGTAGGCCTCAGTATAGGCCGCATTTATATCGAGGCGCAAGGTGAAAGGACTGTGAAATGTATGCTATCTTGCTGTTCCTTTGGCCTTATGCCTTCGGCCCTTATCCATTTTAATAGTTCTCTGGCTTTTTGTCTGCAATCAGGCACGTTTGTTACCGCATTATATGATACGGACTACTAATTTTTGCCTTCGTCCATCCTGCCGAGCTCTGCAAGTTCTTCCAGTCCGTCGCGATCGAGCAGCTTTATATTGCGAGCGTCCACTTCAATTAAGCCTAGCTCCGTCATCCTTGCAAAAATTCGCGACAGTGTCTCCGGGATTGTACCAAGAAGGCTTGCAAGCTGTCCCTTTGAAATATTTAGAGTTACACTATTTTCACTTTTCTGTTCGTCTACAAGGTAAATCAGATATCCGGCCAAGCGGCCCGGGACCTCTTTGAGGGAGAGATTTTCTACCTGAACAGTGAATGCGCGGAGCCTCATCGAAAGAACCGCCAACATGTTCATTGCCAAAGAGGGAATCCTGGTTATAAGGTCGACAAATGCCGCTCTTGGGAAAAACAAGACATGGCTTTTGGCAATTGCCTGTGAGCTCGCAGGATACGACCAGCCCGCATAAACAGCAACCTGGCCGAACGGCTCTCCTGGCCCGTAAATATGGAGAATCTGTTCTTTTCCTTCGGCTGAGACCTTAAAAATTTTTACAAGCCCTTCTACAACCACATAAAAACCCTTCCCTTCATCCCCGTCCGAAAAAATGATCTCGCCCTTGTTGAAACGCCTGTCAACAGCAATATCTTTAATTTCAGTTAGCTGGTTTTCGGGAAGGCCTCTAAAACTGGGAACACGTGATATTATATCCAGAAGTCTTTCCATAATCGTTTTTTGTAAATCTGAAAAAAAAGTTCCTCTTCTCTGTCAATCTTTGCAGCAGGATTCTAATCCTATGAGCTTCAATGCTTACCTTACAGATGGCACGCTCAACCTTTGACGCCTTATCTTAAAACGGATTACTGCTTCATGCTCATACCGCAACACCTGAATAAGTTCGAGATGGTCCGCCCATTTTTGTCATTTGAGCCATATTCAGTTATCCGGTCAATCAGTTGATAAGTGGATTTGAATTGCCTTTTAATATGCAAATATATAAATTAGCGATCTTATGGTCAATTTAAAAACAGGTGCAGCAAACAGGGATTTCAGGTACCAACTGTAAAAGAATTTTACAAGGGGTTGCAATTGATTTCCCGCTTCGATATCTTTAAAAATAATGAACGCCCCTGAGGCAAGCTATAGGGAATTATCAAGTTAAAATCGGAAAGTGAGGTTGAATAGATTCGAAAAGGTTTTAGGGAATAAAAGGGCTTACTGCCCAATATAAATGCAGAAAGGATGGGGTTTCCAAATGGCCCAAGATATTCGTTGGATAAAGACTCATTGCGCAAGGATGGACCACGGCGGGTGCTCACTTTTTGTAGGAGTGAAGGATAACAGGATTGTCAAGGTCAAAGGTGATCCGGATGGCTATTTAAACAAGGGCTACATATGTCCAAAAGGCCTCGCGTCCCCTGACCGCCTCACACATCCCGACCGCCTCACACATCCCCTGAAAAGAACGGGAAAACGGGGTGAGGGGAAATGGACGAGGATTTCCTGGCAAGAGGCTCTTGAGGAAACAGCAGAAAACCTGAACAGGATAAAAGAAAAATACGGCGCAAGATCGGTTGCCTTTGGCCTTGGCATGCCTAAAGGTCTGGAGCACTTTGTCTTGATCCGTCTGGCCAATCTCTTTGGTTCCCCCAATGTTGTCACCTCTCAAGATGTATGCCATGCACCGCGTGAGATAACCGGCCTTCACACCTGCGGCTTCTATCCTGTGGCTGACTTGCATCACAAAAGCAAGCTCATTCTTTTATGGGCAAGCAACATAACCTCCACCAACGAAGAGGGTGAGATAAGCAGCATGCTCTTAAAACAATTAAAAGACGGAGCAGAGCTGGTAGTTATTGACCCGAGAAAGATTGATTTGGTCACAAAGTCCAAGAAATGGCTTCAAGTAAGGCCCGGAACGGACCATGCACTTGCACTGGGATTTATAAATGTCATTATCGAAGAGTCTTTATACGATAAGAATTTCGTTGAAAAGTGGACCTACGGTTTTGAAGATCTTAAAAATCATGTAAGAGAATACACCCCTGAAAAAGTATCTGAGATAACTTGGGTCCCACCCGACCTTATCAGAGAGACGGCGAAACTGTACGCAATATCAAAACCGGCTGTGATCCAATGGGGAAATCCAATTGAACACAACATCCATACATTTCATATAACAAGGGCATTGATCTGTCTGATGGCCATATGTGGTAATCTCGACATTACAGGCGGCAACGTTCAGGCGAAAAACCCCAAGATTATGGGCCTGGGCCCTTTTGTACGGGCCGATCTCTTCCCAAACAAATGGAAAGAGATGATCGGCACCTATCATCATACTATACCCAGATTAATGACCCTTCCTCCTGCCTTTTTCAGAAAGGCGATACTTGAAGGGGTCCCTTATCCGGTTAAGGGATTCTACGCCATGTGTGCAAATCCCATGTTGTCTTATGCAGACAGCAGGCAAACCTATGAGGCATTCTTGAACCTTGATTTTATTGCTATTGCCGATTTATTTATGACTCCAACCGCAGCAATGGGGGATATTGTATTGCCGGTTGCAACCCAGTTCGAATTTAACGACATAGGCCACTTCGGTCTCGGTCACGGTTTTATTCTGGCCCGGCCTAAGGTGGTTGAGCCTCCGGAAGAATGCTGGCCCGATATGAAGATACTAAACGAATTAGGAAAACTTATAACTCCCGCCGAATACTGGCACGATGACTATAGCGGTTTTTTGGAAGATGTTCTTAAGCCAAGTGGCCTGACATTCGACCAGTTCGTTGAAAAGGGCTATCTCAAAGGACCTGAAACATACAAGGGTTACGAAGAAAAGGGCTTTAGAACGCCTACCGGCAAGGTAGAGCTTAAACTGAGTACGGCCGAGAAATTCAAGCTTCCCCCATTGCCTGAATTTGACGGACTTCCGGAAGAAGATAGTCCGGAATATCCTCTCGTACTAACAAGCTCCAAAAGCCTATATTTCCTCCATTCATCCTACAGATGGATAAAAAAACTGAGAGAAAAAAGACCGGATCCAAAGGCTGAAATCCACCCGGAGACTGCTTCAAAACACGGAATCAAGGAAGGCGATCCTGTTGTTATTGAAACCAGGTATGGCAAGATAACCCATATTGCGCATCTTACAGATATTGTTGATCCAAGGGTAATAAGTGCCTCACATGGATGGTGGTTCCCTGAAGCCAAGGCAGAATCCCTCTTTGATTGGGAAAAATCCAACTTCAACATGCTCACCTCCACGGAGAAACTGAGCAAACAGTTTGGCACTCCCAACCTCAAGGGAATCGGCTGCAGGATAAGGCGGAATTAATATCCTGAATAAGTTTTGAAGACGCAAACCGTCTTTTTGCAGGATTACCAGTTTTATGGTTACGAAAGTTTAATTTCAGTATACATTGCAAACAGAATACTGCGTGCTTATAGTTTATAAAATGATGTGCTACGGAGAGCAATGAACGACCCTGCGAAACAGCCATAAACAATATATCGTAAACAATATGTGCTTTCCATAGTATAGTAGTTTTATTGACCAATTTATCTTGCCAAATCGTAAAATAACGGGTCTGTTTATGAATCGATATCATACCTTTAGTCATGCATGCATTTTTTTTGGTCTGATTCTTCTCCTTATATTGATTGGAACTCCGGTACAGGCAGATCAACCCATTCCAAAGCCAAGGGGGCTTGTCAATGATTTTGCCAATGTCATTTCCTCGGCTTATGAGCAAAAGATTGCTGTGATCACACAGGAACTTCTTCAAAAAACCGGCGTTCCCGTGGTTGTTGTGACCATGACTGATATTGGAGATGCGGAGTATAACGATTATGCAAACCGCATGTATAGCGCATGGGGAATTGGTAAAAAAGGAGAGGATAGAGGGGTTCTGATCTTTGTTACAATCAAAGAAAGAAAGATGCGTATCGAGACCGGCTACGGCGTTGAAGGCATCCTGCCTGATGGTCTGGTGGGTGAGATACGGGATCGTTATATGACCCCCTATCTGAAACAAAACAAGTTCGGGGAAGGATTGCTCAACGGGACCATTGCTGTGGCACAGGTAATTGCGAAGGATTCCGGCGTAAAGCTTACAGGTCAGGCGCCCGTCAAGGTTTCCAAAAAGAGAAGATCCGGATACTCGATATTCCCCATTATATTCATCATTTTGATCTTTATGTTCGCCTCACGACGCCGCGGCGGGTCCTGGTTGCTGTTTCCGCTCTTGCTCATGGGTATGGGCGGTGGAGGCAGGTACGGCGGCGGAGGGTTTGGCGGGAGTTTCGGCGGATTCGGCGGTGGATTCGGCGGATTTGGGGGTGGTATGAGCGGCGGCGGCGGAGCCGGAGGAGGGTTTTAGTATGGCCAAGAGTCCAAAAGATCCAAAAAAGATATTCCCGGATATAATCACCGATTACAAAGCAGTGTTCGACGATGACCTTATCAGCATTATACTATACGGAAGCGCCACAGGCAAAGATTACCAGCCCGGGAAGTCTGACATTAATTTCATGATTGTCCTCTCGGAAGAAGGGATCGAAAGCATTGACAGGGCATTTGATATTATAAAAAAGTGGCAAAAAAGAAATGTGGCAATCCCGCTCTTTTTGACTGAAGGTTACGTGGACACGTCATTGGATGTTTTCCCTATCGAATACCTGAATTTTCAGAGGAACTATGTTCTCGTTTTTGGAAAAGATATCCTGAAAGACCTTGCCTTTGACCGGGAATTCATTCGACTCCAGTGTGAGCGTGAGATCAAGGGCAAGCTTCTCATACTCAGAGAGGCATTTCTTGAGACATCGGGAAAGGGCAAAGCATTAAGAGAGGTAATCGGGCATTCTATCTCAGCCTTTGTCGCCATTTTTGAGGCACTTCTTTACATAAAAGGCCAAGACCTGCCCAGTACAAAACGAGAGATTGTCAGCGCAACGGCGGCGGCATTCGACATGGATGCCGGTGTGTTTGAAAAGCTTCTCGACGTTAAGGACGAAAAAGTCAAGCCGGGAGATATGGAAACCATGGGCTTGTTCAAAGATTATTTGAGGGAAGTACGAAAATTGGCAAAACTGGTAGATACCTTAGGAGGATAACATGAGTAAAACACTGAAAACCGTGCTGATTATTGTCGGTATACTCATCGTGATCATTGTAGTCCCGTTTTCATATCTGAAAGGGACCTACAACACCCTCGTAACAATGGATGAGGGTGTCAAGGCGGCATGGGCTCAGGTTGAAAACCAGCTTCAGCGCCGTTACGACCTGATCCCAAACTATGTGGAAACAGTCAAAGGGTATGCAGCCCACGAAAAGGAGGTGTTCGTAAAGGTCACGGAGGCACGCTCAAGGGTGGCGGGAGCAAAAAGCATCGGTGATAAGATACAGGCCAATAATCAACTTTCCTCTGCACTTTCCCGCCTTCTTGTCGTTGTGGAACGCTATCCGGATTTGAAGGCCAACACCAACTTTATCCGCTTGCAGGACGAACTGGCGGGCACTGAAAATCGTATCGCAGTCGAGCGCCGGCGTTTTAATGAATCAGTGAGGATATTCAATACGAAAATCCGCAGGTTCCCCACCAATATGATTGCAGGGATGTTTGGATTTGAAAAGGCGGCCTTTTTTGAAGTACCCAAGGAACGCCAGGAAGCACCCAAGGTGAAATTTTCAAAAGAGTAAAAGGAGAAAGATATACCATGATCCGCGCAAAACTCTGGTTTCGGTGTGCAGCCATGCACGACCCCACCACACCTAAAATTGTGAGACCAGCCGTGATCGGCTGGGAGGCCAAGGAAAGAAATGTAGACCTGACAATTGAAAGGGCCTTTAAGGGTGAAGAGCTTGTCCTGAGGATGAAAGGATGGGTCACTGTTGATGTGAAAAAGGTGGTTGAAATAGTAAACAAACATGGTTACCTCAAGATTCTTGATGAACGCGAACTTGTTGTAGAAATAGAAACTGACCGCAATTACGAAGAGCTGGAAAAGGAACTTCAGGAGAACTTTAAAGATCAGCTGAATATCGAAAGGATATGAATGGATGAAAAAGACTCAGGTCCGATCCGGCTCCCTATCAATGGAATCCTGGATCTGCACATGTTCTCACCTAAAGACGCCACATCAGTTGTAAAAGAATATATCCGATCATGCCTTGAGAAGAAAATTTACGAAATCAGAATCATTCATGGAAAGGGAAAAGGGGTTCTAAGGGAGACGGTACACACCCTGCTCGCAAGGCATCCCGATGTTATGGAGTATAAACTGGATAGCGGCCCCTCAAGTTGGGGGGCCACTCTGGTTGTTCTGAGAAAAGAGTAACTGAGTCAGTCTCCTAAAGATCCTCCGGCAAAGGAGTTTGCGAGAAGATAACACCTCATTTTTGATAGCAATGGGTTCAGCGGCTTTTTATTGAGCCCGATGCGAAGTCATGGGTCTCTTCGAAGGGACGCATCTTTCGGATCAATACTCCTCTGTTCTGTGCCGCGGTCCGAGTCGTGGCCTGCAGGGCTCTTGCCCAATGGAATCCATTCTCTTACGTTGTAACAGGCCTAAGCGAGGGCCGCTTGCAACTCAGGAGTAGATGCGTCACGGAGAAGAGTGCCAGGCCAAGCCTTTTAAACTTTATCCCTATCTAAGGTGGTCGGGCCATGGCGCTCTCCTTTCAAAATGCGCATCCCGACTTCTGCCGAAAGAGTCGAACGCCCCCATTCCCGCAAACAACCGGCCTGTGCACATATTAACGACTGTAGCCACGACAAAGGATCCCTTTTGGGGCTGTCCAGTATAGAAATCCAAGGCCTCATTAATATTCCATAAAACGTCATCCTATGCGCCTTTCGAAAAGAGACCCCCGTGCCCCTTAACTTCCTAATTACGCGAGGCGAAGTCATGGGTCTCTTCGAAGGGACGCATCTTTCGGATCAAAGTTCCTCAAAGGACTTAAACCTTTGCTTTATCCGTCGGTGAAACAGGCATAATAAAAAAAATTGTCTACGCTTATGACAGCATCTTCTCTTTTACTTTGGCAAACACTATCTCCCTGTCAACCGGCTTTACATTCTTTACTATCCATTCCCGAACCTTTTTTCCTGCCGCAAGTGACTGTTTGTAGCTCATGAAATCAAGTTTTATACCAAGAGCATCTGCTACTTTTGTTGCCAGAACCGGCCATACCTCACCAATATCGCCCATTACGGGAAGGCTGCCCGGAATCCTTGCAAACCCTGACATCTCCATACGAAAGGGAATCCCCATAAGCTTCGTCTTTGGCAGGCCCTTTTCGACTGCATCAGAAACCGTTTTGGATTTTCTCTCCTTAAGCCAGGCCTTTTCCAGGTTCGGATCAAGATCGATCCGAATGATTTTTTTGTTCGCAAGCGAATAGGTCCAGCCTCCTTCCCAATCCGCCCATATACCGTGACCTGTAAAGAGCTCAAACGGCCCGTCGTGGATTTCCTGAGAAAGCGCAAGGGCAGACTCGATAATCACATCTGCGCTGTCAATGAGCCTTGCGATCCGCTGGCAACGTTCGGAAATGGACAGCGAATCTCCAACAGCGAGACCTACCTCCCCTCCACCCACCAGCTGGGGCACGGTGACCAGAACAGGTATGCCATGCTCTGATCCCGCTCCTATCATGGTATAAGGGTCAGCACCGTACCCGGCAATCTGTTCAAAAGGGGCCCCGCAACGCTTTGCAAGGGCAAGGACTTCGCGGGCCAGCCTTTCCGTGCGAAGCCCCGTGGGATAGGCCATGTTTCCGGCCACTTTGATGATCGTATTTCCTTTTGCCCTTCTCATCCTGCGGTAAAGGGCCCCGTCAATATGGATTTCGTTTTGATATCTTTCCAAAATAGATTCCGAAATGATACTGATCTCAAATTGCCCGTCCGAAGGAAGTTTTGCCGCCTCAAATCCGAAGGCTCGCCCGTCAACTCGTTTCACCTTTTCAAGGGTACCCCCCATCTCATGATTGATCACCGCAGAACTGGTAGAGACACCGTCGATGATTCCCTTGCGCATCAATTCTGCAATAAGGGTTGTAACACCTTCATGGATATTCGGACCGCTGCCCACCACAGCAACTACTTTGCCGCCTCTTTTCTTGGACTCAACTATTTCCATGACAGCGCGGCGCAATCCGTCCTTTGTCTTAGGTGCCAGACCCTTGTACATTCTTTCTATTGCTTTTCGATCAATTGCCACGATCATGCACTCACTTTCCTTGATGGTTTAAAACTGAACCTTGCATAAACAATTTTGAACAGATCAACAAAAAACGCAAGTTCATATACTTAGGATAGATGTCAGGCAGACTATTGAAATAAACTATTGGGTATCGGTAGGATGAAAGCCAAATATTCAAGATTGTTTACCCTTCGGGAGCGCCTATTTTACCGAATCTACTGCGTTACCAAGTGCTTGCGGTAAAGTACTACAGCTGCGCACTTGAAGCCTTGTATCTTCGGCAAACTTAACGCTTGCAAAATCCAGTTTACAGCTTACGGTTTATGGCCTTGAGAGTCAAAAAGTTTGTCAAATATCAGATAGGAGCTTCTTTATCACCTGCGCATGTTTTTCCGCAGCCCCCTGGTTTTTCAGGGCCGTCTCCCTGGCCCGTTCACCATACTCACGCACTGCCTCAGGGTGTCCCAAAAACCAGATTGCCTTTTCAGCCAGCATTTCAGGACCGGTTACCGGCACAGCCGCCCGCTCTCCTTCCAACAATGCCTTTGCATCTAAAAAGTCCTCCATTGAAGGTCCGTAAAAAACGACCTTTCCCCAGATTGCCGGCTCTAATGGATTCTGTCCGCCGAGAGGGACCAGGCTTGCGCCGCAAAACACCAGCGTACCGACGCTGTAAATCTTAAAGAGTTCACCGAAGGTATTAATGATGACTACCTTTTCTGTGCGCCTTGCCTTGGCCTCGCCGAGGTCGGTCCGGAGTTGGCAGTTAAAGCCTCGTCCTTCAATCATGGCTGCAATCACCCGCGTTCTTTCTATATGCCTTGGTACAATTATCAAAATCGTTTCCGGAAACTCCTGAAGCATTTTTTCGTAAACGTCTAAGACCATTTCCTCCTCACCCTCACGTGTGCTGCCTGCCACAAAAACCGGCTTTGAAGGCTCAAGATTCAAGATCTTCCTCATTTCCGCTTCCATTAAAGGTTCCGCACTGCTCCCCAACAGGTCATATTTCGCATTGCCGTTTATCTCAATTTTCTGAGGGTCAGCACCCATTGCCCTGATTCGAGCGGCATCTTCCTCCAGGATCATGCTGAAGACATCAAGGTTTTGCAGGACCTCTCTGAAAAAAGGGCGTAGCTTGAGGTATCCTCCAATAGACCTGACGGATATTCGCCCGTTAATCAGTGCGGTTTTTATACCCATACGGTGTGCCTCAAAAAGCCAAGCGGGCCAGATCTCAGTTTCCAGGAAAACCATAACATCCGGGCGAACCGTAGATAGTGCCTTACGAACCGAACCAAAAAAATCAATAGGTGCGAAAATAACAGGAACATCTTCCTTAAAGGTCTCCTTTGCCATATCTCTGCCATGTTCGGTAAACATCGAGACTATCACCGAACAGCCCGGAATGATCCTTCTTAAAACAGCAATAATGGCGTCGGCCACCTTGACTTCCCCAAGAGAAACAGCATGAATCCAGATCCGGGGAGATCCTGAAAGATCCCGAACCGTCTCCTCGGGAATGAATCCCAATCGCTCTTTAAGGTAACGGCCATGCCGTCCTGTTATCCGCGTATAGCCCCAAAACACAGGAATAAGAAAAATGAACAGGCCGCTTGTTAAAACCTGATATGGACGGTACAAATAATTCATAAACTTAGCTACTCTTCTTTTTCAAGAAAAGGAAGGATCACACCCCCTGAGGGGATGATATGCACTTCAGGATTGAATGGACAGATTGTCGCAGTTATGTCAATTGCGTGTTCCAGGTCATCTGCATATAAAAAACCCATTTTTTCACCGGTTT
>Ga0307419_10000588_pt1 | contig 18540 bp, 15 predicted proteins | sample SalMarWE160230MG_2_FD_202512 | JGI IMG/M metagenome (GOLD analysis project Ga0307419, IMG submission 202512) | Salt marsh sediment microbial communities from the Plum Island Ecosystem LTER, Massachusetts, United States - WE1602-30 | ecosystem: Environmental > Aquatic > Marine > Intertidal zone... | reverse complement strand
ATTCCCCTGCCTATATGGGAATGTTCCTGCGGGAAGATAGAGGTCATAGGCTCGTGGGAAGAGCTCAAGAGGAAGGGTTCCCTCTCACGCGAGATTGACTTCCACAGGCCCGAAATCGACAGCGTTGAGATAAAATGCCCGGGGTGCGGCAAGCCCATGGAGAGGACGAAGGACGTCCTTGACGTCTGGTTCGATTCAGGAGTCTCAACCTGGGCCGCCCTTGGCTTTCCCAGGAGCAGGAAGGAGTTCGGGAGGCTGTGGCCTGCTGACTTCGAGACAGAGGGGCCTGACCAGTTCAGGGGGTGGTGGAACTCCCAGATGATAACGAGCGTCCTGACGCACGGCAAGACGCCGTTCAGGAATGTCATGTTGCATGGGTTCGTCCTTGACGCCAAGGGCAACAAGATGTCAAAGTCCAAAGGGAATGTGGTAGGGCCACAGGAGGTCATAGACAGGTTCGGGAGGGACGTCCTCAGGTTCTACCTGATGAGCAGCGCCCCCTGGGACGATTTCTACTTCAACTGGGAGAGCGTGAAGGACACCAGCAAGCTGTTCAACGTCTTCTGGAATGCCTACCAGTTCGTCATGACCTACTCAGCAGAGGGACCGAAGAAGAGGCCTGCGCTGAAGAGTGAAGACCGCTGGATAATCAGCCGGGTGAACACCGTCCTGGGCGAGGCAGGGTGGGGAGATAAATACATGATTCATAAATTCGTGCAGAGCCTCGGAGACTTCATCCTGAACGACTTCTCGAGGTGGTACATAAAGCTCGTGAGGAACAGGGTCTCCCCCTGGTATGAGGGCAAGGACAAGGCTGCCGCTCAGTATGCCCTGCTTTACGTCATGGAGAGGGTGGTGAAGGCAATCGCGCCTGTAGCTCCCTACATATCGGAGAGTATTTATCAGCAGCGGTTCGGTGGGGTGTCCGTCCATGCAGAGATGCTTCCAGGACCTGACAGGAAGGTGATATCGAGGAGGCTCGAGGAGGGAATGAAGATTATAGAAAGCATGATAGAGGCGATTAACGCAGAGAGGCAGGAGAGGAAGATAAAGATAAAGTGGCCTGTCTCAGAGGTCTACGTGAAGCCGAAGGACGCGAAGGCAGAGAGAGCGCTGAAGGACTTCGGGGAGATAGTGAAGCTCATGGGAAACGTCAAGGGGATAAAGGTCCTTAAGAGGGCCTCAAAGGGGATGAGGCCGTTCCCCGCAGGCAAGCTCGCCCTTGGCGACGTTCTTGAGGATGAGGCGTTCATGAGGGAGTTCATCAGGGCCGTCCAGATGAAGAGGAAGGAGAAGAAGCTCGATGTCAGGGAGAGGATTGCCCTTAGGGTTTACTCGGACAAGGAATCCCTCATTGCATTGAGGGGCTCTGAGAAGGAGATATCATCCGGTGTGGGGGCCGGAAGGATAGAGTGGCTTTCTGGGAATGCGGACAAGGGTTCCGTCCCCTTCGAGATTTCTTTTGGTGTAAAAACCGTCAGGTTCGGCTTCAAGAAGACCTGAACAGTATTTTACGCGCTCTCCAATGGTCATGAGGTCCTCTTCAGCGCAGGGCTCAAGGATACCCCATTCATTGAGCAATCCGTAGACAGCATTACTGAGGAAATTAACCTTTTCCATATCAGCATCAATATCGAGGATCCTCACGTCCTTTGGGTTCCCCTTTGCAGTCACCCAGTGACCTGAACCCTTGCAACAGACCTCTTTGACGTCTGCTCCCTTTCTTCTGAGAGTTTCCGCGAAATTAAGGATGTGCGGAACCGGGATCGTCAATTCTTTATCTCCGTATGCCACCATTATGGAACGCCCCCTGAGTTCATCCCCGGCATCGGCATAAGTTTCTGATATGTAAGGAAACCCATTGAGTCCCCGGAGTATGCCCTCCATGTCTTTCTCTATGTCCATATATCTCATGCGGGTGACACCATCGTCCATCTGATGGAAATTTTTCCTTACGAACCGCTTTACTGCTTCACGATAGGCACTGGAAATGAATTTCGGTGTCCATTTACCGTTCCTTGCAATACCGCTCCCTACCCTGAATGCAAAAGGAACATACCTGTAGAATTTGTCGGGTGGTGAAATGAATATTGTCGCGTCCTTTCTTGGGTGACCATTATTTACGGATTCAATCATGTCAGCGAAACCGGGCGGGCAGCTGACGCTGAAGTAGACATTAAGGATTTTCGTGAACCCAATCCCACTGGCGAAATCAGAGACTGTCCTTATATCCTCGATTATCCCGGGGTAGCTGATGATGTTATCTGAGCAATCGTCAGGGCATCCGTGGCCCCTGTGATTGGGATAGATTGCAGGCATGCCAGGAGGGAGAATCCCACCAAAGAGTTTCCTGGATTCCATGGCGCAGGAGAATATGCCCGACCAGACGACTGCAACCATGTCATTGTAAACCTCCGGAACGTCAAATATGCCGTATGTCCAGGCGGACAATCCCTCAGGTAAAGAACATTCAACGGCAGAATCCAGATACCTGTTCATGTCCATGTCCCGTATTTGGCTGCGAATCTTTTAATAGGGATGCTGTTGGCAGTTTCCGCAATCAGATTTATATACCGCCCGGTTAATTATTTTCATGGCGATGTATGCTGCGAGGGAGAGGTTCCAGAACCTCTCGATAAAGATTGGGATAGTATTCAGCAAGGTTGGCCTGTCCCCCAACCAGTGGACGATGATTTCCATACTGCCTGTGCTCGTTGCGGTGTATTTTCTCTATTACCAGGAGTTCATAATCGCTGCGCTCCTGTTCATGGTCTCCTCGTTCCTGGACCTGGTGGACGGTTCTGTCGCGAGGGTCACCGGGAGGGTCTCTAGGCTGGGGGCCTACTTAGACACGGTGGTTGACAGGTATGTTGAGGGGATAATAATCATAGGTCTTGTCTTCGTCTCCCTGCCTCCGTTCCTTGTTGATGCAAGGGTCTGGATAATGATATTCTTCTTCGGCGGGATGATGACCACGTATGTCAAGGCAGCTGCAAAGGAGAAGGAGCTCGTGACCAGGGAGCTAAAGGGAGGGTTGCTGGAGAGGGCAGAGAGGCTAATCATCCTGTTCATCGGGATTCTACTGGCATCCGTTGACATGATGTTCCTCACGTATGTCCTGGTCCTTCTGGCAATCCTGACCAACATAACCGCATTGCAGAGGATGTGGAAGGCTGTATCCTTCGGTTCTGAGTAGATAATCAGCGTATCTTCTTGAGGTCCCCGTTTATTACCTCGTCCACCATTGCCTTTATCTCATCCCTGTAGGGAACGTCAGGAACGGGGTTCAGCAGAAAGACCTTCTTGTTGTTGACGTGCGCAAAGCCCATCTCCATCAGGGAGTTTCCGCCGACGTAATTCTTTATACCTTTCTTGTCAAAATTGCAGATGAGGACAGCCTCGCTGTCAACAATCATGCTGTACCATGCCCTTATGAAATCGTATTTCTTCTTTATCTCCGAGCTCTCGACGCGGTTCCTGCTGTCCTCCAGTTGTGGGGCTGTCCCATCAGCGAGGCGGAACATGTGCTCGTGCATCAGCGGCTCGTGGCCCAGCTCCTTCAGTTTGCCGTAAACCTCGACCAGCCTTTCGGCAAAGGAGATGCTGCCGCATACCGTGATTTTCATGGTGAGAATTGGACAGGTGATTTAAATGCGTTCATCGGGTGGCTCAACAATAAATCCTTTCGATACAATTTTAATGGGGAACATGGAGAGGCTCATACCCAAGATAAGGGACATTGCAGAGAGGATTAAATACATGGAAGGCCAGAGGAAGAAGCTGGCTGACTTCCTCAAGGGCATCGGGGAGAGCAGGAGGATAGTCTTCCCCTCAGGGAGCATTGATATTGACGGTATGAAGGTAGTCGGGATAGACGGGGGGATTGTAAAGAAATCCCTGCACGGGTTCGACTGCGTCCTTGTCCGGTCAGTGGCGACGTGCTTCCATTACAGGGAAGGGGGAGTAGAGAAGGTCGAGTACATACCCTCGAGGATGCCCGTGCCGGAGGCAGACATAATAGAGGCGCTCTCGGATTTGGATTGGTCATATTTCACGTCGACGATGAGGCAGTCCTCGGAGGTGAGGACAGCTCTGGAGGCACTGGACAGGTTCAAGCCCGATGTCCTCCTCATGGACGGTTCTCTAGTCTCCCACTATTCTGACAGGCCATCCAGAACGTCGCCTATATATCCCTATTACAGGAAGCTACTGAGCCTGTATGGGAGGCTGTATGCAAAGGCGCTGGAGGGAGGGACCATAGTCGCGGGGGTGATTGAGGATTCCAGGGGGGTTTCTTTCTGCAGCATGATAGACAGGGAAATCATGCCCGGAATAGAGCATCCAATGCTTCCGGAGGTCAGGGATATCCTCCTCAAGACGAGGGACACAAATCTCCTCTACTGGGTCCTGGACAGGGGGGAGAGGACGGCAATCTTCCCGTATTCGGAGAAGACCGAGGAGCACCCGGTCCTCAAGGAGTTCGGGGATTTGGGGAAGAAGATAAGCTCGTTCTACATAAAGACGGCCACGTATGACAGACCTGTGAGGGTGGATTTCATAGCCGAGTTCGGCCAGGAGGGTGAGACTGTTGAGAAAATGTCATCCGTCCTCATGGCGATATCCGGCCAGCACTCCGGATATGGTTTGCCTGCCCCTCTCATAGAGGCTGATAACGTGGCAAAGATGTCTGACAACGAGATAGACAATTTCTACACGCACATCCTGAGCTTCGCAGGGAACATACCCAGCATGATGAGGCTCAGGAGGGACCAGCGCCCCTTCTAGAACCCTTTTCCTGTTCACTGCCTCGCCAGGCAACCAGAACGAATTCAAATTGGTGACAAAAGCGTTCACGGAAAACACCCCTTTCATGCCCAAGAGCAACATAAACAATCCTGGGTTTGAAAGCCAAAAACGTGTACGGAAACTCATAGCTGGGAACTGATGAGGCGGATTTTTTCCTCTATCCTTTCCTTCTGGGGGGAGCCGAGGTCGAGGGCCTTCTTGTAGTTGTCCAGGGCCCTGTCGAACTCTTTCCTTGCGAGGTAGAGCTCCCCGAGGTTGTAGAAGAATGAGGAGACGTGCGGAAACCTTTCAGCGGCTTCCTCGTTGACCGCAATGGCGTCTTCCAGCCTTCCCGCGGCAACGCAGGCCTGGCTTATACCTATGTAAGCGTCGACATAGTCGGGCTTGAGCTGGATTGCCTTCATGTAGTATGAAATTGCATCGTCATGGTTCCCTGACTTGAAGCACTCGAATGCCATGGTGAAGTTGTCCTTTGGGTCGTCGGGATAGGAATCGAGCCTTTTCCTGGTTATCCTGGAATAGAGGCTCTCCCTCTTCTCAGGGGCCTGGACACCTGACTTTGCCTCGCCAAGGTGGTGGATTGGTATGTTGACCTTGAGGATTTTCCCTCCTGAATTCAGGATGCTGTAGTCAACTACCTCATGGATGTCACGCTCGAACCTTATCTGGGGAAGGTTTCTGAACATCCTTACGCATCTCGTGAGGTCCCAGCCCTTCCAGCCAGAGGATTCCTCGTAAGCGTCACCTTTCGGGATTGGAACGAAGTTGACCACCCTGTCATTGTTGGTGTAGTTCCTCATGAGGAAGGAGAAGCCGTCATAATGCTTGTTCTTCACCAGGGACTTTATCGCATCAATGTCCCTCTCTGATACCACGTCGTCGGCGTCCAGGACGAGAACCCATTTCCTTGTCGCCTTGCTGAGGGAGAAGTTCCTCGCATCAGAGAAGCTGTTATTCCACTCAAAGTCAAATACCCTGGCCCCCATGCCCGAGGCAACCCTCTTCGTGTCGTCTGCAGAGCCCGTGTCCACCACTATCATCTCGTCGACAAGGTTCCTTGCGCTGGAGAGGCACTTCCCCACCCAGTTCGCCTCGTTCTTGACAATCATGCACAGGGATATCCCGTTCTCCATAAGGAAATAATTGAAATAATAGTTTAAATCTAAAACGGAATTAATCAAGATGGGAAATATATCGACAGAAAAGTTGGAAAGAATGAAGAAAACCTCAGAGAGGAAACGTAAAGAAGTTACCCCTATAATATTCGGTGCACTTGCTGGCGGTATATTATCGTTAACCTACTGGCTTATTTCTCTGATAGCAACAGAGTGGTTTAACACAAAACCAAATATTTACTCTCTTTTATTTGGTATTATAACTCTAATCATAATTACAGCTAAAGTTTGGATTGAATATGAAAAGGGCGCCGGATTCACAGGAATAAAGATACCATTACCTCTTGTGTTTGTTTTAATGATAATAGCAGAGTTACTTGCTTTCGGTGAGCCTATGATTAGTTTAATTTTGCCACTTCTTACTTTCGTTTTTCTTTTCTATGCGGGCGTTAAAATGAAGATTTCTCTGGCTGCTTCCCTTTTGCAGAAAGGCATTCGTTTTTTCCGGACGCGCTTTTTGCGACGATAAGGATTCGTCACTGTTAACTTGTCACGTGGTTATCTGGCGATATACTTACCAGAAAAAGGGTGTTAAAAAAGAGAAAGGGTGGGGGGATTTCCCCCCAATTGAACTATTGTGTGATGTGTATATGGTAATTTAAGCCTCGTATGAGAGTGTTCCGCCCATTACCTGTGCAGCAAGGCTTCTCGTGTCGTCTGCGGTTGTACCTGCTACAACTAGAGCCTTCTTTCCACTGCCGAAAGCGTCTGTGTATTCCTTTATTATTCCGGTCGTGTAGGTCCACTGCTCATAACATCCTGGCTCTGTGTTTGGCAATGACATCAACGTTGCTACCAGATCGTTTGCGCAAGGTCCACCAAGCAGGATCAGGTCTGCTGAAAGGCCAGATGTTGACACCTCAGAGTCAAGCTTTGCTACAGGTGACGTTATCTTTACAGCCTGTGCGACCGTTCCTGATGTTCCTGATGTTCCGAACGCGGGATTGGCTCCTACTGCAACACCCATGATTGCCTGGTTGTCCGGGTAGTATATGTCTACCTGGTTCTGGTCGTCAGTGTTGTATGACACCATTGTTCCGTACCTGTCAAGGTAATCTGTTATTGAAGTGTCTGACTTCCTTGACTGGCTGGACTGTGTTGCTGCTGACAGTGTCGGTGTGTTGACTGCCATCTTGTAGGTTGATGTTCCCTCGTATGTCAGGGGCACGAATACAATATCGTTTACCTCGGCTCCTGCCGTGTTCTTTCCTGCCTCCTCAATCAAGGTTACCCATGGGTAGTGTGTTGCTCCTGCATAGTTCAGGTCGAACGTTATGCCATTGGAACCGTCGTTGGTCACGTTGTATGTTATCCTGCCAAGGGTTATTGTTCCTGACAGGATGCTGTCGTTAAGGAACAGGTCTGATGCTACGCCCTGAACGTCTGACAGTGTAAGGTTGGTGTTGCTGTTGAAGGCGCTGACCGTTACCATTCCTGTTGGCAAAGTCCAGTTCTTGTTCAGTGCAGCAGTCTGTGTAGCTGTCTGGTTACCAAGTATCAACCCCTCTGCCCTCACGAGTCCGTATATCGGGAACACGTCAGTTGAAAAGCCAACTGCTGTTGCGCTTGATCCTGTTCCCCAGGTTATCTGGACGGCCGTTGAGGTTGCGTTGATGTAGTATGCGTAACCGTCTATGTATGCTGTAGCGTTCGTGTAACCAGGTGCCTCCATGTTCACTGTTACCGTCTCGCTAGAGACCACGTCCTTCAAAACGACCTTTGCGTTTGATGTTGTGATGCTTGCTATGTCGTTTATCTGGAAGATGTGGGAGAAGTCTCCCTGCTTCACGATCACGTAATCCTTCTCTGCTGCCAACTCTCCCTCGACTACGTGGTATGCATATCCGTCAGAGTCTGAGAGAACCGGTGTGAAGGTTGTTGCACCCGTGTTTGAGTCATATGAGAACTCAATGGTCTTTGAGTAGCCTCTCCAGTCCATGAATGCGACTGTGGCCACGTCATCACCAGAGGTGTCAGCCGTGATGTGGTCTCTTGCAGCGTCGTCAAGCGCGGGCACTGAACCGCCGAATGCAACCTTGAATCCGCCGAAAAGCGGGTCCGTGTATGACAGGTCTGTTGACACGTGATCGTAGTCAGTGTCCTGTGCTGCAACGGCGATGTCAATCTTTGATATCCCTGTGTTCGTTCCTCCGGTTATTGTTACATAGGTGTTCTCGATTGTGTCACTGCTCTCACCTATCTCTACTGCTGAACCGGATGTCAGGGTTATCTTTGATGAACCAACGCTCAGCTTCACCTGGCTTATCTGCGTCTCCTTCGTGAAGTAGAACACAGAGTCTATGTATACCGTCACTCCGCTGATCGTGTATGAGCTGCCCTGATGGACTTCCTTTGAAACACCGTCAACAGATATGACAGCGATTGTTGAGCTGGAAACGCCTATGACGGAAACCGTGTGATCTGTCCCGCCAACGTTGATTGTCACTGACTCACCCTCGCTGACTGTCTGTGCGTTGGATGAACCGTATAGTATCAGTGCCGAGTTCGTTGAGCCGGAACCTATCGTGTATTCGTTTCCGAAAAAGGTTATCACGTTTCCCTGCACATCGCTACTGGATACGTTAAGCGGCTTTGTGAAGACCACCCTTGTCGTATAGAGAGGTGAACCGTATGATGTTCCCGCTGCTATGTATAGAGTGGGGTCCTCAATGTCGCTTCCTGAGTTGCCAAAGGTGATTACGCTGCTTCCAACGACTATATACTGGTCGTAGTTGTAGTTGGTTCCTGTGTCATCAGAAAAGACTCCTGATGCGAGGATTGTCGGAAGCTCACCCTTTGTAACCGTCTGCTTGGCAGTGTTTATTGCGTCTCCAAGGTAGAGCTTTGTGTTTGCTGTTGAGAGGTCAGCCCCGCCGCTTACGGAGATTGATGTCGCACCGCCTACTGCGACGTTCGTTGTTGCGTATCCAGCTACTGCGGCCGCTATGTCAGCTGCGCCAATAACGTCCTTTGCATATCCTGCGTTTGCCGGTGTTGCGGGTGTTCCGACCACGATCCATGGTGATGACAGTGCATTTCCTGAGACTGTTACGAAGTCACCAAGGGATGTGCTCTGAGCAAACGCGCCGAATGCTATTGTTGCCCCAGCTGCTACTGCAGCTAAACCGCCTGCTAGAATCTTTTTGATTTTCATTTAGATTCCTCCTTTAATTCCTCCTTCTTGAAATCCATGAAGAGGGCATAACGCCCCGGACATGGAAAAACCTGAAAGAAACTTTCAGGTTCATGATAAATGTATGTCCTTCCCTCGTATATATAAACAGCGTGAAACAGTTTCCCGGTCGTAAGTAATACCCAGTTCTTGGTATAAGAATGGTTATTTGTATCCTATTTATCACTATAATTGTTTCATGGACGTTTTTAGATGTTTTTAAATTATAATGAAAGTTTTTAGATGTTTTTATAGAAATCCCTATTCGAGCAGCTCTGAGGCGTCAATCACGCCGTCCCCGTCCATGTCATAGCCCCTGACCACCCTTGAAACGTATTTCCTGTTGTTTTTGTTTCCCTGCATTACCTTCTCAAGGTCCTTTATCAGGGATATGACGGCTGCCCTGGTTCCCTGGAACCTTTTTCCTGCTATGAGTAGTATCTTCTTCCCCCTTTCCCAGGGGTTGTCCGTGAGGACTATTATGCCGCAGTCATCGGACCTGTAGGACTTTCCAGAGAGGGTTGACTTTATGCTCCTCTCGCCCCTGAGCTCGAGCCTGACGGGAAGGCGGCTGTTTATCCTCCTCGTTACCATGTTGACCGCGGGGCCTCCTATAAGGATGAGATTCTCCCTGAGGTCTGATTCCCTGGCCTCGACGTCAAGCCTGTAGTTCGGTATGTCCACCCCGCCGGTGAATGAACCTAGGAACAGGGCGAGGTCTATCGCGCAGAATGAATCCGACCCCCTGGCCTTCCAGGGGCCGTGAGGGTCAGGAGAGCCTACTATTATCCTTGCGTTCAGCTTGCTATCCTTTATGAAGGGCTCGAGTAGACTCATCCCCGACGGGGACGATATGCTCACGTCCATGCCGTTTTGGACAGGACCCGCGCTCACGGCGAACAGGCTGTCCCTTGCCTGGTAGAACCTGGCTATGGTCCCGTGCCTCTGCTCAGAGCCGGCCTCCCTTATCATCCTGGCCTTCCTGAACCTGTTTATGTAATAATAGACCTTCTGCTCATGTATGCCGAGCCTCTTCGCTATGTCCATAGGGCAGGATGGCTCGGACATCTCCCTGTATATCCTCCATGCAAGCTCATTGGATAGGACTGAAAGGCTGGAGGGGGAGTCTATCATCCTTACCGGGTATGCAATACTCTGCTTTCCCTTCGTTCTTAGCAGGAAGTCTCCCATGTTCTCACCAAAAAATTTATAATATTATGAATAAGTTTATAATAACATTTATAAAGCTTTCTGTTCACTCAGGGTGCGATTGGGGTTTTTTTCTCAGTAAAGTGTTTATATAGCGGGGGCGAATTCTCTACAGGATAATATGTGCGGGATAATAGGTTACATAGGCAGGGGGGACTCATTCCCTGCAATAGACAATGGTCTGAGGAAGCTGGAATACAGGGGTTATGATTCTTTCGGGTTTGCAACTAGCTGCGAGGGGAAGCTGCATGTTGAGAAGTCTGTCGGGAAAATCAGCAGGTCAAAGCTGAAGCCGCTCCCGGGAAGGATTGGAATCGGCCACTCCAGGTGGGCAACCCATGGTGGAGTAACCGTGGAGAATTCCCATCCCCACACCGACTGCATGGAAAGGATAGCAATCGTTCATAATGGCATAATTGAGAACTACCAGTCCCTCAAGAGGGACCTTATAGAGACAGGCCATTTATTCAGGTCAGAGACTGACAGCGAGATAATCGCCCACCTCATCGAGGAGAACATGGAGCTCGGTTTTGAGGAGGCGGTAAAGGCCGCTGTCAGAAGGCTGCACGGAAGGTATGCTGTGGTCGCAATCAGCAGGGACGGTGACAAGCTCATCGGCGTCAGGAGGGGCTCACCTCTGATAGTTGGCGTCGGCGAAGGAGAGTTCTTCATGGCGTCTGACATACCCGCCTTCCTTGAGCGCACGAAGAGGGTGATGTACCTGGACGATGAGGAGATTGCCGTAATATCCGAAAGGCCAACCTTCCGTAGCCTGAAGGACGACAGGGTGATAGATAAGCGGGTCGTTGAGATTGAATGGGACGCGAAGCAGGCTGAGAAGGGGGAGTATCCCCATTTCATGATAAAGGAGATAATGGAGCAGAAGGAGACCATCCAGAGGGCGATAAACCAGGACGAGAAGGAGATAACGGACCTGGCAGGGAAGATAAACGGCGCGTATGGGACTTTCTTCACCGGATGCGGGACAGCGGGCAGGGTCTGCCTCGCAGGGGAGTATATGTTCTCGAGGGTCGCGAGGAAGCACGTGAACTTCGTCGTCTCCTCGGAGTTCCCGAACTATCAGCACTTCCTCACGGACAGGACGCTGGTTATAGCAATATCGCAGAGCGGGGAGACGGCTGACGTGCTGGAGGCCATGTCTGCGGCGAAGGAGAAAGGCTCCACGATAATATCCCTGGTGAACGTCATGGGCTCCAGCATAGAGAGGGAGTCAGACCATTCCCTGCTCACCAAGGCCGGCCCTGAGAAGGCCGTGGCTTCCACCAAGGCGACCACAGCGCAGCTCGCGCTCGTTACCCTCCTCGCGTATGCGAGCGCAGGGAGGCTCGATGAGGGTAAGAGATTGCTGGCAGAGACCGCGGCAAGGGTTAATGACATGCTCAACCCGAGATATGAGGACAGGATAAGGAAGCTCGCAGGGATTATAAAGGATAATGAGAACATCTACATAATAGGCAGGTCTCTGAACTACCCAATGGCGCTGGAAGCGGCGATAAAGATACAGGAGGTCTCCTACATCCATGCCGAGGGCTTTGCCGGCGGGGAGCTCAAGCACGGGCCGATAGCATTGATAGGAAAGGGAACCCCATGCATTGCGCTGGTTGCGAACGATGAAGTTAGAAGTGACATGATATCTAATATTATGGAAATCAAAGCGAGGGGCGGTTACATCATTGGCGTGGCCCCTGAGAACAACGAGGTGTTTGATTACTGGATAAAGGTCCCGGACGTCGGGAATGCCTCTCCTATAGTGAACATAATACCCGTCCAGATGCTCGCATATCATCTTGGTCTCCTCAGAGGATGTGACGTTGATTGCCCTCGCAACCTTGCCAAGTCGGTAGTGGTAAAGTGATGATTATGAAAGCGGTGATATTCGCGGCAGGGAAGTCAACGAGGACGTATCCTCTTACCGTTACCAGGCCCAAGGTTCTGCTGAAGCTTGCTAACAAGCCAATCATCCAGTATAACCTGGACAATCTCAGAGGGCTGGTTGACGAGGTCATAATGATAGTCGGTTACAGGAAGGAGATGATAAGGGAGGCTTTCGGTGACGATTATAAGGGGATGAAAATAAAGTACGTCGAGCAGGAGAATCAGCTGGGGACCGCTCATGCCCTTGCCACGGCGGAGCCGCATCTCGGCAAGGGAAGGTTCCTGGTGGTCATGGGCGATGATGTCTATTACAGGGAGAACATGAAGAGGCTGCTGGATTATGAGCTTTCCCTGCTCGTGCAGAAGGTCAAGGTCCCCCAGAGGTTCGGTGTCTGGGTGATAGAGGACGGGTTTGTGAAGGGCTTCGCAGAGAAACCCGAAAGATTCGTGTCGGACATGGCGAACTGCGGTCTTTACGTGCTCGATGAAAGGGTATTTCCATACATAAAGAAGCTGGAGAAGTCGGTGAGGGGGGAGTATGAGCTCAACGAGGCAGTCAATGAGCTCGCGAAGAAGGCGGGGGTGAAGGCGGTTGAGGCGAACAAGGGCTGGCTCTCCGTAGGTTATCCGTGGGACATAATAGACTCCAACCGGAGGATTCTGGAGGAGATAACCGAACCCTCGATAAGGGGCGAGGTCGAGGAGGGGGCGACCATAAAGGGCAACGTCATAATCGGCGAGGGCACATTGATAAGGAGCGGCTCCTACATAGACGGGCCCGTGGTGATAGGTAAGAACTGCGACATAGGGCCTAACTGCTTCATAAGGCCCTTCACCACCATAGGTGATAATTCAAGGATAGGGAATGCAGTGGAGATAAAGAACAGCGTCCTCATGGGCAAGGTCAGGATCGGCCACCTCTCCTATTTCGGTGACTCGGTCCTCGGGTTCGACATAAACATAGGGGCGGGGACCATAATAGCGAACCTGAGACATGACAACAGGGAAATAGAGACCTACATAAAGGGCGAGATCACCCCGACATACAGGAGGAAGTTCGGGACCGTCATGGGAGACGGCGTCCACACCGGGATAAACACCTCAATATATCCCGGAAGGAAGATATGGCCCCACAAGACCACCCTGCCGGGGGAGGTAGTGGAGAGGGATGTTGCTTGATTCTACAATAATTATTTGGATTTACTTGTATCGTGAATAGGGATAGGGTAACAACTCGTGTATTGAGGTTCTGATGATTTTTGTCTTATCTGTATTAGAGCTCAGTATGGTAAGGTCATTCCCTGTTATCTTGGTGATTTCAAAAAGGAATTGTCTGCAAACCCCGCAGGGCATTAAGGGTTCGTCATAATTCTTATGGTCGGATTTTCCGATGATTGCCAACAACTTAATATCTCTATGGCCCAATGAGTTTGCCGTTATTACGACTGAACGCTCTGCACAGATATTTACACTAGTCGAGGAATTACCGAAGCATGCTCCTGTAATTATTTTCCCGGTTTCTGTTAAAACGGCCGCTCCGACATATGACTTAGTATAGGGGTTATAAGCATTCTTCAAAGCATCTTCGGCAGAATCAACCAGTTTCTTTTCCTGTTCGTTAAGTTTATCATAATTTAGTATTTTCATATTATGAATTAATTATAGATACTATTTAAGTTTTGCTCCGAGCAATATTGCGCCTAAGCAAACATTTAAGCAATCCAGCCCAATAATATAGCATGGCGGATTTCGCGCTTCCCATTGACCTGGGTTCACTCAACACCATAGCCTCTGCTTCTGGTTTTGGTTACTGGATAAACCTCGCGATAGGGATGATACTCTCGACCATCATAGGGGGGATAGTGCTCATAGTCGTCCTGCAGATATTCAACAGGATTTACGGCGAGACTACCAACCCAAAGAACGCGTTCCTGGTGGTCCTGATAGCGAACATAATAAACTACTTCGGGATAATGGGAATCCTGCTTCCGTATCTTTACATGGTCCCGTTGATAGGCATCATCCTTCCGCTTCTGATATGGATACTCCTCATGAAGGTGTTCTTTGAGGACATGTCATTCCTGCACGTGGTCATAGTTGGCGTGGTTTTCTATGCGCTGACGCTGCTGCTGATACCCATGGTCGTCAGCATGGTGGCCGGCTTCATACCGAGCTTCTAGAATCTGGTTTATTTGATTTCTTCAACAACTATGCTGCACGGTGTCGGGAACTTGGCTGCTGCCCTCTTCAGGGCATTCTTGGCATCAGCGACCTTCTCTTTCCCGAACCTTACCTCAATCAGCCGCTGGTTTGGCCTTATCCTCGCCGCGAGTCCTATGGGCTTGCCGAACGACTTTCTCATGCCAGTGGAGAACCTGTCAGCTCCTGCCCCTGTCGCGACCGGGTTCTCCCTCATGACGTGGTGGGGAAAAATCAGAATCTTAGCGAAGAAGAGGTCCTTTCCTATCGTTTTCTCAAGGTGGCGATTGAGGGTTATCCTCGCTGCCTCCAGGGCGTTGTGCCTGACCTGGACTCCGTTCTCTGAAACCAGGTATGCCCTCATGGCGTATTTCTTCTTGGGGCTGCCCATCTCGAACTTGTGAATCTTCCTGTCAGGGACTCCCTTCACGTAGGAGCGCCTGGGCTTCCTCCTCGAGACCCTGGTGTTGGGCCTCTCAAGCTTCCTGTAGCATTTAGCCGGTCTTATTGATGCCATACTTAATCCTCACGACATATATAATGTGAGAATGTGCAATGCCGAACACCCTTCGGGGTCCGGCCGTCTGCTTAATCTCTCCGACTCACATTAATCATTGCGATATGTAGCTATTATGAGCTGTTAAGTATATAAACACCGAATATTTAAAGGTTTCTCAGCTTACGGACTTTCGCACCCAGTATTGATTATCTTGTCTCTTCCATTGCAATGTGGAAAAGAGACATCTCTGCAACGGTTATATTGGAGATGCAGATGTTGCTCCTGGGCTCGAAAAGCTGAGGAGCAACAGGCAAACTATTGAAATATTAATAAGCAAGGAGGAGAAACCTTTAACATGATTGACGTTCATGCGCATTTGTGCTTCCCCCCGTTCGACCCGTTCAGGGATAAGCTCATCGAGGTTGCAAGGAAGGAAATTGCAGGGATAGTTGGCTCCTCTGCAAGGCACGATGAGGGTATCTCCCTGCTGGAGCTTGCGGAGAGAAACAGCGACTTTATTTTTCCGACGCTCGGATACCATCCCACCGAGGGGAAGGGTTTGGAGGGTGTCTTCAAGCTCATAGAAGAAAACAAGGGAAGAGTCGTGGGGGTCGGTGAGGTCGGTCTTGATTACCACTGGGAGAAAAACCCAAAGAAGAGGGAGGGGCAGAAGGAAATATTCCAGAGATTCATAGAGCTTGCAGGGAAGCTTAAGAAACCAATTGTCATCCACAGCTGGGATGCAGAGCAGGACTGCTTCGAGATGGTGAAGGATTCCGGCCTCACGTGTGTGTTCCATTGTTATTCTGGGAGCAGGGAACTCGCCAGGGAGATAATCAGGAAAGGGTTCTACATATCTGTCTCAACGCAGGTCCTGTTCTCGAAGGGGATAAGGAAGATAGCGAAGGATGTTCCTCTGGGGCAGATTCTCCTCGAGACGGACGCCCCATTCCTGAGCCCGTTCAAGATGGGCTTCCAATGTCCGGAGGGCTATCCATTCCCTGCTGACATAAACGCGCCCTGGAACATAAAGCTCTCGGGTGCGAAGATTGCAGAGCTCAGGAAAATCCCAGCGGAAAGGATTCTGCAACACGCAAAGGAGAATGCGGTGAGGGTTTTCAGTCTGCCTCTGAAGTAACAATATAAGAACAGAGTGCAATAATTCCTTATGGACGCTCCGGATTCTGGACCAGGCATTGGGGAAGAGCCCCGGAAGGAAGAGGAGACTCAGGGAGCTGAACCTGGCGGAACCCAGACGGAGGTAGAGGAGGCGGAGCCTGAGAAGGCCCAGAAAACGGGGAACGCTGGGAAGAAGGAGATGGCTTCGCTGGATGTCAGGTTCCTGGTGAAGGAGCTGAGGTCCCTCCTCACTGGCGGGGTTTTCAGGAAGATATACCAGTATGGCAAGTCAAAGTCAAGGCAGTTCCTGATTGAGGTGTTCGTGCCGGGCAAGGGCTCGTTCTGGCTTTACATTGACAGCAACAAGATGTTCCTGACCAGGTTCAAGAAGGCGGTCCCTGAGGAGCCGCCCATGTTCTGCATGTTCCTGAGGAAGCACCTCATGGGCAAGAGGATAAAGGAAATAAGGCAGCACGAGTTCGACAGGATAATCGAGATACATACGGATGACCACATCCTTATCGTGGAGATGTTCGGGAGCGGGAATCTAATCCTTTGCGATACCACCCTCATGATAATAATGCCCCTCGAGGTCCAGAGGTGGAAGACAAGAGAGATAAGGCCCAAGACCGTTTATAAGTATCCTCCGAGGGCGACGAACCCGTTCAGGGTGGATTTCGATGACTTCAGGAAGGAATTGTCATATTCGGAAAGGAACCTGGTCGCCTACCTCGCGACCAACCTGGGATTCGGGCCCGAGTACGCGGAGGAGGTCTGCACCAGAGCAGGAGTGGACGGGAGGATGGTCACGAAAGAGATTGACTCGGCTGACGCGCTGAAGGTCCACAAGGCAATCGAATCCCTCGGTTCAGAGAAGCCGGAGCCCACCCTGTATGATGGTTTCGTTTCCCCCTTCCCGATGGTGATGCTCAAGGAGAAGGGAAAGCCCGCGGAGAATCTTTCATCGGCGTTCGATGAGTTCTTCTCGAAGCAGGAGATAGAGGTCAAGAAGGATGAGGCCACGAAGGAGGCGAAGGGTGAGGTAGGCAAGGCAGAGAGGATTGTGAAGCAGCAGGAAGAGGGAATGGAGAAGTGGAAGAGGATAGAGTCAGAATCAAAGGAAACCGCTGACATCATATATACCAATTATTCGACCGTCCAGGCTGCACTGGAAGGTTTAAGGAGGGCCAGGGAGATGGGGCTTGAGTGGAAGGAGATAAAGGAGAGGATAAGCTCAGAGGACACCCCGGAGGCAGGGGCGATAAAGGAGATAAGGGAGGGCGACGGCATCATAGTCATGGAGCTGGACGGGAGAAGGATAGAGATAGACATAAGGAAGAGCGTCGAAGAGAACGCAGCTAACTATTACGAGGATTCCAAGTGGGCAAGGAAGAAGCATGGAGGGATAGAGGAAGTCAGGGAGGGGTTCGAGAAGAGGCTCGAGGACGCGAAGGGCAAGGAGGAGAAGGTCCTCGGGGAGGACTTCAGGAAGATGATGTTTCCAAAGGAAAAAACGGAAACAAACGAGCAGGCAGAGGAAGAGGTAGAGGAGCCAGCGGAGACTGCGGAAACAGATGAACGGGCAAAAGAGATCGTCAAGAAGACTAAGAGGAGGAAGTGGTTTGAGAAGTTCAAGTGGTTCTTCTCCACGGACGGGTTCCTGGTAGTGGCGGGCAGGGATGCCAGCTCGAATGACATGCTGATAAAGAAGCACAGCCAGGATGATGACGTGGTCTTCCATGCGGACATCCATGGCGCGGCTTTCGTTGTGATAAAGTCCCAGGGAATGGAGGTCCCTGACGAGACCAGGAAGGAGGCTGCGGAGTTCGCTGCCGCCAACTCCAAGGCGTGGAGCAGGGGGCTGGGGGCGATAGACATATACTCTGTCAGGAGGAGCATGGTCTCTAACACCGCGCCCTCGGGGCAGAACCTGCCCAAGGGTTCGTTCATGATAAACGGTGAGAGGGAGTGGTTCAGGAACCTGGAACTCAAGCTTGCGGTTGGCATGAAGATAGACCAGGAGAGCAGGGAGGTCTCGGTGGTTTCAGGCCCTGTCATGCCCACCAGGAAGAACTCGGATTATTTCGTTACCATAAAGCCCGGATTCAAGAAGAGCCTCGAGCTCGCAGCGGCGATAAAGAACAAGATACTGATAAAGGCAAGGCCCGAGCACAAGTACCTGATAGAGAAGCTCCCCCTCGATGAGATACAGGTCATCATCCCCTCTGGGATGGGTGACGTGGTGGAGTATGCGGGGCAGGCCGTCTAAAAACCGGTTAACCTACTCCATCTCCTTGTTGAATTTCTTCAGGAACCTTTCGAAGGTTCCGAGGGGTATCTTGCATCCCGCTGCTTCAGGATGGCCTCCTCCAGAACCTTTAACGTGCTCGGATGCCACACTGGCAAGCTCGTTGAGCCTGTATTTCCTGCTCCTGGACCTCAGGGTTATGTCAATGTAGCTCTCC
>Ga0307419_10000587_pt1 | contig 18541 bp, 22 predicted proteins | sample SalMarWE160230MG_2_FD_202512 | JGI IMG/M metagenome (GOLD analysis project Ga0307419, IMG submission 202512) | Salt marsh sediment microbial communities from the Plum Island Ecosystem LTER, Massachusetts, United States - WE1602-30 | ecosystem: Environmental > Aquatic > Marine > Intertidal zone... | reverse complement strand
AGTCTTTGCGCTGCGCCGGGCCGTTTTACGAGGCGTTCGCGCTGGTGCGCGCGTACGCGCGCGAGCACGTCCTTTTGTGTCTCGTGCCGGCTTTTTTCATCGCGGGCGCGGTCTGCATTTTTATCAGTCGCGCGGCGGTCGTCGCGTACTTCGGCGCGAAGGCGCATAAGGCGCTCGCGTACAGCGTGGCGTCGGTCTCGGGCGCGATCCTCGCTGTGTGCTCGTGCACGGTCCTGCCGCTCTTTTCGGGCATTTACCGTCGGGGCGCGGGCCTGGGGCCGGCCGTCGCTTTCCTCTATTCGGGGCCGGCCATCAACGTCCTGGCCATCGTCCTGACGGCGCGGGTCCTCGGGTGGCAGATAGGTCTGGCGCGCGCCGTCGGCGCCGTCGTCTTCAGCGTCGTCATCGGCCTTCTGATGCACGTCATCTTTCTGAGAGAAGAGCGTGCGCGGCACGCCGAGGGGGAGCTGGACTTTTTCAAGGAGACCGACGCCCGGCCGCTGGGAAAGACCGCGTCCTACTTCTTCGTGATGGTCGCGCTTCTCGTCTTCATGAACTGGGGCCGGCCGCCGGAGGCAGAGACAGGGGCGTGGGCCGTCGTTTATGACATCAAATGGTGGGTGACGGCGGCCTTGGGTGCGGCGCTCCTTCTGATGTTGCGTAGCTGGTTCACCGGGTCCGAGCTTAAGGCGTGGGCGGCCGAGACGTGGCGTTTCGCCAAGCAGATCCTGCCGCTCCTCTTGATCGGCGTCCTCGTTTCGGGGTTCCTCCTGGGCCGGCCCGGGCACGAAGGCCTGGTCCCCTCGGGGTGGGTGGCCTCCTGGGTCGGCGGCAACGGCCTGGCCGCGAACTTTCTGGCGTCCTTTGTCGGGGCCTTCATGTACTTCGCGACCCTGACCGAGGTCCCGATCCTCCAGGGCCTGATCGGCGCCGGCATGGGAAAAGGTCCTGCCCTGGCGCTCCTTCTCGCCGGGCCGGCGCTGAGCCTGCCGAACATGCTCGTCATCCGGGGTGTCATCGGCACGAAGAAGACGCTCGTCTATGTCTCGCTCGTCGTCGTGATGGCGACCTTCTGCGGCTGGCTCTTCGGCGGCTTGGCAGGATAGGACGTTCACGGATCCTTCGACGCAGGCCCCCTGCCCGATTTATTTTTTGAGCGTGTCTCCCTGCGGTGTTATAATGAGGCAAACCGGAGGGAAGATGCGTATATTAGGTATGGGCACCCAGGAACTCCTCCTCGTTCTGCTTCTGTGTCTCTTGGTCTTCGGCGCTGCCAAGCTGCCTGAGATCGGCCGGGCGCTGGGCAAGACCATAAAGGAGTTCAAGAAGTCGGTCCACGAAGACTCCGACGACGCCTCGAAGACGGACAGCGAGAACAAGGCGTAACCCTTCTATCCTCTCTTGTCCTCATGGACCTGTCTCGGCCGTTCCTGGAGCACCTCGAAGAGCTCCGCCGGCGCCTTCTCATCTGTCTTTTGACGCTCGTCGTCGCGAGCGCCGCGTGTTTTCCTTTCGCGACGGCGGTCCTGGGCTTCCTCAAGCGCCCCGCCGCCTGCGTCGAACAACTCGCCTTCTTCGGCCCCGAAGAGGCGCTCCTCGTCCTGGTCCGCATCGGTCTCTTCTGCGGCGTCTTCCTCGCCGCGCCCGTCATCCTTTGGCAGCTCTGGCTTTTCGTGGCGCCGGCGGTCAGCCGCCGCGTCAAGCGCTCCGCGGCCCTGTTCGTCGTCGCGTCCACCGCGGTCTTTTTCCTGGGCGGCAGCTTTGCCTATTTCGTCCTCCTGCCGGCGGCCCTGCGTTTCCTGCTGGGCCTGGCCACCGACACGCTCGTGCCGCTCCTGTCCGCCTCGCGCTACGTCTCGTTCGTGACGGGCTTTATCCTCGCCTGCGGTCTTGTCTTTCAGATGCCGGTCGTCATGTTCTTTTTGGGGCGCCTGGGCGTGGCGCGGCCCGCCTGGCTGCGCCGCCGCTACGGCCCCGCCCTCGTCGTTATCTTCGTCCTGGCCGCCGTCATCACGCCCACGACCGACGTCGTGAACATGCTCTTTTTGGCTCTGCCCATGGTCGCCCTCTACGAGCTGAGCATCTGGTCCTGCTGGCTCGCCCGCAGAACGTGGCAGTAACAGTGGCAAAAATGACCTGGTCTGTTTTGCCATGTTTTTATGCCACAATGGCATAATCGGGCTTGCAAGGGCGGGTCAGGAAAATTATAATGTTGTCATGAGCGCGAAAGATAAGGCGGTTTTCATCCTTGTCGTCATGGGCGCGATCGGCTTCGGCGGATCGCGCTCTTTTGTCGAGGCGCAGCCGGCGGCAGCGCCGGCAACGCCCCCTGCCGTGGTGACGCAGATGCTCGATGAGATGGCGGCGACGGGCGGTTCCCCGCGGGCCGCCGGCATGACCGCAAGGATCACGGCGGTCAGCGGCGCGGTCAAGATCCGGCGCGTCAAGGCCCTCTTCTGGGAGAACGCCGCGGCAGGCCGCCAGGTGGCCGAGGGCGACTCCATCAAGACGGGCAAGGACGGCCAGGTGAAGATCGCGTTCGCCGACGGCAACGTCCTTTATATCAAAAAAGAGTCGCTCGTGATCGTTGAGGCGTTGTCGCGCGACGCAAAGACCAAAAAGGTCGACGCCGTCTTCAAGACCACCAAGGCCCGCCTCAAGGCGCAGATCGATAATAGCGGGAGTCTCAAAAAGTTCGAGATCCGCACGCCCGTCGTCGTCTGCGGGGTGCGCGGCACGGTCCTGTATCTGAACGCGCGCCCGGGCTTTGCCGACGTCTTCGTGGAGCGCGGCAACGTCTTCCTGCGCAGCCCCGTCTCCGGGCAGGAGCGGGAGCTGCCGCCGGGCATGGCGACGAAGGCGGATAAGTCCGGGAATATCACCGAGCCCGAGCCGCCGACGCCCGAAGAGCTCGCGGAGATGCAGGAGGGCTGGGAGCCCGAGCCGCCGGCCGAAGAGGGTGCCGTAGAGCCGCCGGGCGAACAGGTCGTCTTGGCGGACGCGGCGGCAGACAGCTCGACGGGCACGGTCGACGAGCGCGCCGAGACGCAGGAGTCGGCCAAGACCGATTACATCAGCAAACCCCCTTGCGTGGACGGCGATTTCGACGCCGACGGCATCTCGGACAACAACGATCCGGACGATGACAACGACTACCTCTCCGATATCGACGAGATCGCCCACGGGACCTTGATACAGGGCAGGGATACGGATGGCGACGGCTTGACCGACTGGGAAGAGATCCAGCTGCACGGTACGGACCCCCTTGTCCCCGATACGGACAGCGACCCGACGACCGTCCTCGACCTGGACGACGTGGACCCGATCGACAACGCCATCAACGAATTGCGGACGAACATCCGCGGCGATCGTTACAACAAGATCGCCACGGTCGCGGGCCTGCGCGCGGAGATCACCACGATGCTGGCGGATGCCGTCGAGCGCCAGAAGGACTATATCATGGACCGCATCTCCGACGCTCAGAGGCATAAAGTGCTGCTCGACAGTTCGGGGAATTGGGTGCGCCTTGAGCAGCACATCTTCCGGCCGGCCCCCAATAAGATCGTCGTCTCGGCGCTTACGTACCGGACGAGCGCCCAGCTCAGCATCATGCACTGGGAGACGACCTTCAGCGGTTCCTTGGACGGCATAACCTCTCAAGAGATCAGGGCCATGGCCTGGGACGCGTTCCTGCATACGGGTCCCAATTATGGCCTGACGGCGCCGGCGGTCTATCCGACGCAGATGCTCGTGGGGTTTGAGTGGCACGGATCGCCCAACAAGCTGGAGGCGCAGCGTGTCTTTGGCCCGCCTGTGTTTGGTACGTCATGGACGCAGACCGTCGCGGATTCGGCGAGCTTCGACGGTGGCGCCTTTTTGCCCGGGACGTATAGCCTCACCCAGGCTGGAAATTCAGGGATCCTCCAGCCGGGGACCTTCCAATGGGATGAGAGCGCGGGGCCGGGCTTTTTTTCAGTCGATGTCCGCATCATCGATGATGCCGGCGTCCAGACCGGCGGGGTCTTTTCTTTCAACAATCCTTTTGATGTCCTGGCCGTCAATCTGCCCGGTTTCGTGAACATCGGCGCAAACACCATCGAGATGCACGTCCACTTCGGCGCCGTCAACTGGGAGTACCTCTACCTTCCGCTCCACAGCCTGACCTGGCGCGGCACGCCGCAGTGGGAAGAAGAGCTGACGTGGTAAAATAAAAACCGCCGGCCATGTGCCGGCGGCGCCTGTCCTGCCAGCGGGCAGGCGGACCTGCCCGAAAGACCCCGTAACAGCCTACCTTAAAAGTCCCACGAGATCCCTGACTTGATGGACTGGTAGTCGTAATTATAGCGGTAATATGTCTCGAATTTCTGGTTGGAGCGGGCCGTGACCCAGGAGTATTTCGTCACCCAGGAGAGCTTTTTCAGGATGGGGATCGAGAGGAGCGCGAAGTACTCGTATTCCCGGTCCCTTTGTTCCTTGGACATGTAAGTGCCGCTCACCGCGATCTGCGCCTTGCGGTGGGAGTAGGTGCGGTGCATGTAGCCGCAGCCTAAGCGGAAGCGCAGGATTTTTTCATCGCCCAGGGCCCGCCGGTATTCGAGGGCCGGGGTCACGGTGAAGCTGTCGTAACCATAATAGCGCGGGGTGTAGACGTCGTCGTTCGGCGGCACGGTGTTGCGGTCGTCGTAGAAGGCCAGGTCGCTGAAGTTGTGGGTGTAGTTGGTGTCGAAGGAGAAAGAGAAGCCCTCCCACGGCAGGGCGATGGGCGTTGAGAACCCGCCGTCCAGCTCGATCATATAGTCTGTTCTTTGCTCTCCCAGATCGAGCGTCCCGTCTTCCCGGATCAGGTGTTTGTCCAGGAAGAGCTTGTAGGTGGTGCGGCTTTCCAGGTACCCGCGCAGGCCGCCGGCGTTCACCCCTTCGGCGCGGAACTTCACCTTGTAGGCGTCGTAGTCCTTTTCGCGGCGCTCCGGCGGCACGACGGTCGCGATAGAGATGAGCGTCGCGAAGTTCGGGTACTGGCGCCGGTAATACTCGAAGGCCGCGAGGTACGTGGCGACCGCCTCCTCCTTGCGCACCTGGTGTTTGATCTCGGCGCCGGCGCCGGCGTCTTGGTAGTCATAGAGTCCCCTGCCCCACTTTTCCTCATGCGACGCCTTCACGAAGTTCCACGTCCCCAGGGCGCCGATCTTCCAGAACCAACCCGGCTTGAACTCCTTGCGCAGGGCGAGGTTCAGGTCGTGGACCATGTAGGTGTTGTAAAAGACGTTGCCCTCTTCTTCGGGCATGAACTGCTCGACGCGGTTGAAATGCACGCTGTAGAGCGGGATGAGGAAGAGCGTGTCGTCGAACTTGATGGCGGGCGAATAATAACCGGAGAGGTCGGTGCCCAGGTCGTCTGCGCCGCCCTTGATCTCGGAGTAGGCGGTGTAGAGCTCGACATGGCCGAGCTGGACCAGCTCCGCGCCCCGCGCCGCCGGCACGCAGAGCCACGCGACGAGGAGCGCAACGAGAACGGCCTTTGTCAGGGGACCTTTGCCTTGCGTCATTAAATCATAATATATCAGAATCGCAAATATTGTAAATACCTGTCTCATGCTATAATAAAAATGAGACAAACAGCCAGGCTCTTTGTCTCAAATTCGCGGTTCAAATTTGAGACAAAGAGCCTGGCTCATTGTCTCACATTGTCTCAGCTTGGGGGAAGCTATGGAGCAGCCACAGTCGTTTTTCAACCGGAGGGTGACGCGCAGGGGCTTCCTGAAGCTGCTGGGGGCGCTGGCGGTGACGCTGCCGGCGTGGTCGCTGGCCGGCCGGCATGCGCGCGCCGGGGAGACGAACGCGCGGCCCAAAAAGGGCATCCGGGGCGATCACGATCTCGTCGTGGCAGAGGGCGCGGACCCGTATGCGACGACGGTCAAGGCCGTGGAGGCCTTGGGCGGGATGGGCCGGTTCGTCAGCAAGGGCGCCACGGTCGTCATCAAGCCCAATATCGGGTGGGACCGCACGCCGGCGCAGGCGGCCAATACGCACCCGGAGGTGGTCGCGGCGCTCATCGATTTGTGCCTGGGCGCCGGGGCCGGCCGCGTGAACGTTTTTGACGCCACGTGCAACGACGCACGGCGCTGCTATGACAACAGCGGCATCCGGGAGGCGGCCGAGGCGCACGGCGCCTCGGTGTATTTCACCAACGATTGGGACGCGGTCAAGGCGCGCTTTGCGTACGAGAGCCCGATGGAGGGCTGGCCGATCGTGCGCGACGCGGTCGCGTGCGATACCTTTATTAATGTGCCCGTTTTGAAGCACCACGGGCTGACGCGGTTGACCATTGCGATGAAGAACCTGATGGGCGTGTGCACGGGGTCGCGCGGCACCATACACCAGGGCATCGGCCGCAAGCTCGTGGACCTGACCGATTTCATCAGCCCGGAGCTCACGGTGGTGGACGCGACGCGCGTCCTCTTGCGCAACGGTCCCCAAGGGGGGAACCTCGCGGACGTGGAGCGCAGGGACACGGTGCTGGCCTCGACCGACCCCGTGCTGGCGGACGCGTACGCCTGTTCGCTGGTGGGCGTGGACCCCGGAGAGCTGCCCAACCTTGTCGCTGCGAAGGCGCGCAGGTTCGGTTTAAGCGACCTGGCCCGCGCCGACATCGCGCACGTGGCATAGAGACATGAAGAAGCTCGTCCGTATCCGCAGGGTCTTTCAGCTTTTCTTCCTCGTCCTCTTCATCTATATCCTTTGGTCCACGACGTACCCGCTTACAGGTCTCCTGCCCCCTGAGACGTTCTTCAAGATCAATCCCATCGTCATGGTGATGACGGCCTTGAGCGGCCGGATCATGCTGGCCGGCCTCTCGGCAGGGCTGGCCATGATCGTCTTGACGCTTCTCTTCGGCCGGTTCTTCTGCGGGTGGGTCTGCCCCCTGGGCACGATGATCGACATCACGGCGCGGCTCGCGCGGCGCGATCGCTGGGGTCGCAGCATGCGGACCGGCAAGGCCCGGCTCATCAAATTCGGCATTCTCTTTTTGGTCTTTATCGCAGGGCTCGCCGGCATCCAGGCCGCCTGGGTCCTTGACCCCATGGTGATCATGGCGCGGTTCGTGTCGCTCAACCTGATCCCGGCGGCCACCCAGGCGCTGGACAGCGTTTTTGTCTTTGCTATGACAACGCTGGGCATGCGCGAGACCCTGATCGACGCGTACCGCTGGCTCAAGGAGTCGTTTTTGGGGATCCAGCCCCATTTTTTTGCGCACGCTGGCGGCCTGTTCTTGTTCTTTGCGCTGATCATCGGCTCCAGTGCGCTGGCCCCGCGTTTCTGGTGCCGCTGCGTCTGCCCCCTGGGCGCGCTCTACGCGCTCGCCGCCAAGGCAGCCTGGATGCGCCGGCTCGTCGACATCTGCAGGCACTGCACCTTGTGCATCCCCCGCTGCCGCATGGGCGCGATCCGCGAGGACATGACCTATGATAAGGGCGAGTGCATCCTCTGCATGGACTGTGTCTATGACTGTCCCCAGCACGCGACACGTTTCGGCATCGTCCCGCGCCTCCGCGAGAAGGAGCCGGAGCACAGGACCGGGATCTCCCGCCGGAGCTTTTTATTATTGCTGGGGCTTTCCCTGGCAGCGCTCGGCCGCAGGGTCTTCGCGGCTGCGTCGCCACCTGCCGGCACGCCGGCAGGGTCCGGCATCATCCGGCCTCCGGGCGCTTCAGGCGAGGAGGCGTTCCTGGACCGCTGCGTGCGCTGCGGCAACTGCATGAAGGTCTGCCCCACAAACGGCCTTCAGCCGTTGATGCTTGAAGAGGGGCTCGAGGGGTTATGGACGCCCCGGCTGGTCCCCGAGATCGGCTACTGTGAGTACCTGTGCACCCTCTGCGGCGAAGTATGCCCCACCGGCGCCCTGCGCCGTCTGGACGTCGAGCAGAAGAAGCGGACGCGCCTGGGCCTGGCGGTCGTCGACCGCTCCCTCTGCATCGCCTGGGCGCACGGCCAGGAGTGCCTCGTCTGTGAAGAACACTGCCCCGTTGCCGAGAAGGCCATCAAAGTCGTCGAGCACCGTGGACCGTCCGGCGTCGTTGTCGGCGCCCCGGTCGTGGACCCGAATCTCTGCGTCGGCTGCGGCATCTGCCAGAACAAGTGTCCGTCCCGCCCTGACCGCGCCATCCGTGTTTTCCCTTATTAAAAAATCTATTGCAAAGAAGACGGGGCGAGGGTACAATTTCCCCTATGCCGGGATGGTGGAATTGGCAGACACATACGTTTGAGGGGCGTATGCCGCAAGGCGTAAGGGTTCGAGCCCCTTTCCCGGCACCAAATTTTCTAAAACGGGAGGCAAAAAAGGGGACAGGCTACTTTTCTCCCTGAGGGGGAAAAGTAGCCTGTTTCCTTTTTGGGGTGGCGGGGGCTGGTCCCTTTTGGGACAGGGATGGAGGAGCGATGGAGTTGGAGAGCGGGGTTGTATACAAGGTCACCAATGCCGCGACCGGGGCGGTCATCGCTGTCAGGGTCAGGGTGGCGGACACCCTGAAGACCAGGACCAAGGGCCTACTGGGCAGGGATGACATGGCCCTGGATGAGGGGCTCCTGATCACCCGCTGCGACTCTGTACATACCTTTTTCATGAAGTTTCCCATCGACCTGCTGTACCTGGATAAGGAGCTCAGGGTGGTCAAGGTAGTATCAGATATGGGTCCCTCCAGGATGAGCTTTTGCTTGGGGAGGGCCAGGCATGTCCTGGAACTAAAGGGAGGGGCAACCAGGGACAAGGCAGGACTGGCATCTGCACTCCTTAAATTCGAGAAACAAGCTTGAAATCAATGTCCAAATATGCTACTATTTAGTTGGAAATCAAAAGGAATTAAGCATGTTAGGACACTGAAATGTCCAAAATATCAAAAGACATTGTTCTAGCTGTCAAGGCGATTAAAAGAAAGAACAATAGGACTTCAGTCAGGCAAATATCAAGTCAATTATCAAGCAAATTAGGCATCAAAGTTTCAAAATCGAGCATCTCAGCGATTTTGAAAAAATGCGGTCTTAGTTCGCCAAAAGGCAGAAGGGTATCTGGAAGAAGCCTGCTCCGTGTCAGCAGCCACTGGGCGGGCTATTTTCTTTTCTTGGGCGCTGACGCCTTCCTGGGTCTCTCCAGCGCGGTCGCAGCTTGTTTCCGCAGGTCTTTCCCGTCGATCCGTCTCACCGAGCGCAACCTCCGCGACATTGTCTTGGCCTGGATCCTCGCCAAGGTCATCTACACCGTGGACCTGACGAAGGTCGCGGACTACGAAAAAGACGAGATCTGGCAGATCCTGGGAAAGCGCGTATCCAAGGGGCTGCTGGCGCGTTTCATCCAGACATTTAATTCGTTGCAACTCGTTAAAAATGAGATAGTTACAGAAATTAATCATCTCGTCCAGGACGTCCATTATCTGAGGTTTGACCTCGAGGACAAGTCGCGTTTCTTCATCGACGGCACCTTCAAGACGATCTGGGACGGCCCTCATATCCCCATTAATTTCTGCTCAACTTATTGCAATGTAAATAGTTACGTAGAAACGACACTATTAAAAGGGGAGCCGGTGGTCATCTTTAATGCCCGTCCGGAGAGCGCGCTCAGCGAGGTCTTGGCAGAATTTATCTTCGCGTTCGACGGGAGCAGTCCCACCAAACGCATCCGGAATATCCGTTGCATATCTTCAAAAGGTATTGAAACAAAAGAGTTTACGCATAATGTGCCGCCGAAGATGAACTTCGTCGTCGGGATATGGCCCTGGCAGTATAAGCCGATCGCGCAGCTCGAAAAGAAAAAGGCGACCGGATACTACTTCAACGAGGCCTTTGAGCAGAAGTATCCTTGTGTCGAAGAGAAGATCAGATTTGCACAACATATTGAAAATAAAGAAGTTATGCTAAGACTCATCCTGATCAAGGAGACCGATGCCGGCCACGCGCGTATCGGCCTCTTCACGAACATGGATGAGCATGAGTTTCCGGGTGAAGATGTCGTCAGGAAGTTCGTCAGGCGTTTTCCCTTCTTTGAAGACAGCCACAAGGACTTCCTGGAGGTGCTCAAGACGCCGGCGTACGCCGATGAGTTTCCCGACGAAAAAAAGATCCTGGGGCAAGCCCAGGCGGTCCGCAGCAGCCGAGACGCAGACGAGGTCTTCGCTGTCCTCGTCGATATTTTGAACTCATTCATGCAGCGCTCGTTCCTTGCGCCCGCATGCTGGGGCTGGAGCCTGATGAAGATGCGCGAGCTCTTCTTGAAGCAGTCGGGCCGCATCCGCCGCGATTTCGTCGAGGATTCTATATGTAACCTATTGGTATCAGATAGGTTACAAAATTTATCCGAATTGAAGGCCGCCGCCCTTCGTTTTAATGAATCGCCTGTCTTTGACGCGGACGGAAAAAAAATGTGGATCCGCGTTGACTCTGCATGAGATTTCAGGTCTCTCGATGAAATTTTAGGCCCCTCGCACCGGCCCCCCTCTTTTTTACCCCCCTCAACATTTCCATAACCCAAGAAAACGCTACCTCTTGGTGAAATTTTTTCGTTGACATATCTTGTCTTAATATGATATATTTTAGGTGCTTAAGGGTATCGGATCGGCAGGTCCAAATATCCGCCACGGAAATGACAGAGACGCCACGGTCTTTCGTCAAAAAGATTTTTTGTCTTGGTGTGCTCTATTCCACCGGATCGCCGAAATCCGAGCTGAAAAGCTGATTTTGGTGATCCGGTTATTTTTTCAGGAGGTTTGTAATGTCTTTAAAAAAGTTTTTAAGAAGACTCGAAACGATCAAAGGCGAGAGCTTCGGACAGCGCTGCGCTCTTTGTTTGATCACCGGCGCCTGCAAGGCCGCCGGTTTTTTGTTAAAGGCCTCAGAAAAGGTGGGCGGAGAGACCCGGGCACAGGTCTTCATCGAATATCTCATGCTGATGGTGGCCCTGGCCCTGTTCACCATCGTCTTGACGACAGGCAGCTTCTTTACCAACTTCCGCAGCAACATGGACAGGACGACGGATTTTGCGATGAACAAGATGGACCAGCCTGGGTTTTCGCCGTCGCCGTCAACGGGAAGCGGAGTAACGATACCTTGGTGGAACGAAGAGATCGAAGCGGGCAGCGTACCGGGCTGGGGAGTAGCCTGGTGAGCGGTCCCCGGAGACAGCCATGTTCATGCGTCTTCACGATAACAGGCAAAGGAGAGGCCAGTCGGTCCTCAACAGGCAAAGGAGAGGCCAGTCGGTCCTCGAGTATGCCCTCCTGGTCTCTGTCCTGTGCGCGGTCTTTTTGACGATGTTCTTTTACATGAAAAACGCGGTCCGGGCGCGCCTGCTGATCACCCAGGACCGCTTGAACGAGGTGCGATGATGTGGAAAGGGACCTGCCGCAACGAAAGCACGGGCAACACCCGGAAGGCCGCCCGGGGGGTCCGCGGCCAGAGCGTGCTGGAGTACTCGATACTGGTCGCGATCGTGGCCGCGGCCTTTATCGCGATGAGCTTGTACGTGCGGCGCGCTGTCCAGGGCCGGATCTACTCCTTCGATGACATGATCAGCGCCAAGCCCAACCAGACGAGCAGCATCTGGTGGGGGGGGTACGGCGGCGCAGGGAGCGGCGGGTGGGTGCCCTGGTAAGGCGACCGGATCGAGAGGGAGGCATCATGATGAATATGTCTTGCGGCGGAACGGGGAATGGGGGACGACGCGGCCAGCTGATCGTCGAGTACGCGATCATGTTCACGGTGATCGTGGCGGTGGTCGTCTACGCGTCCATCTACGTCGTCCGGCCCTCCATGAACCGTTTCTTCAGCGCTACGGGCCGCGTCCTGGACAACGCGACCAATGAGATCACGAGCCGGTTCTAGGGACCGGCTACTTTTTCCGGAGGGAGAGAGGGGGTGAGAAAGAATGAAGAAGCTGCTTTGTAAGGCCGGTCAAAGCACGATGGAATACGTTATCGTATTGACGGCGATCATCGCCGCCATACTGTTCGCCGCGGTGACGTTCATCAAGCCGAGTGTGAACAAGGTCTACAATGAGACCAGCTCGCGGATGGACGCGGCGACGACGTTCTACATGAACAAGCTGGGCATCGCCCAGGCGCCGACGGGCGGGGCCACGGGCGCCACCGGTTCCACGGGCGCCACCGGTTCCACGGGCGGTTCCGGAGTCTCATTCTAGCGGCCTGCCGAGAAGGGCGGGCACGGATAAAGGAGGTGAAAACGAATGTTCTTAAGAAACAGGTCAAAGAAAGGTCAGAACACGGCTGAGTACGCGATCCTGATCGGCGTCATCGTGGCGGCGGCCATCGCGATGCAGGTGTACATCCGCCGCGGCATACAGGCGCGCATGAAGGACGCCGTTGACTTCACGGCTACGGCCGATGATGATGCGGGCGGTAATATCTTCAGCGCCGACAGGCAGTATGAGCCGTATTATGACCAGGGTTCGGATTACACGACGAAGAGCACGGCTCAGGTCACCGAAGAGCTGCAGCTCGGCGGCGGCGTGGTGCGGGATGCCATCTCGCAGTACACCGACAGGACCGGGAACCAGGTCATCGCCAACTACGAAGGCGGCGTCTAAACGCGCCTCGCCAAAACGTGAAGGAGGTGAAGAGAGAATGTTGAGGATGCTTCGCAAAAGAGGTCAGAGCACTCTCGAGTACGCGGTTTTAATAGTCGTCATCATCGCGGCCCTGATCGCCATGCAGGTCTATTTAAAGCGTGGCCTTCAGGGACGGTTACGGGAGTCCTCGGACCAGATCGGCGAGCAGTTTTCACCGGGCTATACGGTCTCGAACAGGGTGACGACCTCCGGCAGTACCGTGACGGAGAGCCGTGGGGCCGCCGGCGCTGTGACGACGGACATCGGCAACCAGTGGCAGAACATCACGGGCGTGGAGAACGTCCTGCAGGCCGCTAACGAGTACTGGGGCGTGTAGCGCGGTTTGAAGGTTGGTCAGGCGGCGGTGAGCCTGACACGTCAACAAGGAGTCGGATATGCGTCGGTACCGTTTCTGGAAGACGGACGAGACACAACCCACGAGGACGCGGGCACGCTCCCTCCGCCTGCCCGCCTCCGACGGGGGCGTCTTGACGTCGACGACGCACCAGGCTCACCGCCGCCGCTGCTTTTCTTCGGCGGGACAACAGATCATCGAATACGCCGTCCTGATCGCCGCGATCGGCGCGGCCCTGACGGCGATGTTCGTCTACGGCAAGCGCGGCCTGCAGTCCATGATCCACGACCAGACGCAACGGATGATCGGCAAACAGGTGGCCAGCGCCCCGTATGGCGACGCGAACAACCCCGTCGCCAGCGACTCGGTCTCGGAGACCTCCACCTCCGGGACGAACATCGCGAACACGGTGGGCATCGAAAAGACGTACGTGTACAGCGAGAGCTCGGACGCCAACGGCACCTCGCAGGCGGTCTCCGACACGAAGCTGAACTACCGCCGGCGGTGGTTACCGGCGAGCTCCGGCTCGAGCGGCTCAAGCGGCTCCGGTGGTCCGGCGCCGTGGTAAGAGAAGAAAGGATTTGAGCGCCATGACGCCTCATCATGTGAACCGGCAATCAGGACTATGCGCGGACCGACGATCAGGACGCGCGCGCGGCGGCAACAGGGGGCGTGCCGGTCTTTTCACGAGGCGCGGGCAGAGCATTTTGGAGACGTCGATACTCTTCATGGTCGTCTTTTTCGCGTTCCTGGCGATGTTGACCTACATCAAGCGGTCGGTCCAGGGCCGCCTGCGCGGGCACGCGGACAGCATCGGCCAGCAGTATGATTTTCAGCGCACGGCAGGGAACATGACGACCGTCTTCTCGTCCCACACGACGACGACGACGCAGACGCAGGAGCAGGCGGTGGTGGATCCGGCGACGGGTTACTCCGAAGACCGCCAGGTGACGTCGAGCGTCACCAACACGGACTACGAGAGGTCGAACACGACGGGCCGCGAAGTGGTCGGCCCGTGAAAAAGGGGAAGGACGCGGGACAGGACATGGGCTTAAGGACGCAAGGCCTTCAACGGGACACGGCGCAAGGGCGCCGGGGACAGGCGCTGATGGAGGTGGCTGTCTTTGGTACCATCTTCATCATGATCATCGGCGCCCTGATCACGTACGGCCTGCGTTTTGATTACAACCAGCGCGCCCAGCAGCAGGCCTTCCGCCGGGCGCTCAAGATCGCCTCGGACAAGGACCGGGGCGGCGGGACGTACATGCTCATGGAAGACCGGTATATCCCGGACCCGATGGATCCCTTCGGCATCGGCAGGAGCACGCCGGTGGTGGCCTCGGCGAGCGTCATCCGCACCAACCAGCTGGACGCGCGGGCCGGTTCGCACAACGACCCTGACGACCTGCCGACGCTCGTCATGGATGTCCAGCTCGGCTGGACGAACGACCCGGCGGCTCCGCAACCCGTGATGCAGCGCCACATCTATCGCAACGCCGGTTTCCGCTTTGAGACGAGGAACAGCGGGTATACACAGGAAGATATCGACAAGTATATGATGATCTATGGGGACGTGCACAAGGAGCATGAGTTTGAGCACCCCCTCGGCGCCGGGCCTTTCGGCATGCTATTCACGCAGACGCGCTGGCGCCAGGTGCGCATCATCGACGCCTGCAGCGGGAACATCGTCGATTACAACGCGTGCTATGAGCAGGCGCTCATGCTGGTGGATGAGGATTACTGCCGCTCGACGTGCCATCGCAACACCCATAGCTCGGATGTGGACTGCTCGGCCGTCTGCGGCCGGGTGCTCAATCCGCCGAACCAGAACAGCTTGAGCTTCAACGCCGGCATCGGCGGGCCGTGGTACGCGGCTAACGCCGACACATCGAGCGGCTACTGGCGGTTCCCGGTGCTCGACGATCTCTTCGGCCGCGACCCCGGCGGGGCGGGCACGGTCGGGCCTGCGCCGACAGGGCTGTCTTCAGACTCCACGACGGACGTGCAGCGGGACCACGGCATCAACAAGCTGGAGACGACGAACCGCATCGTGACACAGCAGTCCGCCAGCATGCACGAACACATCGCCAGGGAGATGTTCGTCCACAATAACATCAATTCCCACGGCGTGGAGTTCGTCCGGCCCACAGCCCAGGCCTATGCCGGCAACGTCGTCTCCGTGCCGATGATCAGCGATATCCAGGTGGACGTCAACGAGACGTGGTCGACGGATAAATATACGTATTAAATGAGGGGAATGCGCCATGGTGAGAACGCAGGAACATCAGGATGCAGGGCAGCACCGGTTCAGGGCAGGCAGGGGCCGCGGGCAGTCGTCTTTGGAGATGACCGCCGCGTTGATCATGGTCCTGCTTTTGCTCGTGGCGGCGGTGCGCATCTTCGCGTGGCTCAACCGGCGCATCATCTGGCGTCAGAGGGATTATGAGGCGACGCGCATCCAGGCGGGAAGCATGCCTCATCACGACGTCGTGTTCACGCAGGGCAACGTGAGCGCGACGGACAGAATTCTAAGGGGGGTGGAGGTCCATGATACGGTTCGTCCGGCGATTAACCTCTTTAACTAATCTGGGAAGGGCGAAGTCGGCAGGCGGTCAGATGGCGACGCTCTTGATCCTGCTGATGGTCATCGGCCTGAGCTTTGTCCTCTTCACGGCGAACATCGGCAATGTCTCCGTCCAGTCAACGGCCATAGCGAACGCCGCGGACGCGGCCGCCCTGCAGCTGTCCTCGAACCTTTCGACCAAGTCGCGCCAGCTCTTTGAAGGGCTGGGTAACACGGTCAAGGATTGCACCGAGACCGGGTTCGCGGCCATGGGCTTTGCCATCATCGGGGCGATCGCGCTGCTCGTCGTTAGTTTTGGCTCCGCCGCACCCGCCATAGGCGGTTGGTTTACGACGGCCCTGGGGGGAAGTCAGATGTTGGCCATGACGGCCGTGGGAGCGATAGGGGGGGCTGCCGGAGGCGCCATCGGCGGTGAGTACGCCGGCACCGGCGCCGGGCGTGGCGCCCTGATGGGCGCGGGCATCGGCGCGGCCATCGGCGGCATGGCGGCCGGCATCACCGGCGCCGAGACAGGGAAGTTTACGGAAATAGCTCTTGTCGGCGAGAACGCCTCCGCGATGGGCGCAGCGAGTATAAGTGTGCCGATCACGGCCGGTTTGAGCCAGATAGTTGTGGGCGGTTTGGGCGTGGCTTCTACCGCCTACAACGAGGCTGAGCGCATGCGGGCCATCGACGATTATATCAACGAGATCATGAAGATGTTGAGCAAGGCGAGCGAGAAGGACAGCATGACGCAGATGACGATCATGCGGGCCATGTCCGGGGTCGTGGACGACCCGAATATGTCGCCGGACGTCAACGACACCAATTACAACCGCGATACGACGGAGCTGGTCTCCGATTACCAGGCCTGGTGGTGGCAGCGGGCCAAAAACATCCCCAAGGTCGACTCGAACAGCATCGCGAACGCCCTCCTCGGCCTTGACGGCCTGCTGGCTTTTATCGGCGGGATCCTGGGCGGCGGCTATGGTTGGGCGCCGGACCTCCTTGTCTCCAAGGAATACATGTGGCCGACAGACTTGAGTTTGCCTGCGGCCCAGCTGGATATCCTTCTTCCGGGCAAGGACCCTGAGGGGCTGCTCGCGCACAGCTTCAGGGCGCTTGAGGGTTCGGGCGTCGACTTGAGTTTCTGGGAGCCGGGCCCGCAGTACGACGTGTACACAGCGGCTTATGCCCATGTCCCCAGCACCGCTTGCACGGGCGCGGCCTGCGACGTGCCGCCCCCGCCCGGTTACGACCGTTTCGATATGGCCGTGGCCAGCCTGCACGAGGCCTATATCTGGGTCTCGGCCTTGAGGCAGCAGAGCCCGTCGGCCCTGGCCGCCACCTGGGACCACTGGATCAATCTTGTCTATGACCCGGCAGAGGATGCGTTGGATGACCCGGCGTATAATCCTTACACGGACCCGCCGTCGTCGATCTACGGGATATTGACGCTGGTCATATATGAGATGAACAGCTGGATGGCGGAGATCGATGCCCTGTATCCCACCTGGCCGCCGTGTCAGATGAATGCATACGGCGAGTTCGTGACCGCGCCGTGCCGCACGACCTTCAGCTCGTGGTGGCAGGATGCGAGCTTTGACACCGTCCCGGATTACGAGTATTCACAGGTGAAGTCGTGGCTCGGGACCTGGGGCCCCATGCTGCTCGACTTCATGCGCTCGGTCCTCAAGGGGATGGCCAATTACGGCTATTTGGGCAACGAGATACGGGGCGGGAAGAACCCGGCGACGTACGAATGGAACGACGCCCGCGGCCGGCACCGGGTGCGCGTGAAAGTCGGCAACTTCAGGATACCGAACATCGTGAAGAGAGAATACGGGAACTGGTGGAAGGGCAAGACGTGCCTGGAGCTCGAGAGCTATTCCGACAACTGGGAGTTTACCAACCTCGGCAAGGACGAGAACTACGTCGAGGTCTCGCGGTATGACCAGCCCTCGGGCCAGGCGGCGATAGGCCGCTGGAATCCCCTGAACCGGTCGATCACGAAGAGGGCGTATTACTCGTACGGCCTTACGTGGGATGACGTGCACCTGCGGCACAGGCATTAAACAAGGAGCCAAAGACATGAAGACGCCAAGACATGGAAGCCCGGCAGCGCTGTGCGGCGCCTGCCTGCTTGCCTTTGTTCTTTTGGTCAGCGGATGCGGGGCCCGTCAGGACGTGGCCCTGGCCCGCCGCGTGCTGGTCCTCCTCGTCGAGGGCCGCTATTCGGCGCGGCACCTGATCGACTGGGAGAAGTTCACGGCGCTCCAGCAGCCGGTGGGCGAACAGTACTCCGCCTTTGCCGGCGAGGGGGACCGCTTGAACTTCCAGCGCTCCTTCATCGATACCTTCCGCTCGGGCTTCAAGACCGAAGGCGGCGACATCAAGAACTTCGTCCATTGGCGGGTCCTGGAGGTCGTTGAGGAGCCGCTGCGCGTGACGCGGGTGGCCGCGGACATAAAAGACCGGCCGCTCATGCTCATCCTCGATATCGGGCACGAGAAGGGCAAGAGAAGGCTGGTCAGGATCGAGGCGGTGAAGATAACGGACGAAGAGGCGTTCCGTGAATATGAAAAGGGGGCGCGGCGTGCTTTTTAAGCGGTTGCGTTCAAAGAGGGGCGGGTTGACGATGTTGGAGTATTCCGTCCTCATCGTGGCGCTGGTCACGGGACTCCTTTTGACGCACGCGTACGTGCGCCGGGCGGTGGAGCGTAAGTGGCGCGAATCCGCGGACCAGATCGGCATGGGCCTGCAGTATCAGACGGACGAGCACGGCGCGCCGGTCACCACCGTGATCAAACACTAGGATAAGACGATGACGATCTTCTTGCAGGTGATAACGCTGGGTTTCGTGTTCGGGGCGACGGCGGTCCTCGTTACGCAGGCGGTCCCCGTCGTCTGGGAGAGCCTCTACGCCTGGCGGGTGCGCGGGGTCGAGGTCCAGCGCACGAAGCTGCGGGAGGTCTTCGTGGACATGGACCCCCAGAAGCTCTTTATCGTCAAC
>Ga0307419_10000586_pt1 | contig 18554 bp, 16 predicted proteins | sample SalMarWE160230MG_2_FD_202512 | JGI IMG/M metagenome (GOLD analysis project Ga0307419, IMG submission 202512) | Salt marsh sediment microbial communities from the Plum Island Ecosystem LTER, Massachusetts, United States - WE1602-30 | ecosystem: Environmental > Aquatic > Marine > Intertidal zone... | reverse complement strand
TAGAAATAACAAATGATATCCATTTAGGATTAAAATTCGGGTGTTGCAACGCTGAAAACAGGAAAAAGGAGTGGGAAATGTCATGAAAGTAACAGGATGTTCTCTGGAAGAAGCAATACGAATGGCCGGTACAAATCCAGCCCGGCTGTATGGACTTAATGACAGGGGAGAGGTAGCAATCGGAAAGCGTGCTGACCTGATACTGTTTAAGATCATTGATAATGAGTTGGTTATCAAACAAACTTATGTCAACGGGAACCTGGTTTATTAATTCAAAAAACTATTATAAAATCCGTTTATTTATAAAACCTTATTGTTTTAGTGCTGCTTTAGTGAAAATATATTCCGGAATTTTCTGGTCAAATTTTATACTGGTCATTTTAAATTCCGTTCCGTCACCCTGCTTAAGCACATCCTTATAAACGATAGTTGTAGGGAACCATCTTCCGTCAACCCTGATGACATCGCTCAAAGTTGACTGTTTAAGCAACTGTCCGCTTTTGGCAAAGAGTTCCTCTTTTAACGGAATGAATCTCTCCTTATCAATCCAGACTTTTCGGGAAGCATAGGCTACATCCTCTACATTTGCTTTCAATTCAAGTACCCAGACAGGCCTTCCGTCAATCTCTTCGCTACCAATGACTTCAGCGTCGTAAACATCGGTCAGTTTCCTGTCTTCCATCATATCTTCATACGAAAGATCGGAACCCATTACAGACTGGCGCAGCATGTGTCCGGAGATCTGTATGGTACGATCCGTGGAGGGTGAATAGATCCAGAGCTGATTTTCCAGCTTCAGCATTTTAGTCCCCTGCTCCCTGGCAGGAGATAGGTACTCTGTAAATGAGCTTTTATCGCCCACCGAATATGACCTTGATGTAATGGTCCGGCTGGTTCGCTTCCCATGTATGATCATGGACGATTCAAATATTCTGTTTTCCGATGACATGTTCCTGTCAACTCTGTCCAGTATTTCATCTGCAGTCTGAGCAGAAAGGTTCGTGACTAAAAAGACTCCTAATATGATTGTTATCTTTTTCATTATTCTTTTATTTGATGATGTTCTCTTTAAGCTTCCAGTTCTTTGAACAATTGCGCAGTGTTCCTTTTATATATTCCAATGCCAGCCAGCATAGTTCCAGCCACAGTAGATAATACACCGGGTATTAGTCCTATATAGAAATCAGGGGGAGTAATTCTGGAGTATACAATGTTAGGCATCATTATGCCAGTGGTTGCGTTTTTGGTGAACTCACTGATATCCAGACCATATACCTGCATCAACCAGGATAATCCAAGTCCAATGGCGGTTCCGACAATGGTTCCGGCGATTCCCACCATTATCGATTCGTTGATCATTGAGCGGTACACATGTCCTTTTTCCTCTCCTATAGCCAGTCTTATGCCTACTTCGCCATAGCGTCGCAGACCGCCGAGCAATCCGGCATTCCAGAGCACCAGTGACATGGCTACCATAAATATAATTGTAATGATAGTTCCCATACTTGTAGTAAGATCCACATAAAGAGACAGCCCTTCCTGATCCCTTAACCTGAGCATAACAGGAGCAAATTCACCTTCATTTCCCGAATATTTTTCATTAAACTTTGAAATAACAGGTGCGGCTGTTTCATCATCATAATATCCGGTGCCGAAGAATCCGAGGATCTCACCGGCAGCATCATCCATATCCAGAGCAAGTTGCACATCTTTGATGTCAGCAATTACCGTTCCCCGGTCCATGCCTGTATTTCCGAAACGGACAGTTCCTGAGACCCGGAAATTATAAATGGCCATACCGCCGTTCATTGTGGAACCTATCAGGGTAGCCTCTTCTCCCGGATTCACCTTTAATTTCTGAGAGAAATCTTCGCTTAGCAATACTTCACCAGGTAGTGTCGGAAGAGTACCTCTCACCAGTGATTTTTTAAGGTTCAGACGTTCTGCCTCATCTGAATCTTCAGAAAGGAGGTCGAGGCCTATACCCATAGAGGGTCCCTGGCTCCGGGTTTCACCATTTTCATCGGGAACATCAATCAGGCCACCGAATTTAATTCGTGTTACCCATTTCATACCAGGGAAAGTCTGTTCGAGTTCCTTTTTCATATCGCTCACTTCCAGCATTGCCAGATCGTTGGGAACCTGGTCCATATTATCGGCATAGGCCTTTGTCATCACTTTTACGTGGCCGGTTGTTAATTTTGCCGTTTGTTCTATCATATCTACCATGATACCATTTATATATCCGCGTACGAATACAGCGAGCATAACACCAATGGCTACCACGATCAGGGGAAGAAGACTTCTGCTTCTGTCCCTGAAAAGTCCTTTTAATATAAACTTAATCATTGTAATTTCCCCCTTAAAGCTTCTGTTGGATTCATCCTTGCAATTTTTCTTGATGGCCAGTAGCTGACTATCGTTGTGGCCAATAAGACAATTATCGTAGTACCGATAACAAGTGCCCCACTGTAAACCGGGTACATTGTATCGGCGATGGCAAAACCATAATCTGCAGAAGAGACACCCAGTGTAATACCCTTACTGGCAAACCATGCAAGAAATGGAATGCCGTAAATAGCACCCACAACAGCAGCAAGTATGGCATGCATGGCACCTTCAATGGTAAATAGTCCCACCACTTCATTCCGGGTATATCCCAGGGCTACATAGGTGCCTATTTCCTTCTGCCTTCGGAATATAGAGAGTACCTGGGTGTCAAAAATTGCCAGAAGGGCAAGTATAAGAAGAATGATATAGAAAATAGACTGTCCCACCGATTTTGTTTTTATCATTTCTTCAATATCACTCACCAGTGCTTTATGGGTCATTAACTTCCAGTTTTCAGTATCTTCCCTTACTTTCTCTTTGTCACGGAAGGTCAATATTGTTGCTTCACCCGGCATGAGTGTCATGGATCGAAGATTTTCCAACGGGATCCATACCTGGGCCAGATCTACTGTGGGAACATTGGTGGTAAAAATATCCGTAATACAGATATCCGTAGCATCAAAAGTGCCGTTTTTATCACGCCACCTGATGGTAACATAATCCCCCGGTTGAAGTTTATTCGTGCTGGCCATATTGGAACCAATAATGGCAGGTATTGCATCAACCAGTGTGTCGAGTTTTTGCGTGGGTAACTCCAGAAGTCTCTGATCAGGATTTATACCTTTGATCAGAATTGATAACATCCGTCCTTCATTAAAGAGGGTACCCTGTGTGATCAGTACGGGTACCATATTACCTCCATCGATCTCGGCCTGAAATTCATCAGGTATGGCCCCGTGTGCATCAGTCAGGGTAAAAGCATCATACGGATCGTAGTTTACATTCCAGTATTGACCTCCTCCTATCTCCCAGTCAGTCATGTCATTTTTTGCCTGACGGTCCCAGCCTACAAGGATTCCCCTGGCAGCAATGATGATAACAAAGGAGAACGACAATACAATCACATTGAGCCAGGTACGTAACCCTGCACCAATGAGATTTTTAAATGCCAGTTTTATTGCAAGTTTCATTGTCTTTCATTTTAAAGTGTTTCATCTTTATCCACCTTGCCGTCCTTGAGGTATATTTTCCTTTTCAAATATCCGATAACTTTTTCGTCATGGGTGGCAAAAAGGAAGGTGGTTTTCAGTTCCTCGTTAAGCTTGGCCATTGTTAGTAAAACATTATGTGAATTGGCAGCATCCAGGTTTGCAGTGGGTTCATCTGCAACCACAAGAGCCGGATTTTTAACCATTGCACGTGCAATGGCAACCCTCTGGCATTCCCCGCCTGAAAGCTGAGGGGGTTTTTGCTTTATTTTATCTAGAAGACCGACCCACTCCAGCGCATCCATTACCATTTTTTTCCGTTCGTTTGCCGAATATTTAAGCAGTAAAAGTGGAAACTCAACATTTTCGAAAACAGTATACACTGCAAGCAGGTTGTAGCTCTGGAAAATAAATCCAATCTTCTCTTTCCGGAGTTTAGCTGCTGCTTTTGCTGTTAAATTACCAATGGACTGGTCAAGGACTATTACTTCCCCTTCGGTTGGTGTATCAAGCGATCCGACAATATTCAGCAGTGTGGTCTTACCTGAACCGCTCGGCCCTATCAGTCCGGCAAATTCACCTTTGCCCAGGCTGAGATCGATACCTTTCAGGGCAGTAAACTCACTCTTCCCCATGGGAAATCGTTTTGTGAGATTGTGCGTTTTGATAATCAAGTTGTCTTCCATCATTTTTTGATTTTTATCGTGTGATTCTAAATATATTGTATTTATATTTTTAATGGTTAAAAACAAACATAAATTGTATTCCACTTCCTGCATATAGAATCTCATCAGGCCGCTGTGTGGGTATATTGTATTCTTTCGGATTGATATATCCCATCAGGTAAAGGGTGAATCTATTGAATTGCCTTTGCCAGTTCACAAAATTATAGGCCCTGCTGTTCGTCCAGTCGTAATAGATGATGGCGCTTATATTATCGAAGATTCCTATGGGATAAGAAAGATTCAGTAACGAAAAATTGATTGAATTGTTAAATTCAAAGGGATGTTCATCGAAAGATGCCATCAGTTGTTCGTAAATGATTGTCAGGCCATTACCAATTCCAAATGTATAATCAATTCCAAAATTGATGATTTCCTGGTTAGAAAAAACTCCCAGGTCTTCACTATATTTTGACCAAGATGCCTCAAACCAGCAACCTGCCACCACATCTAATTTTGCATCAAACCCAAAACGGTTTTCCGGTACTTTTCCAAAAACTGAAGTTGAGTCTGACAGGCTGCTGCAATCCGAAGTCCTGTGGTGAAAGGAGAATCCGGCTTCTCCTTTTGGAACAGGAATTTGAAACCGGCCTCCGAATTCAGGAATATGTTTTTCGGAATTAAATGATTCCCACCCTTTCAGGTTTTCATTTCCGTATAAACCCCAGAACCAGATATTGGCATTATTCAGAAAATAATAACGGGCAAGCACTCCCCATACACCGTCGGTTAGTTTCAGGGGATCACGCGGGTCTATCTGGTCGAACCACATAAGAGGTCTTAAAATGGAGGCGGAACCGAAATTAATCTTTTGCAGTCCTGCACGGAGCTCAAACTGTGATGTTGAATAACGTGCCCATAACCGGTAAGGTTTTATATCACCGTTGAAACCGGTAGAATCAAACGGACGTACTCCCATATTTCCATACAGATTGGCTGAAGCCTCGAAATCTATGAGTTTATTCTCCTTCAGTCCATATTCGTAGTTCAATTGTGGTATATACCTTGCCCCGGACCACCAGGGCAGATTGTTTTTGGGATTGAAATGTGTATATGCAGATAGCTGGCCTTTGATTATAAGAGTATCCTGTGCTTTTCCTCTGGAAATGGAGACCGCCAGGAATAGAGTCAGTATCAGTAATAGTGTTCTCATTATTTATGTGGTCTGATACCGTAAACCATAAGATTTACAAATTCCATAATGAGCTCCTGCTTTGTATTAAACATACTAGTTACACTTTTATCATCAAGTATTTCAAATAATTTCATCTGAACTTTAATTAACAGCTCCGGATTAAAATCCTTACGAAATACTCCGTTTAACTGGGCTTCTTTAAAATCCTCAATCAGAATATTCCAGGATAAACGTGTTCTTTCTTCAACATAAGTTTTTAATTCCGGTTCAGCTCCCGTATAAAAATCCTGAAGAAATTCAGGACTTATATTATTGGTGCCATCCATTTTAAGCTGGATTAGGTTTCTGATCTTTGCATCAGCAGAAGTATCTTCCTTCATAATTTTCTTGAATTGTTTTTCAGCTTCCACAACTACTCCATTGAAAATAGATTTTGCTAACTCTATCTTGTTCGGAAAGTATTTGTAAAAAGTCATTTTACTCACGTTGGCTTTCTGACAGATCTCTTCAATAGACACGCGCTTAAATCCATGCTTCCAGAACAGATCTTTTGCTGTTGTGATAATATCACCATATTTTTTGCTGGTCTTTACCATATAAAAATAAAATTATGATAATAATACAAATATACGAAAAAGATATAAATACAAAAATATCGTATATATTTTAATGGTTGCACATTAAAGAAAAACGGTTAAATTTATGTTATTAAAATGACCAGTAAATTAAACCTGACATAAGATGACTAAACGAAGAGAATTTATTAAAAAAAGCGTACTTGGAACTGCAGGTATAGCTATGAGCGGTGTTGCATTCAGTACAAGGTCGTACAGATCAATAAAGGGAGCAAATGACCGTATTAACATCGCTGTTATCGGGATCCGTGGCCAGGGAGGCACACATATTAATAACTTCGGCAGGCTAAAGGAAAGCAAAAATGTCCAAATCAAGACGATCTGCGATGCCGATGAACAGTTTTTTGCTGATCGGGTGAAAAATATTATTGACAGAACAGGGGAGACCCCGGCTACCTGCTGGGATATGCGTAAAGTATTCGATGATAAGGATATAGACGCCGTTTCATTTGCCACTCCCAATCACTGGCACGCACTGGGAACTATCTGGGCATGCCAGGCAGGGAAGCATGTGTATATTGAAAAACCTTGCTGCCACAATGTTTTTGAAGGCCGCAAGATGGTTGAGGCCTCAAGGAAATATAATGTGCGTGTTCAGACAGGATTTCAGAACCGATCGATAGCAAGTGTGATGGAAGCTATCAAATTTCTCCACGATGGTGGTATAGGTGATGTGTTCATGGCTAAAGGATTATGCTTTAAACCGCGTGATTCATTTGGCATTTCCGAAGATAGTGAACCGCCTGAATCGCTTCATTATGATATGTGGCTCGGACCTGCACAGTGGAGGCCCTATAATGAAAAACGTGGTCACTATAACTGGCACTGGCACTGGAACACCGGTGGCGGCGACACTGCCAACCAGGGACCACATCAATTCGATATTGCCCGCTGGGGAATGAACAAGAATGAACATCCTGTAACAATATATTCGATGGGAAACATTTTCGGGATTGACCCGAAAGAGTGTTCCCAGGAGACACCAAACACCCAGACATCCCTGTTTAAATATGACGATGGTAAGATCCTTGAATTTGAAACCCGTGGACGATATACCCATGCTGAGGCCGGACTTGGTATCAGAATAGGCAACATGTTCTACGGTACTGAAGGATATCTTGAAATTAATGAGGATAACTGGAGAGCTTACCGCAGGCGGGAAACAGAACCATTTGCAGGATCAGGGATGGCAGAAAAACCTGCTGATCCGACATACATGGCTCCCCCGGGAGGAACCGAACATTATGCCAACTTCATTGATGCCATAAGAGGAGGAAATAGTGAAACATTACACTGCGACATTCTCGAAGGTTACATGTCATCTGCCCTGCCGGCACTTGCAAATATCTCATACAGGCTCGGCAGGAAGCTTGTATTCGACGGAGAAAAGGAAAAATTCGTGAATGATACTGAAGCAGATAAGATGCTGACACGGGAGTATCGTAAACCGTATGTGGTACCGGTAGTTGTATGACCCCCCAACCCCCCTGAAGGGGGGCTATAAACCCACAATAATCCTGACAGAATCCAGAATGGGTTTTAACCCCCCTTTAGAGCCTGTCCCGCGTTAGCGGGAGGGGCAGAGGGGCAATAGAAATGAAAAATAATGACAATATGAAAAGTTTACTATCCCGCCGCCAGTTCATCCAGACAACCCTTGGAGCCGGTGTGGCTCTTACATTTCTTAAGGATTTCCCTGAGCAGGTAAATAGTATACCTGCTGCCATGAAATTCGGCCTGGTTACCTACCAGTGGGGCAGGGACTGGGATCTTCCAACTCTTATATCCAATTGCGAGAAAGCAGGTTATATGGGTGTTGAACTGAGAACTGAACATGCACATAAGGTTGAGATAAACCTTAATGCAGAACAGCGAGCAGAGGTCAGGAAGAGATTTGCTGACAGTTCAGTGGTCTGTATAGGCTATGGCTCAAACTTCGAGTTTCATAGTCCTGATCCCGAGGAGCTTCGACAAAATATTGACCAGACAAAGGAGTATATCAAATTATGTAAGGATATTGGTGCCACCGGTATAAAGGTAAAGCCCAACTATATGCCTCCGAAAGTACCCCGCGAAAAAACAATTGCACAGATAGCTACCTCCCTGAATGAGGTGGGTAGATTTGCACGTGATTATAACCAGCTTATCCGTGTTGAGGTACATGGTGAGATAACGCAGGAGCTTCCAAACATGAAGGCAATATTTGACCAGGTCACTGAAGACAATGTAAAAATGTGCTGGAACTGCAACGATCAGGATCTCCTGCCGCCAGGCCTTGAGGGCAACTTCAATATGGTAAGAAAATGGTTTGGCGACACACTTCATATAAGAGAGCTGAATGATGGCAATTATCCTTATCAGCAGCTTTTTGACCTGCTGACAACAACTGGCTATAACGGTTGGATTCTTCTTGAAGCACGTACTGAACCTGCGGATCGGGTAGAGGCGATGAAAGAGCAGCTGGAGTTGTTCAATGAGATGATAAGAATATAAGTTTTGGGTCTTCTGTGCTCGGTGCTGGGTGCTGGGTGCTGGGTCCTCATCTGCTGGCACAGCTTTAATTACGCTGATCTCGGAACCTGCAAACATAATGATCTCAGTCGAAATATCTATAATCATGAAACTATCTGTTATGAAGATTTATAACAAAACCTCAGTAAAAATTCTCTGTTTCTCAGTTTTATGCGGTGCTGGCATGAACTCATATGCCCAGCAATCGACCGTTAAGTTTGGAAAAGAGATAAGCTCTCAAAAAATATTCTCAAAATCAAAAGAGAAGGATAAAGACCTTCTATGGGTAAATGTCAATACTGCACCGGATACCTGGATTTTACAGAAAAATATTCTGGTTTGTTCAGGTCATCCCATAGGTGTGATGCGGTCTGAGAAGCAATATGAGAATTTTATTCTCCATATAGAATGGAAACATATGGAAGCCGGAGGTAATTCGGGAGTATTCGTATGGAGCAACGCCGATCCTCCTGAAGATACCCGCCTGCCCAATGGTGTGGAGGTGCAGATGCTTGAACTCGACTGGGTCAATCTTAACAAGAGGGATGGAGTAACACCTCCGGTCGCTTATGTCCATGGTGAGCTTTTTGGCGTAGGAGGAGTGGAAACCATACCGGATAATCCAAGGGGAACCAGGAGTAAGTCTATTGAAAACCGCTGCAAGGGAAGGGGAGAATGGAATACCTATGATGTTGTTTGTGTCGATGGTGTAATCAAACTATCGGTAAACGGCAAATTTGTAAATGGCATAAGCCAGTCAACACAGAAGAAAGGTTATATATGTCTTGAATCTGAAGGAGCCGAAATACATTTCCGGAATATAACAATACTTGAGTTACCCTCAGGAGTTACATCCGATGAACAACCATATTAAGCCCCGGCAACTTACAATACTAACTCATAATACAATACAAATGAAATTATTAAAAACTACTTTCTGTCTGGTCCTAATAAGCTTGATATTTCTGATGATCAGTAATGACACCATCAACGCTCAGAAACTCAAGCCTGGACCTCAGGACCTTTCGTTTTTCTCGAAAGTGGATGAAACAGACCAGCCCTATGCGGTCTATATACCTGAGAACTTTGATGAATCAAGGACATACCCGCTGGTAGTCTTCCTCCATGGCGCCTGGTCGAATCACAGACTTGGATTGCGCCGTGTTTTCGGACAGGGTAATATACAGGGTGAAGATTTTATTAAACCAGGTAATGTACCTGTTGAAACTGACCTTGAATCGACAAGGTACTGGCCTGAGCTTAAGCCTGTTGATTATATTGTCGCAGCACCCTATGCCCGTGGTACTGCCGGCTACCAGGGAATACCCGAGCAGGATGTATATGAGATGCTCGACGACCTGAAGAGCCGCTTTTCAATCGATGAGGATCGCATATACCTTACCGGGCTTTCAATGGGTGGTGGTGGTACTATCTGGCTCAGCCTTACCAGACCGGATATATGGGCTGCAATAGCGCCCTGTTGTCCGGCACCACCCGACGGATCAACGGATCTTGCATCTAATGCTTCAAACCTGCCGGTCCATCTGTTCATTGGAGACAAAGATTTTCTCTATAAAACAGCTCTCGACTGGAAAGCTAAATATGAGACTATTGCACCTACATTTAATTTTATCGAATATCCCGGCATTGGTCATAACAGCTGGGAATATGCCTATAAAGACGGATTTATATTTGAATGGTTCTCACAGTTCACTCGTGACCTGTTTCCACAGGAGGTAAAATTCAGTACAAGGTGGTTTAAATACAATAAGGCCTATTGGGTAAAGTTTGATAACCTGACACCAGGTACTCTTACAACAATCGATGCAAAATTCACAGGAACGAATACAATTGAGGTTACAACAAATGGACTCGAAGCCTTTACACTAAGCCTTGAAGGACATTCAATGTTCACTCCGGGTAAGAAAGGAACTGTTAAGATAGATTCGAAAAGTTTCAATTTTAAAACCTCTGATGCTGTCTCATTCATGAAAGAAAACGGTACATGGGTCAATAAGAAATTTTCTCCGGGACTTACTGCGAAGCAGCAGGGAGCTGAAGGATCTCTGTCTGCGGCAGTCAGCAGTAACCATGTTTATGTCTATGGTACAGGAGGTGATCCTTCACGAGAAGAAGCAGCTGCAAGAAGAGCTGTTGTCGCTTCACTGGCTGACTGGTCAGGTATGGCAGGCAGGATAATGATATTCCCTCGCGTTATATCCGACAGGGAAGTACGGCAGAGCGATTATGAAACATCAAACCTTGTACTTTTTGGAACTAAGGAGACTAACTCAGTAATTGCAAAATTTACTGATAAGCTGCCTGTACATCTTAATTCTGATGCAACAAATGATTATGGACTGGTATATATATTCCCGCTGAATCAGCATTACGTTATAGTAAATTCAGGACTTCCATGGTGGACTCCACCTAAACAGGAAGGAGAACTAGGTGGAATAGCTTTTATGGGTTCAAAAGTTGAGGCCCTTAATCAATTCCAGGATTTTATCCTTTTTAAAGAGACACCTGATAATGTTGTTGCAGGAGGAAGATTTGACAATAACTGGAAGCTTCCGACTGATGCCGAAGCAGCTTTGAAAACTTCGGGAGTTATTGAAATAAAATAAATAAACTATAAAAGAGTCTATCATGAAATCAAACAGAAGAAATTTTATCAAGACAATGGGAGCGGGAGCAACAGGTATTGCTCTCGGATCAGCTTCCATTGCTGCTACATCGTGTGCTTCATCAGGTTCAAAAAAAGGTGAAGGTGACGGCCAGGTACTTTTTATTGGTGATGACATTGCTCTTGCCAATACTCAGTATGGTAAAGTGAAAGGTTATATGCTGAGAGATATATACTATTTCCTGGGAATCCCTTATGGAGCCGATACCTCCGGTTCGAACAGGTTTATGCCGCCGCAGAAACCCAAACCATGGGATGATATCTTCCCTGCAGTCTGGTGGGGCAACACGGCTCCACAGAATATGGAAAGAAGATATTCAAATGCATATCAGTCTTTTGCAGACCACTGGAATTACGATGATGTGAGTGAAGATTGTCTGCGTCTGAATGTATTTACACCCGCAATTAATGATGGAAAGAAGAGACCTGTTATGTTCTGGTGTCATGGCGGAGGATTCACAAATGGTAACGGTATTGAACAGGATGGTTATAACGGGGAGAATTTATGCCGATTTGGTGATGTGGTTTTTGTTTCTGTTAACCACAGACTTGGTCCAATGGGATTTTCTAACTTTGCCGGTGTCGGCGGAGAAAAATTTGCAGCATCCGGAAATGTCGGGATGCTCGACCTTGTCGCTGCACTTGAATGGGTCAGAGATAATATTGCAAATTTTGGCGGTGATCCCGGAAATGTTACAATCATGGGACAGTCGGGTGGTGGTGCTAAAGTTACCACTCTTACTGCTATGCCTTCCGCCAAAGGCCTGATACATAGAGCAGTGGTGTTGAGTGGTGCTGGTGTTAAAACAGGTGATAAAGAGACTGCTGAGAAACTTGGAACCTACATTCTGAAAGAGGCCGGACTTAAATCAAATGATATCAGCAAGCTCCAGGAGATGCCCTGGCAGGAATACTATGCACTTGCAAACAGAGCATCAGCAAAAATGTTAGCAGAACAGGGACCTGTAGGAGGAGGAATGAGGATGGGATTCAGTCCATGTGCTGACGGAGTATATATCCCACAGCATCCTTATTTTCCTGAAGCTTCACCTGAAGCTGCCGATGTACCAATGATAATATGCTCAACAATGAATGAGATGGCACCGAGCCGTACTAATGCCGAGCTGGAAAATGTTACTCTTGATGAAGTCAAGGGATACATAAAAGAGAGAGCAGGATTCAGTGCAGGACTGGGTGATAAGGCAGGAGAAGTGGTTGATGCTTACGCAAAAGCATTTCCTGACCTAAAACCTGTGGAAATATGGTCGTTGGTAAGTGCTAACCGCCAGGGTGTTGTTTCTCTTGCAGATGCAAAAGTGAAGCAGCCGGCACCTGTTTATGTTGCATGGTTCTGCTGGCAGCCGCCCCTGTTCGATAACCGAATGAGAGCTTTTCATTGTGTGGATATCTGCTTCTGGTATTACAATACCGACCTTATGCTCACCCATACCGGAGGAGGTGCAAGGCCCAGGGCATTGTCCGAAAAGATGACAGGAGCACTGCTTCAGTTTATGAAAACCGGCAACCCCGACGGTGGAGGATTACCTGCATGGTCAAAATATACAACGGAAAAAGGTGAGGTAATGGTTCTTAACGATGTCAGCGAAGTACAAAATGACCCTGACAGGGAAGCAAGAAAAGCTTTACCAAGTGCCTAGAGTGACTTAAGTGCCTAAAGTGCCTGGAGTGCCTGGAGTTTGGAGTTGTTTATAATTTTTAACTCTAGCTCACTCCAAACTTCTCAACTTTTAATTACTATATTTAAAAAATACTTGATCTGAAAGAATGAAAACCAAATTAAAATCTTTATTTGTAACATCTGCTATAATTATAATGTTCTCATTAACCAGTATTGGTCAGGAACCGGTTAATCCTGGTGATCAGCCGGCAAGACGACCACCAATCAAGATGCCGGAAAAGGGAGTCTGTCCATTACCTATCCTTCCAGCACTTCCCGCATATTCTGAATCAGATTTTTATACAAATAAAAATGTCCCGCATGGAAAGGTTGAACAGGTGACTTATAATAATCCTGAAGGAGAGGAGAAACGGATGCATGTGTATCTTCCACCGGATTATGATAAATATATAAATACCAGATATCCTGTACTTTACCTGAACCATGGTGGAGGTGATGATGATTCGAGATGGACACTGGAGGATCAACGCCAGGGAGGTTATGCAAACCTTATTCTGGATAACCTGATTGCCGCCGGTAAAGCAAAACCAATGATAATTGTTATGCCTAATACGCGGGGTATAGCTACAGCTACACCTCCTGACCCGGGAACCGATGATGCCTGTTCACAGGAATATATAAAATGTATCATACCTTATATCGACAGCCATTACCGGACAAAAGCCAGTCGTGAAAACAGAGCTATTGCCGGATTATCAATGGGAGGTTTTGTGGTTCTACATACAGGTTTGCCTCATCTCGATGTTTTCAGCGAGATTTATATATACAGCTCCGGGCATATCAGTGCTGAATCATTAACACAGTTTGAAGATAATTTCCAGGAATTATTGAAGGATGAGGGTACAAATAAATTGTTTCGTGTACCATTATATATGGCTGCTGGTGAAACTGATATCGCACTTTATAACAGCATGAAGGACCTGGCGATATTTAACAGGTATGGTATCCGCAATTTCTGGGTATTAAGTGATGGTGGACATGAATGGCCAAACTGGAGAAGATATCTTTACCAGACAGCTCAGATTATGTTTCCCGATTGTGAATAGAATTGTAATTGAAATCAATATTTAAACAAGTTTTATTATTAATAATTTAACAGGAGAAAAAATGAAAAATATTTTAAAAACCACAATTGTAACATTTATTACAATACTGTTGATCCCCTTTTACGGATCTGCACAGGAACCTTCAAGACCGGCTGCTGCACCGGCAGCCAGACCGGCATTCAGAATGCCGGCACGGGTAATATCACCCGAGATCCTTCCGGATAACAAAGTAACTTTCAGAGTCTATTCAAAAGATGCCCGGACAGTTACTGTATCCGGTGAGTGGCAGGCCGGTTTCGGAGCCAGGGAAGCCCTGGTAAAAAATGATACCGGGATGTTTGAACTTACAGTTGGCCCGCTTGCACCGGAATTATACGGATATACATTCACTGTCGATGGAGTGGGTACAATAGATGCTAACAACGTTGAGGTACGACGTGACGGATCACGGTACCAGAGCTTTTTCATTGTACCGGGACCTGAGTCAGACCTCTATTTCCATAAAAATGATGTTCCCCACGGTACTGTAACAAAAGTATGGTACAGATCAGATGTTCTTGATATGAACCGCAGAGTATATGTATATACACCTGCAGGATACGAAGGAGGAAAGGATAAATACCCGGTATTTTACCTGCTTCATGGAGCTGGCGGTGATGAGGACGCCTGGACAAATATGGGCCGGGCTGCCGAGATAATGGATAACCTTATTGCTCAGGGAAAAGCCAAACCAATGATCGTGGTGATGACAAACGGGAATGCCAACCAGGCAGGCGCACAGAATGAAGTGCCTCCGATTCCGATGGAGGCCGGGGAGGGAATGGCTGCTTATCAACGTTATGCAGGAAAATTTGAAGAACACCTGGTAAAGGATGTTGTTCCTTTTATTGAGAAGAATTATCGTGCTCTTACCGGAAAAGATAACCGTGCAATAGCAGGTCTTTCTATGGGAGGGATGCACACCCAGACCATTACAAACGATAACCCGGGTATATTCAGCTATATAGGTGTTTACAGTATGGGATTAATGAGTGGTTTTGGTCGTCAGAACCAGGATGAGGAAGCTCTTGCACGTATTGAGAAGGAAAGAAATGAAAAAATACAGGCACTTAAGAAAAGCGGTTATAAACTCTACTGGATAGCATGCGGAAAAGATGACTTCGTATATCAAAGTGTTATTACACTTAAAGATGTGCTTGATAAAAATGATTTTAAATATATCTATCGCGAAAGCACCGGCGGTCATACATGGGCCAACTGGAGAATTTACCTTTCAGAATTTGCGCCTATGCTTTTTAAATGAAATTATTAATCTAAACTTTAAATAGATGAAACATAAAATTATTGCGCTGATCACTCTGTTTTCGTTTGGACTGATCGGTTTTGCGCAAACTGCTCCTCAACTTGGCAAGGACCCGGTAGCTAAAGTTATCAGCGCCATGACCCTTGAAGAGAAAGCAAGCCTTGTAGTTGGTATGGGCATGAGGATGAATTTCCCGGGAATGGGAACACCCGGAACCCCGGGAGCACCAGGTGGACAGCGTCAACCCGGACAAAACAGACCTCCTGCAACCGGAAATGCCAACCCACAGGCAAATGCGATGCCAGGTGGTACAGTTGTCGGACAAACCCAGGATCTTGTAGCCGGTGCTGCAGGTACAACATATGCAATTCCGCGCCTTGGAATTCCATCCATGGTTGTTGCTGACGGACCCGCAGGTCTCAGGATCAACCCAACCAGGCCTGGCAATGATGCAACATATTATGCTACTGCTTTCCCTGTTGGAACCCTTCTTGCCTCAACATGGGATGTCAACCTTGTAAATAATGTTGGAAAAGCAATGGGTAATGAGGTACTTGAATATGGTGTTGATGTAATACTCGGTCCGGGACTGAATATACACCGTAATCCGTTGTGTGGTCGAAATTTTGAATATTATTCCGAAGATCCGCTGATTACAGGAAATATTGCTGCTGCAATGGTAAATGGCATCGAATCGAACGGTGTCGGTACATCAATAAAACATTATGCAGCAAACAATGCAGAAACAAACAGGAATTCCCTTAATACCATTGTGAGCCAGAGAGCTCTCCGTGAGATTTATCTGAAAGGTTTCGGTATTGCAGTCAAGGAGGCCCAGCCATGGACGGTCATGTCGTCATACAACCTTATTAACGGCACCTATGCGCCTGAAAATCACGATCTTATTACAAAGGTATTAAGGAATGACTGGGGTTTCAATGGTTATGTAATGACCGACTGGTTTGGTGGCAGAGATCCTGTTGCAATGGTTGCTGCAGGTAATGACCTGCTTATGCCGGGAAGACCTGATCAGAAAGAGGCAATTATAAAAGCTGTCAACGAGGGTAAACTGAGCGTGAACGATCTTGACAGGAATGTGGAAAAAATATTGAATATCATACTACAGACACCCAGGTTTAAAGGTTATAAATTTTCGAATAAACCTGACCTGAAAGCCAATGCACAGGTTGCACGACAGGCAGCTACGGAAGGTATGATCCTGTTGAAAAACGATGGTTCTTTTCTTCCTTTGTCAAAAGAGATAAAAAAGATTGCAGCATTTGGAAATACCTCCTATGAGATCATTACTGGAGGTACCGGAAGTGGTGATGTTAATGAGGCTTATAGTGTTGCACTTGTTGAAGGTTTACAGAATGTAGGATATACAGTCAACGAAAACCTCCAGACAATGTATGCGGCCTATTTAAATGCAGCCAAAGAAGGTAGACAGAGAAGACGCGGTTTCATGATGGGATCTGCACCAATAGCAGAACTGACAATAAACAATGATATAGCAGGAAGTATGGTAAATGTAACTGATGCAGCTATTATTACAATAGGCAGAAACTCAGGAGAAGGTTCTGACCGTAAAGCCGAAGATGGAGATTTTTACCTGACTTCAACAGAAAAGGATCTTATTAAAGCGGTCTGCGAAGCCTATCATGGAAAAAACAAGAAAGTGGTAGTAATTCTTAATGTAGGCGGGGTAGTTGAGACAGCAAGTTGGAAAGATATGCCCGATGCTATACTGCTTGCATGGCAGGGTGGACAGGAAACAGGTAATTCTATTGCCGATATTTTATGTGGTAATGTTAATCCAGGCGGAAAACTGGCATCCACATTCCCGGTTAAATATGAAGATGTCCCTTCAGCTAAGAATTTCCCGGGGAAAGTTATTGGAGAGGCTCCGCAACCTTCTGATGAGGGAGGTATGATGGCTGCTTTCATGCGTCCGCACGACTCCGAAGTGACTTATGAGGAAGGAATTTACGTTGGGTACCGCTATTATAATACTTTTAAAGTACCTGTTTCGTACGAGTTCGGCTATGGACTTTCATACACAACATTTGAATACTCGGGTCTCAAATTAAGCTCAACGAAATTTGGTGAAAGCATCACAGCAACAGTAACAGTTAAGAACACAGGCGCTGTTGTCGGTAAAGAGGTTGTTGAGTTATACCTGGCGGCTCCTGCAGTACGGCTCGATAAACCTGAAAGCGAATTAAAAGGATTTGCCAAGACAAAACTGTTGCAACCGGGGGAATCCCAGACACTTACATTTACACTGGATAACTGGAGCATTGTATCATTTGATCCGACTTCATCATCATGGATAGCTGATGCAGGTACCTATACGGTAAAAATTGGTGCTTCTTGCAAGGATATCAGGCAGACAGCAACATTTACCCTTGGTAAAAACCTTACAGTGAAAAAAGAAAGTGTTGCCCTGGTAACAAAGGCGGAGATAAATGAACTGAAACCTTAAACCTTGTTATGAAGAACTGTCTGCTGTTCCTGAAGGTCAGCCTTCTTCTCATCAAATGTCGATGGATACTTTCTTACGGATAGCCCAATGGCTATTCTCGGAAAAGGATTGCAGAATGATGTTCCGACGATCACGGGAATTAATGCCGATGAAGGTAGTTCATCACCTTTTTACGGAAAAATACTGATGAAAGATTATAAAGCCCAGATTGAAAGAATGTACCCGGATAAGGCAAAGGAATTTCTTGCATTGTATCCTTTTAACAGCGATGAGCAGGCAGGTATGGTCCAGAAAGAATCTGCACGTGATCAGTCAAGAGTATCCACTTGGATGTTTGCAGAGTACAGGGCAAAAACAGCAAAAACGCCGATGTATATCTATTTCTTTGACAGAGCTATGCCATGGCCTGAATACCCCGACTTTGGAGCATTTCATACTGGTGAGGTATCATATGTCTTCAATAACCTGAAGATGCTTGACAGACCATGGGAAAATGCCGATCGTCTGCTTGCAGATCAGATATCGGGTTACTGGGTGAATTTCATTAAGACCGGAGATCCTAATGGTGAAGGATTACCTGAATGGACCGCTTTCGACAGTAATAAAATGGTCACTCAACGACTGGGAACAGAAATAGGTCCTATACCAATTGCAGGAGAAAAGCATCCTCCTGTTTTACGCACTTTTTTAAAAAGGCTTCTGAAACCCTCAAGTAATGGGAAATGATTTTTTAATTTGGGTGTTGCATGTTATATTTATGATGTATTTTATCTAAATTTTTAATTTACAACAC
>Ga0307419_10000584_pt1 | contig 18604 bp, 12 predicted proteins | sample SalMarWE160230MG_2_FD_202512 | JGI IMG/M metagenome (GOLD analysis project Ga0307419, IMG submission 202512) | Salt marsh sediment microbial communities from the Plum Island Ecosystem LTER, Massachusetts, United States - WE1602-30 | ecosystem: Environmental > Aquatic > Marine > Intertidal zone... | reverse complement strand
TTTTTGTCATCTCATTCATATATAATCATTTTAATAAATGTTTCTTCTTGTTTTTAATTATTTTAAATTGTATTCATAATTTTTAAAAAATTTCGTATCTTTTAGCTAGATATTGGTAAATAAAATAATGAGATTGAAATTATGACACTTTTATTGAATCCTAAAAAACGTGATCGTTACTATCCAGATAAAAATTCTGACGAAATAATGGCTAAAACTGTTGAATTTTTTGAGAATAAAGGTCTGGCTAAAATTAAAGAAGATGATCATAATAAAGTTTGGTATTCTGATTTTCTTGAATTCCAGAAAAAAAATAAACTTTTTGCTCAACTTCTTACACCCTCCCAATATGGAAAAGATAATAATTATCGTTGGGATACTTGGAGAATATGTGAATTTAATGAAATCCTTGGTTTTTATGGTCTCAGTTATTGGTATACTTGGCAAGTTTCCATATTAGGTTTAGGCCCCATATGGATGAGTAATAATGAAATAGCGAAAAAAAAAGCTGCTAAATTACTTGAAGAAGGAGCTATTTTTGCGTTTGGGCTTTCAGAAAAGGATCATGGTGCGGACATTTATGCTTCTGAAATGGCTCTCACGCCTCAAGATGATGGGACGTATAAAGCAAATGGAGAAAAATATTATATCGGGAATGGTAATGAAGCAGAAATGGTATCAAACTTTGGGAAATTTGCGGATAAGAATGGAAAAATCCCAGAATATGATATGAAAAATAAAGAACAGTATGTATTCTTTGTTGCAAATTACAAGCATAAAAATTATGAATTAATTAAAAACGTGTGTGACAGCCAAAATTACGTTTCAAATTTTGCACTTCATAACTACCCTATCACTGAGGAAGACATACTCTCCAAGGGTGAGGATGCTTGGAATTCCTCATTAAATACTGTTAATGTTGGGAAATATAATTTAGGTTGGGCATCAATTGGCATTTGTACGCACGCGTTTTATGAAGCAATACATCACGCTTCCCATCGTCAGTTGTATAAAATGTATGTAACTGATTTTCAACATGTTAAACAGAATTTTGTTGATGCTTATACTCGTCTTGTTGCAATGAAATTATTCGGTTTGAGGACAGCAGATTACATGAGGATTGCTTCTAATAAGGATAGACGCTACCTACTTTATTCCCCCGTTATGAAAATGAAAACTACAACCCAAGGAGAAGAAGTAATCAACCTTTTGTGGGACGTTATTGCTGCTAAAGGGTTTGAGAAAGACATGTACTTTGAAATGGCGGCGAAAGATATACGAGCATTACCCAAACTCGAAGGAACAGTTCATGTAAACATTGCGTTAATTTTAAAATTTATGCTCAACTTTTTTATGAATCATAAGAAATTTGAACCTGTTCCTAGACAAGATCAAGTGGGAAATGATGACTTTTTATTCAACCAAGGTCCAACAAGAGGTTTAGGACGCGTTAGACTTCATGATTGGAAACCCGCTTTTGAAAAATATGATTTACCAAACGTCAAAATTTTCTTAGAACAAATAAAATTGTTTAATTTACTTGGAAATAAAGCTACTCCAAGTGTTGACCAACAAAAAGATATGGATTTCATGCTATCTGGTATTGGTGAGATATTTTCTTTAATAGTATATGCTCATTTAATTATTGAAAATGCAGCTATTTATATCTTAGATGGAGATACCATTGACCAAATTTTTGATTTCCTAGTGAGAGATTTTTCCAAGTACGCATTGAGCTTGTATAATAAGTCAAGTACCACCCCTGAACAAATGGAATGGTGCTTAAAAATGATAAAAAAACCAAACGTAGATCCAGATAGGTTTAAAAGAGTTTGGAAAACTGTCCATTCCTTAAAGGATGAGTATGAGATGAATGAATAAATCGTATTAAATCTCTTTTTTTCAAAATATCTAATATTAAATCTTATTATCCAAGAATTAACTAATTTGGCTAATACGAACAGAGGAATCCAACCAGCTCTGTAAGCATCAATTTGAGATGGAAATTTATAATTTTAATACGGTTTTTTTAAATTTAGAAGTGAAATATTATGATTATGAATTCTATAAAAAATGAAGATGAGTGGTTAATCCCAAAATCAGAGATAACTTTTGAATACCTGAAAAAATTTAATCGTAATGCCATGATCTTGCATCTAATACAAGGTTTACTGATGGTACTCTTTGGATTTTTACCATTCTTGAGTTTTTCGGTAAATATCTATACTTTCTATTTAGAATTTGATCTGGGTCCCCCACCTACGCTTTCTCCAAATCCTGAAGTGATCTTTGCTTTCACGGCTCTTGGTGCGTTTGTTGGAACGTTCCTTCTCTTATCTGCAATCGCACACTTTCTAATTGCTTACCCTTTGAATAAAGTATATAATAGAGATCTAAAGAAAGGAATTAATAAAGTTCGATGGTTTGAATATGCTTTTTCAAGCTCAATTATGATTGTCTTAATCGCTTTGTTCTTTGGGGTCTTAGATTTCTGGGCTTTATTCATGATATTTATATCTAATGCGTTGATGAACATGTTTGGTCTAATGATGGAACTCCATAATGTATATACGAGAAAATTAAAGGAAAAAGTTAGATGGACTGCTTACTATCTTGGAGTAGTCGCTGGTGCAGTTCCTTGGATCGTTATCTCAGCATATTTCATTAACACAGGAGTAAATGGTGGAGAGATTCCTGGGTTTGTATATTGGATTTATGCAATTGAATTATTCTTCTTTAATACATTTGCGATTAATATGATTCTCCAATATAAAGGCGTAGGTAAATGGAAAGATTATTTATATGGTGAAAAAATGTACATTATACTTAGTCTTGTCTCTAAAACGTTTTTAGCATGGTTAGTTTTCGGGGGAGTATTCTCTCCAACTGGTTAATAATTTTTTTTTTCTTTTTCTTTTATAGTTAATCAACGTAATACAATTATCCTCATCCTAATTTGACTTAAGTTTTCAGTAATCGATAAGCTATAATTGAAAAAATGGATGGTATGCTTAATCCTAAAGTAAGTGTTATCCAGTCTGGAAATGTTATTGAAATTGCACCTAAGAAATCAAGAACCAAACTTCCTAAAGCAAATATACCAAGTAATGTAAGAAATAACTCAACTCTTTTACTCCTTCTTGAAGATTCAATTTCATCTAATTGACTTATTAAATCACGTAGCATTCCCATTTTTGAGGTAGCAGCTTCAAGAATATTATCAGTTCTCCAAGATTTACGTATTCTCTCGATAAATGTAATGCTATAATATGTAGAGGTGACATTTCGAGGTTTATGTGTGTCTAAAACTAAGATTATATGATTTAGCAAGGCATTAACAGCATAAACATCTCTGTATTCTTCAGTTCTCTTGTATTTTAAGTGAGATGTGACAACATTCAAGAGAATATAAAATCCTCTATCCAATTCCCAAGCTGTCTTCCAAGTGTAATGTTGTATTGCTATCCATTGGATCCAATCCTCATTTGCTATAGTTTTTGGGGATCTGTTACGAATATCGGGAACGTTTGGCAAACAGATCAGTGAATCTCCAGATTCTACATAAGCAAAGATATTAGGTATAATTGAATAGTTAAATATCCCCTCTGGGTTGACGTTAAGAAGAACCTCCTGAAAATGTTCGGAATTAACATCAAAATCTTCTGGCATGGCAGCAACTATTGTAGCATGTGTCCAAAATAATTGAGTAGTCATTTCATCGCTCAATTGAGTAAAATCCATAATCGGAGTTTTTAAAATTGGAGGATTAATCTCATCTACAACCTTATTAAAAATCAAATTTAATTCAATGATTGTAGGAGCAAAAATGGATTCCATGTCTATACCAAATTCTGTTAACGGATGCAAATGTCTTTGAATAAAAAATCTTACCCGTTTTAAAACTTCCTTGTCCTGCCAAGATTCTTTTGGGATATATGCCATGAAATGAAGGATAGCACAATTAAAGTGGTATATATCTATATAAATTTCATCAATCCTCACATCAAGGTATTTTTCATCACTAATTCTAATATTAAATTCTTTTGATTCAACAACATCTGTAATATCTACACTTAAAAAATTGCCTACCTTAGGAGGTGAATAATTATCAACTGCACCAGAAGCCAACACTCCCGAACCTTCTTCAGACCAATCAAATTTAGAATGACTTTTAACTAAATAATCTAATATTATTTTCCTATATTTTCTTTCTTCGGCGATTGTATCAAAATCAAATATATGATCTAAGCTGAATACTCCAGTTCCATAGAAATAAAGTTCTTCTGCTTTAGGTAAATCTTTTAAAAAGCTTGCTTGTTTTTTATCTTTGACAACCTTAGCAATTATTCTTACTCCAAATTTCAATCCATCATCTACCATTTCCAGGAGCATTTTATGCCATTTATCCGGACTTGCCAGTTTTTCCCCATATTTCTTCTCCATTCCTCGCATATGATTACTATAAATTTCACTAAGATCCTCAACGATTATATTTGTAAACCCTGCTTCTTTCAAATCTTGAATAAAATCATGAACAGAAAGTCTTATCATTTCCGGAAATCCGGCTTCAGAAGTAACTTCTTCAAAATACTTAACTCTTTCATTAGAAACCGTTGAAAAAGGGATCCACAATTGGAAACCAAACCTCCCATGAGGTTTGAGGGTTCTCCATATTTCAGTGAATATTAATTTTCTATCCTTGTGAGCAATACCATCTGGATCTTGACCGTATACAGCATTAAATGAATTATCTTCATAAGGTAGTTTAAAAATATCTCCTTCCTTAAAATCTACTAAATCAGATACACCAAGCTCTTTTGCTCGAATTTCAGCTACGCTTATTGCTTTCCTTAATATATCAACTCCACTTACATTGCATCCATATTCTTTTGCTAGCCAACAGGCTGTACTACCTTCACCACAACACAGATCCATCACATTTTTAACATTTTTTAAGTCTAATTTCTCAACAAGTTCATGAGTAGTTTTCCAACCACCAAAATGAAGTTGTTCTCGAGGTTCAGGCCAGAATTCAGATAATCTATCAATAATTGTTTCATCAAGTCTTCCCTTAGGCTCCTCCTTAGTTTTATTATCACGATTACTCAAAATTCCATCTACCTCTCTATTAATTTCTATTAAAATACTTATTAAAAAGTGATATCAAGAATAAATCTCTTATGATTATGTAAGTAAGTATTTTCAAGAAATCTTTATTTATTAGTTAAGTCTTGAACTGAAATAGATTATCTATATAAACCTTTTTAGTAGAGGAGAATGATATTAAAAACTTTAGTGAGTTTTTCCCGCAGCTCTTTGCGTGAGTAAATCCATTTGACTTTTAACAGGTACAGCTTCTCGAACCTTTTCTAAGACAATAGCTTCTTCGGGACAATTTGATGCACATAACCCACATCCTATGCAACGATCTAGTCGAATCTTGATTTCATTGTCAGATGAATCTTCTTTATGGGGCCAATGATGATATATTGCTCCCATTGGGCAAATTTCCAAACACTTTTCACACAACGTACATTCTTCTTGTTGAACATGGGGTTCAAAATTGGATTTAGTAATAGAATTGTAATTGTTAAGTTCCTTCACGGATTTTAAAAATCCACAACAACATGAACAACAATTGCACACAAACGTAGCCGTATCTTGCATGTTAAATGTTTCATGAACTAAACCTTCCTTTTCTGCCCTTTCCATTACATCCATTAATTCATCTAAAGAAACTTCACGTCCAACTCCTTGTTCAATAACCATTTTTGCCAAGGTTCCCGTAGTAACACAAAAATTTTCATTTGTTTGTTTACATGGCTCTCCAGCTAACTTTGCGGCATTTCTACAACTACATGGAACGACGGCATATACTTTCGGATTTGCCTTTTCTAAATATTCTTTTAAAATTTCAAAAGGTAAGATTTGATGTGTCAATTCCATTGAATTTTCTATTTCAATCAATCTTTCAGTGGGTTTTATTGTAGGAATTACGCGATAAATCGTATAATCGCTAGCACTTAATTCATAAGGAAATCCTAATTTAAATAATTCCAAGTGTGCTTCTGCGGCCTTCTTCATTCTCTCTGGGTCATCCCGATTAGTGGTGAAATATACTTCAAAACCACCGGGTAGATAAGGTAATAAGACATACAGAGTGCCTAACTTTATTAATTTTCCTTTATGATACATGTCTTCAAGTATATCTGTCAAATCATCAATAGCTATATTTGATAGCCTTGAAATCTTTTTTACATTCATTGGAGTACTGACTTTACTAAAACTTGAAGTTAAAATTTCAGCTTCTTGTTGAGTAAACATGTTTTTCAATAATTTCAATGTTACTTCATGTTTTGGCAATCCAATAACATTCTCCCCCTTACTCAACAATAGACGCAATTTCTCATATAAGTCTGATATAACCATTATTTAATTCACCTTTAGATTTTTCTATCTTTTATAAGTTTTAAAAATTTTGATTAATTACTCAATTTTGGCTTTCATATTGCATTTTAATAAAGTTAAGATTTTTCTGAGTTGTTAATAGCATTTGAGTATCATCTATTTCTTTATAGATTTCAAGAGCTCTTTCTAAGAGATTAATAGAGTTCTCATAATCTTTTTTGAATTTATAATATACTGTACCTAAATTATTGAGCGCATTCGCAATTCCTGGTTTAATCTTTAGATCTTCCATGATATTGAGTGCTTCTGTATATTTTTGAATGCATTCATCCTGTTGGGCAAGATCTCCCAAAATTCCTCCGATATTTAAAAGTTGCTTAGCTACTCCATGCAAATTTTGTTGCGATCTTTCGATTGCGAGTGCTTTCCTGTAAACTTCGAGCGCATTTTGAAACTCTCTTCTAGCTTCATATATTGAAGCAATGTTTCCATAACGCACTGCTAAATGCGTTTTCTCTCCAATATTTTCAGCTATTTCAATTGATTTATTGAATAATTCGAAAGCTTTATTATAATCTCGTTTTGCCCTATAAATTAATCCCATATTGTTCAAGCTAGTTGCTTGACCCGATAAATCTCCCATAATTTTTCTTATTTCGTAGGATTCATCATACTTCCTCATAGCATCATCAATCTTTCCGAGGTTAAAGTAAATCACTCCTATGGCATTCCCTGCAAGTGCCTTAATTCTTAATTTTTTAATTTTGTCCGCTGTTTGGTATGCTCGCTCTAAATTCTTCAATGCTTCTTGATAATTTCCAGCGATTCTATAAATATTACCGATTGTATTCAAATTGGAAGCCATATCTTCTAAATCTCCAAGTAATTCATCTATTTTAAGCGCTTCAGAAGCTTTTTTCAAGGCAGGATCTAAGAGTCCTTGTGATACGTAAATTCCTGCTAGATTATTATAGCATAAGGCCTTTCTCGATAAATCTCCCATAATTTGAGCAATTTCTAGAGCCAATTCAATATTCTTAATTGCATTCTGAACATCCCCATTTGCTCGATATATTACTCCCAAACTGTTTAATATCGAAAATTTTAACAAGTTAGGAGTATCTTCACTCATAAGACTTAAAGCTTGGGTTGTGTATTTTATTGCATTTTTAAAATCCCCTTTTTTCCGATAATTCTCTCCGATATTAATAAGAACTCCAATCTTCTCATTTTTCTGATTTGATATTGTTGTTAATTGCAAGGCTTCATTAAATTTTTCAAGCGCTTTATCTAATTCCCCTTTAGTGGAATAAATTAATCCTAACGCATTTGTGAAATACATCTCGTTAATATCATCATATTCTTTCTTTGAAAGAGTTAAACCTTCCAGCGCAGTTCTTTCAGCAAGCACAGTTTCTCCTAGTTCAGTATAAATTTCGTGAGCAAACCTATTCTTGGAGGATTCTGTAGCATTAAAATGATTCTCTTTCATAAAATCCCTAAAACTAAGAACTTGTTTTGAAGGATCTTCCTTAAGAGTATCGAATTTTTCATTAAATATGGGAGCTAATTTAGTCTTCACAAAATGTATCGTATTCGTTTTTATTTTATGTACTTCTATTTTATTTTCAGTAGCAATTTCTAATAGCATGTTATCATGTTTCGAAAGATCTAAATCCGAAGATAAATTTGAGACTTTAATGGGTTTATATTTATAAATATCCTCAGTTTCAAGATCCTGATCATGATCTATCCAAATCAACCTTTTAATACCTGTTAATTCTCTTAACATAGGACCAATGTCGAAATCATCACTACCAGAATACCCCATGACTATAAGATCTCGGTATTGCATGATTGAATCAATTAGCTTCTTCTTGTATGGTTCAATAGCAAAAGTTTTACCTTTTTCCCTATCTTTTCCAAGAGCACTAATTGTAGTAATTAATGAATTCTTAGTTAATCTCCCTTTAATGCAATCCCATTTTGAACCATGTATCTTAATGATAGGAAATTGAAATCGCACATCTTTCTCGTAATCATCTTTTGTGATGATGGCTATGACTTTTTTATGATAATCATGAAACATGGGAAATAGTGTTAGCTTTTTCTTCAGTGCTATTTCAATGAGAAAGTCGAAATTGGTTGTTACAACGTAGTTATATCTCATTATCATGTTAGCTAAGAAAACATGATTAGCGTTCGGTTCTTTTACCTCATCCAAGTAGTCTAAAAATTTGATGTCTTTATCAAATAAATCTTGTATCTTTTCTACTAATAATTCATATCTCAGCGAATCAAGCCTGGTTAAATCCTCAATTTCGTTATCAGGAGCATAATACTTTAATAATTCATTTACAAACATTCTTGCAGAAGGTACACCAGATGGAGGATCCATTGAGATCCCAGCACCCACTAAAAAGGTGTAAGCACGTTTTTCAGAAAATAGGTTTGCAATCTCCTTTACTTTCTCTTCTTCTGGAACTTTTATAATATAGTTTTCAAGATAAATTTCTTTCATTATGAGATATTTCTTTAATTTTTTTAAGAAAAAACGAATACAATGTTAAAAAGTTAATGAATCTCATTCATTTTGAACAAATTCGAAAACGCTCTTAAATAACCCGATAAGGGTAATGATTATAGGATTTAAGTAGTAAACTTGTAGGGAAATGGACTCCTAAAATTCATTTGCTTTTTTCTCCTTTCTACTAAGTGGAAAAAGTTTTTTACTATGTAATATTAGTTTATGCAAATTCATGAAAATAAAATATTATGACAGACAAGTCTAAGCTATTAGAACTTTCAAGTAAATATGGAACTCCATTGCTTGTAATTGATCATGAAATAATCAGAAAAAACTTCAAACTATTTTGCTCAAATCTTCCTCAAGTGAGACCTTATTACGCTATAAAAGCTAATCCAGAATCAGAAATTGTGAGAACAATGTATAAAATGAGCTCTGGATTTGATGTTGCATCGTGGGAAGAATTTATGATCGTCCATGACGTAATTGAAGGGAATCAAAAAAAGAAGAGTCAATTTATGAATGAAAACGTGATCTATGCAAATCCCGTAAAGCGTATAGATTCACTAAAAAATCTCAATAATTATTTTCTTCGAATGACGTTTGATAATTATATTGAAATTGAGAAAGTTGCTAAACACTGTAAAAAAAGTCGCTTAATCTTGAGAATTGATGTCCCAAACACGGGCTCCGTTGTGGAATTATCAACCAAATTTGGAGCATCTCCCGATATTTGTATTGACCTGATAAAATACGCTAACAAGATGGGTTTTAAAGTAGAAGGGCTAAGTTTTCATGTAGGTAGTCAATGTAGCAATTTTGATAATTATGTCCAAGCTTTTAAAATTGCTCACGACCTTTTTGAAAAGTCTAAACAGATTGGAAATGAATTATCTATAGTAGATATTGGAGGAGGATTTCCAGTGCCTTATGATGATCAAGTTCCTCCTTTTGAAGAGTTAGCTAAAATCATTAACTATAACATTACTCAATATTTTGATAAACCGGGGATAAAAATCATTGCGGAACCTGGACGCTTTTTAGTTGCAACCTGTGCAACTTTGGTAGCAGAAATTAACGGTAAAGCAACAAGAAACGATAGAACATATTATTACATTAATGATGGGGTCTATAATACATTTTCCGGCGTGATCTTTGACCACATTCAGTATCATTTCAAATCTTTCAAGGATGGAGATCTTAACGATAGTGCTGTTGTAGGTCCTACTTGTGATGCCTTAGACAAGATATCTCTTGAAGAGAAGTTACCCGATCTGGATGTTGAAGATTTGCTTTATTCTGAAAATGTTGGTGCTTACACGAATGCTTCAGCCACCCATTTTAATGGATTTCCTCCTGCGAAGGTACTCCATATTAATACTTAATTTGTTATTCATTTATTAATTAGTTTATTTGTTGATTTTCAAATGGATACTCCCAATAATGATGAAATCCTTAAAAAGAAAACAATGCGAGTCTCAATCACAGAAGGATCTGTTGGAGTATTTAGTAGTATGCTTTCTGATAACTATATCGTGCCATTCGCACTCAGCATTAATACTTCACCTTTTCAAATCGGAATTCTGGCCTCTCTGGGAAATTTAATCTCGCCCATAGGACAAATTATTGGTTCACGCAGAATTGAGAAAAGTTCAAGAAAATCAGTATTAATGAGCGGTATTATTGGTATGGGAAGCATTTGGCCTTTCTATCTTATAATTGCAATAATTTTTTCCTTAGGTATTTTACCAACAATTCTTCCTTGGATTTTAATCATTTTTTTTTTACTCTACATGTTATTTTCTGGGATAATGAATCCTCCCTGGTTTTCAGTAATGGGTGATGTAGTTCCCGATAATTTTAGGGGTAGATATTTTGCAAAACGTAACTTAATAACAAATGCAGTTGCCTTAATGGGTATTTTAATGTTATCATATTTATTGGATTGGTTTAATTTCCAAGGCAATATCCTGTTTGGTTTTATTTTGATATTTATTTTTGGATTTTTGGGACGTGGAGTCTCTGCCTTCCTTTTTACAAAACATTATTATCCTCCATTTTTTTTTGAGAAAGCTGATCATATCAAATTTAGCACGATAATTAAGGAAATTCCAAAGAGTAACTTTGGAAAATTTACATTATTTGTTTCCTTATTAACATTAGGACAATGGATTGCTGGTCCGTTTTTTTCTGTATACATGTTATCTGAGTTACATTTCGATTACTCCATTTTTATTATTATCAGTCTGTTTTCGTCCTTTATTGCATTATTTATCTTCCCTTTGTTGGGTAAATTATCAGATAAGCTTGGTAATGTTCGATTACTTCAAATTGGAGCGATTCTCATTCCATTACTCCCTATATTATGGCTCTTTTTCGATACACCAATAGGAATTCTCTTAGGGCCTCAATTACTTGGAGGAATTGGGTGGACCTCTTTTAATTTAGCGACGTCAAATTTTATTTATGATAATATTCCGGGAAGAAATAGGGGTACCTACATTGCTTTCTATAATGCTTTATTAGGAGTAGCTATCTTAATAGGAGGACTGGCAGGGAGCATCATAATTACTTATATCCCCATTACTTTTATGAATCGATATCATTTTTTATTTTTAATCTCAGGAATTTTTCGGATCGTGATTGTCATAGTTATGTTACCCCTGATTAAAGAAGTTAGAGTAGCCACTAAGCCAATATTAAACTTGAAAAATTTTGCCGTTTATAGATGGCTCTATGATCTAACCCTAAGAAATGATAGTAAAATCTCAAAAAAAAAGAAAAAAAGTAACTCAAAAAGCTAGAGAATATATATAAATCTGTTATTCAGTTGAATTTACTAGAGTTTAAAATTATAAATTTTCTTTAATATAAAAAATAAAGCTCCTAGTTCACCAGTAATTGGTTCATGTATTGAAACTTCTTCATAATTCTGGTTAAATATTCCAATAATTTCAAATCCAGCTGATCTGGCAAATTCTTTAAATTCATCATAGATCCAAAGTCTAAGATCATGAGATTCTTCGATAAAGAAACTATCCCCATTATCATTAACTTTCATTTTAAAATCAACGTGTCTAATTCTATGCTCAAGATTATACCAATTTATTTCCCATAGCACCTCAAGTTCTATGCCATCTTTACTTACATGCCAAGTATCATCGATTTTTTTCTCATTTCTTATGTCATCACATTTACAACTCAACTCAATTATGTAGAGCCCTCCATCATTCAAACAATTACTCATATTTTTAAAATGTAATTTTATATCATCGTCTCTTCTTAGATATCCTAAACTATTTATACATATAAAAGCAGCATCGAACTTTTTATCAAATTTCTCATTAATCATGTTTCCAATAACAGCGTCAGCAATATAACTAGGAATATTACACTTTTTTAATCTCTCCTTAGAAAATTCAATCATAGAGGGATTTAAATCATATCCTAAGATATTATATCCATGTTTGGGTGCGTGTTCCAAGAATAAACCAGGTCCGCATGCTGGTTCTAATAATTGTTTAATATTAATATTAGAATAACTCTTGAAACATCTGCTGAAAAACTCTATATCACGATCCGCATCTCTTTCAAATGCCAAATCATAATATCTCGATAAATTATAAAATTCATAGAGATTTTCTTGATCAACATTTGGTTCAGTTCTGTTAGAGTTTAAAAGAGGTGCTCGCTCAATGATTTGAACCCTTTGGGTCATTATATCATCATATGAATTGTTGGAATCAATTACAGAGCTGTTTTTTAAAATCTCCATATCCTTTAACATATTTAACACCTTATGCTTAATATTTTATTATTAATTTCTTCTATGCATATTTAAAAAGAAAATTACATAGTAAAATCATATTATATTTTTTTTTTTGGAAATCGTCTTAAATATATGATCTCTTTAATTTAATCATTACTTCATTAGTATTTTGTAAATGTAATTTAGTATTAAAGTTTTTCTATGGATCTCTAAAATTAATGAAAGTGGTACTAGAAAATTTAATACTAAAAATTTCTTTTAATTAGCAACAAGCTACAATGTCATTTTGAACCAAAATCTTGAAATATGAGACTCAAATCCAATTTCAAATAATAATAAACTGAAATAAACAAAAAGAAAATGCTGTTAAATTTATAGAATTATTAACATAAGAGCATCTCCTCCTAGTACTTTATTATGATCAAGTTCCTCCTTTTGAAGAGTTTGCCAAAATCATTAACGATAACATTGCTCAATATTTTGATAAACCCGGGATAAAATTTATATTATTTCTTAAGTGATTTTGAATTTTTTCCTTTAAAATTGTAGTTGGAATTATACTAAGAGTTTTAAACTAATTATAAATATAAGAGTGAACTTATACGATCAGATTATTTTATAAATAAATTCGTTAAAACCTTTTTGATACATAAGCCATAATGTTAATTTTTTGCCATTTAATTAATTTCATAGATGAATATGATTCAATTTTTTGATGAAAACAATTCAACAGTTGAGCTTGCGGGAGGCAAAGGATTAAATCTTGCGCTGCTGACTAAAGCAGGATTTCCTGTTCCACCCGGGTTTATTATTACAACAAAATTTTATAAACTCTTTATACAAGAAAATAATTTAGATAGATTTATCTCTGAAAAACTAGAAGAAACTCCATCCAATGATTATAATGCATTAGAATTATTATCTAAAACGATTCGAGATCGTTTTGCCGAGTGTAATTTACCTCCAGAATTACTCAAGGGTATTTCTGATGCTTATAAGAAATTGGGATCTCCACCTGTTGCAGTGAGATCATCAGCAACGACTGAAGATACAATAAATCTATCCTATGCAGGACAACATGATACAATTTTAAATATTGTAGATTCTAAGAGTTTAATTCCATCAATTATTGAATGTATGAGTAGTCTCTTTACCGCTCGTGCAATATATTATCGGAGAATTAATCATATTAGTTCCGAAAATCTTGCTCTTGCAGTCGTAGTTCAACAGTTAATAGCGAGTGAAATTTCAGGCGTACTTTTTACAGTCAATCCACTAACAGAAAAAAGATCAGAATATGTGATTGATGCAACTTTCGGCTTAGGAGATGCTCTAGTATCTGGTCAAATTGAGCCAGATCATTATGTCATAGATACAATAACAAATAAAATTATTGATCAAAAGGTAGGGTCAAAGAAATTTTCATTATTACCTAAATTAGGAGGTGGGATCCAATCAGATTCTAGAGATGTTCATAAAAAAAGTAGTTTAGATGAATTACAAATTAAACAGTTAACAATTCTTGGGAAAAAAGTTGAAAATTACTTCCATAGTCCGCAAGATATCGAATGGGCTTTTGCAGATGGAACTCTTTATTTAATTCAATCTAGACCTGTAACTACTCTATATCCCCTAACTAAAGACTTTCTAAAAGGACCTCCTCAAGTTTATCTATCGTTTGGTGCTGTGCAAGGAATGTTAGAGCCAATGACACCACTCGGGAGGGATAATATTACTCATTTTATATTAAGCGTCGCAAAATTATTCGCATCTAAACTAACCTATAAAACCCAAAAGTTTTTATGGCACAATGGTGAAAGAATCTGGATGGACTTTACATCAGCGTTAACACATGTAGGGCTTAGGAGTATCACAACTAGGCTACTCACAATCATAGACCCTGTTGCATTAGAAATATTCCAACAACTATTATCTGAGAAATTTCTTCAAAAGAAGAAACGACCCCCTTTTTCAGCCATAAAGCATTTAATCAGATTTTTAATTTTCATGTTACCACAATTTAGAAAAATGATATTGGATCCCATCAATGAGCGTGAAAATAGATATCAATTCGCTGAGAAATTTGTTAATCTTATACAACAAAAAAGTCAAAAAATAACAACTCCTTTAGAAATCTTTAATTTTTATACAAAATGGATGGAACGTTCAGGAAAATATGTATTAACTTCGGTAATTCCTATAATAGCGTTGGGGTACCTTCCATTGTCAATTCTCTCAATCTTAACAGGAAACGATTCTCTTCCGTTAGAATTTACGCGAAGCTTATCATTTAATCCAACCACAAGAATGAACCTAATGCTTGGAAAAATAGCAGCAATTTTAAAAGAAGATCCAGAATTGTTATTTCTCTTCAAACAAACAGATTCCGATGAGTTGACAAAGAATTTTTTAAATGAATCATTACCTAAGATCGCTCAAAATGGCATTAAAAAGTTTATATCTGCGTATGGATTCCGCGGATTAGCAGAGATTGACTTAGGTCGAGAAAGATGGAATGAACAACCTAAAGTTGTTATAGATACAATTAAATCATATATGCTCTTAACTGATGATGAAAGTCCTGATTCATTATTTAAAAAGGGGAGGAAATCAACCTACATCGCATATCATCATCTATACTCTTTAGTGAGAAAGTCTCGATTTGGGTATTTCAAAGCAAAAATATTGAACTTTTTCTTCTACCGTATAAGAAATTTAGCGGGATTTAGGGAATATCCTAAATTCGTTTTAGTACGCATGTTCTGGATTTTTCATTCTTTATTCTTAAAATTAGGTAGTTTATTTGTCAAAGATGGGATTATCAATAAACCAAGTGATATCTTTTTCATACATTATGAGGAAATAGAAAAAATATTAAAGGAAGAAATGCAAAATTGGAAAAAAATAATTGAGGAACGTAAGGAATCATTTGATCGTGAAAAGTTGCGGAAATTGGTTCCACGTGTGATTGCAAATGATGGTAGAGTTTTTTATACTAGTTCTGCTTCAGATGAACAATTATCTTTAAAAAACCCCGAACTATTAATAGGTTCCCCTGTCTCTCCTGGAGTAGTAGAGGGATATGCACGAATCGTTCATAACCCTTATAAGTCTGAACTGAAGTCAGGTGAGATTTTAGTATGTCCTGCTACTGATCCCTCATGGACGCCCCTATTTCTCATTGCTAAAGGTTTAATTATGGAAGTAGGAGGGATGATGGTGCATGGGGCCGTTATTGCAAGGGAACATAATATTCCCGCTGTGGTAAGTGTCGTGAATGCAACTACTCTTATAAAAACAGGACAATTATTACGGGTTAATGGGTCGACGGGGCAAATCACGATAATTGATAAAAAATCTGCATCAAAATAATATAACTCAAGGTATTCTTGATTAAAAATACAAAATGCTGAAATGGATATATAGATAATTCATAAAAGTAGCAAGGTGAAGTTTGTTTCGACCTAATCAGGAAAAAAGAAAAATTTTGAGACTTAAAACTAAAATTCAATTTCAAATACTAATAAACTTAAATAAACCAAATGAAAATGTGGTCAAATTTATAGATTTATTAGCATAATATAATATATAATAGAAACTATAAAATCTGACCTTTTAAATCTTGAGAATAAGAATATTATGAGTAAGACGGGATTAAGTTTTCTAAAAGTTTACGTCGATGGAGCTTCTCGGGGTAATCCGGGTCCTTCAGCAAGTGCCTTTATTTTTGTATATAATAATAAAATTCTCCATGAGAATTGCGAATATATTGGAAAAGCTACCAATAACGTTGCTGAATATACAGCTATTACTAATGCATTAAAATTAGCTCAAGAATATTCTAAAGGGGAAATAGAACTTTTTTCAGATAGTAATCTTGCTATACAACAAATTAATGGAAACTGGAAAATTAATTATCCCCATTTGGAGAAATTGAATAAAGAAATACATAAACTAGTAGTGAAATATGAGAAGGTGAAATTTATTCGAGTCCCGAGAGATAATCAATTCATTTCTATATGTGATCGGATGTGCAATGAACGTCTTGATTCGGAAGGAATTAAATTTTTAAAGAAATCTTCTTAGATTAGTGATATTATGGACCCAATATTAGGATTTTTAATGATTTTTCTTATTGGTTGTGTAAGTTTAATTGGAGTGTTTATGATCTCCTTGAAAGAAAGAACCCTTGATGAAATACTATTTATCCTTGTCGCGTTTGCTACGGGTTCGATACTTGCTACAGCATTATTTGATCTAATACCAGAATCCTTACACCATCTTGAAGAACTTAATGCTGAAGGAGCTGGAATTACTGACGCTTTCATATTTGTTAATGTTATTTTCGGATTCGTGACTTTTTTCATTTTAGAACGATTCATTTATTGGTTTCATGGTCATGCTCATGAACACGAAAATCAATTAGTTTGTTATGATGATCTCACTGAAGGTGCAAGTAAAGTCTTGGAAAAAGGGAGTAACATAAAGAGTTTTGCACTCCTTAATTTAATTGGTGATGGTCTACATAACTTCCTAGATGGGATCATAATTATGGTAGCATTTTTAAGCGGACCCACAACGGGTATCGTGATTACGCTTGCTGTGTTATTTCACGAATTACCGCAAGAAATTGGTGATTTCGGGATACTCTTATATGGTGGTTTTACAAAGAAGAAAGCTCTCATATTCAATTTCATTAGTGCAATGGTTGCATTAATTGGTGGTTTAGTAGCATTAATTTTTTCAAGTCCATTTGTTTTGTTTAATATGTTCTTTTTAGCATTTAGCGGTGGAGGATTTATATACATAGCTAGTACCGAACTTATGCCTGAACTTATAAAGGAGAAAAATCTAAAAAAATCTATTATTCAAGCATTAATCTTTATAGGTGGTATATTACTGATCATCTTCTTAATCATTCTATTACCACACGAATAAAAAAAAGTGATTTATGCTTAAATTCATTAATGAAACTTTGATCTCTATAATATTAGAGCGTGAAAAAAATGGGTCATAAATATTTCTATTTTATTAAAAATTCACCTTTGGAAGAGATATATGAAAAAACATCAACTTTTTGGCATAGGAATAAAGGAAATATCGAACAAGAAAGCGTATCATCTGATAAATTAGTGAAGACATTAAAAATTCATCGTGGAAGGTCATTATCATCAAATGGAGAGGATTATATAATCGATTTTTCCTTTAATCTCAGAGATTCTAAGACATATATCAGAATTGAAGTTTCACTTGCACTTGGTTATGGAATTCAATGGTTAACACCAAAAAAATTAATTAATAATTGGGTTAATGAATTGAACATCACTCCTACTTATCTATCCGGGAGGACAAATGAAGAATTCTTTGATTTCGACAAAATTCCGGGAGGAATAACTCGACAAGTGGAGGAATTTAAGCCTAGACAACCAATCAAAGTTGATTCACAACTAATACAAACACCCCAACCCCAGAAATTTGCTCCCCCTCAAGCATCAATCCCTCTTCAAACATCTAATCCACCTCAAAATACTTACCAAACACCAAAACCTTCTCAAGCTTTGAAAGATGATAAATATAGGATTAGATATTGTACCTTTTGTGGTACTGCAGGAAACTACAACTACCATTTTTGTAAAAATTGTGGAAGAAAATTTGAAAAAATATAAAATTTTTATACAAGAACTACAAGGTCTTCTTCTCTTTTCTCGCTTAATCTCTTTTTAAATTTCCGGAATAATTTTGAAAATTTCATTGGTTTTTCTTCGTAATCAAGATCAACTAAAGCTTGTTCTTGATATACTCTAACAATCTTAGTAGAAAGTTCTTGCCAATCCTTGCAAATATTTAACGTTATTTCGTCGCTTCTTAAAAGGCTATCATGAGAAACAATCCTTGCAAAC
>Ga0307419_10000583_pt1 | contig 18606 bp, 17 predicted proteins | sample SalMarWE160230MG_2_FD_202512 | JGI IMG/M metagenome (GOLD analysis project Ga0307419, IMG submission 202512) | Salt marsh sediment microbial communities from the Plum Island Ecosystem LTER, Massachusetts, United States - WE1602-30 | ecosystem: Environmental > Aquatic > Marine > Intertidal zone... | reverse complement strand
TCTGCAGGACAGACAATTGTCCCTTTTTGATCCGCCTGCTCCCGGGCGGGACAAAAGGATCCGCCTCATTCAGGCCCTGGATCGCATCCGCGAGCATCACGGGCAGGAAGCGATCCGCTCCGCCGGAGCAGCATAATCGTTGGATATATATTACAAAGGCACAATGCGGCGAAGAATGCCATTTGTGGCCAGGAAAAAAACACACCACGGTCCTTGGCAGAAAAGGGGCATGGAGAGGGAGGGGTATGATTGACCATGGATTTCGTTCATCTTAATGTGCATTCCCATTATTCCAAAGGATGGGGCATTGGTACTGTCGAGGAACTGTGTGCAGTCGCAGGCCGCATGGGGGTAAAGAAGCTCGCCCTCACAGACACCAACAACCTCTACGGCCTCATCTTTTTTCTCCAGGCCGCAGCGGAAAATGGGATCCAACCCATCGTGGGGAGTGAAATCATCCACGGCCATCATCGCGCCGTGCTTCTGGTCAAGGACCGTACCGGCTATGCCAATCTCTGCCAAATCATCTCCGACCGCCACTGCGATCAGGGCTTTGACCTGATCCAACGCCTGCATGAAAAGCGGGAAGGACTCATCATCCTTTCAGACGACTTCAACATCCTGAAGACCTTGAAAAAACAATCGGTTGCAGATCTTTACGTGGAGCTCTCCTCCGGGTATTGCATGGGCCGCTGCTATGCCTTTTCCCGGGAGACCCATATCCCCCCCGTGGCAACCAACCGGATCTATCTTGTCACAAAAGAGCAGTTCCCGCTCCATCGCATCCTCAGAGCGGTTTCCCTGAATACCAAGCTCTCCAGGCTTGACCTGGGGGACACCTGCCTGCCCCAGAACTTTCTGAATCCCGGCCCCCATATGGCGTTCCGGTTTCCCCACGCGCCGGCGGCCATTGCCAATGCCGGAAAAATCGCGGATTCCTGCCGGACGGAATGGCATTTCGGCCGGATCATATTTCCCAATTTCGGAGAAATGACGGACGAAGAGGCTTTTCAGCGTTTGTACCGGGCTACCCTTGAAGGATGCAAACAGCGCTACGGAGCCATTACTCCGGAAGTGCGAACACGTGTTGCCCACGAGATGGACATCATCAAACAGAAAAACTTCGCCCACTATTTTCTCGTGGTGGCCCAGATCACCCGCCAGGCACCCAGGTCATGCGGGAGGGGAAGCGCCGCCGCTTCCATTGTCTCCTATGCCCTGGGGATTACCCACGTGGATCCCATCAAATACAACCTGTTCTTTGAGCGGTTTCTGAACCCCGCGCGCATGGACCCGCCTGATATCGACGTGGACTTCCCGTGGGATGAACGGGAGCGGATCATTGATCTTCTCTTCACGACCCACGGGACACGCCGCACCGCCATGGTCTCCAACCACAACACCTTCGCGGCCCGCTCGGCCATCCGGGAGGTGGCCAAGGTCTTCGGTTTGACGGACCGGGAGATCGGCCAGGTCACCAAACAAATCGGTTTCGGCTGGCGGCTCTATGATTCCTGGAAAGACCTTGCCCGCCATCCCAAAATGCGGGGCGTGAAACTCCAGAAACCCTGGGACGAAATCCTGCGGGCCGCTTCCCGTCTTGAAAAACATTTTCAGCATCTTTCCACCCATTGCGGCGGGGTGGTGGTCGTTCCCGACGATATTCGTCAATACTGCCCGGTGGAGATTTCCGCTGGGGGGCTACAGATCCTCCAGTGGGAAAAGGATTCCGTGGAAGAAAGCGGTCTGGTGAAAATCGATATCCTCGGGAACCGGAGCCTTGCCGTCATCCGGGATGCCCTGGAGATGGTATACAAAAATTATGGCCGCCGTATTGAATACGCACAGCTCAACCCCCTGCATGACCCCGAAACCGTGCGTATTTTTCACCAGGGAAACACATTCGGGGTTTTCTACTTCGAGAGCCCCGCTACCCGGCAGGTCCTCACCAAGGTGGGAAAAGGCTTCACCTTCCATGATTACTTCCACATTGACCATTTCCAGCTCAACGTGGTGGTGACCTCCATCATCCGCCCCGCCTCCAACCAGAGCATCCGGACATGGCTTGCCCGACTCAGAGGGGAGCCCTGGGAGCCTCCCCACCCTGCTTTACGGCCGGTGCTGGAAGAGACCCTCGGGGTCATGGTCTTCCAGGAGCAGATGAGCCAGGCGGCCATCCACCTGGCGGGATTCGACCCGGCCGAAGCCGATACCCTCCGGAAGGTGGTGAGTAAAAAGGACAAGGAAAAGAAACTTCGTGACCTTTATTGCCGTTTCGTCCAGGGGGCCCAGGAACGGAATGTGCCGCGGAATATCATCGACGAGGTATGGGACATGATGATGGGGTTCGATGGCTACAGCTTCTGCAAACCTCACTCGGCAAGTTATACCCTGGTTGCCTATAAATCCGCCTTTCTCAGGGCCCACTACCCGGCTGAATTCATGGCGTCCGTCATTTCCAACGGGGGCGGCTACTATTCACCTTTTGGATACATCTCAGAGGCAAAACGCATGGGGCTCCGGGTGCTCCCGCCCCACATCAACAAAAGTCACATCAAGTATACGGGAAAGGGGAAGGAACTCCGGGTGGGATTCATGCAGATCAAGGACCTCTCCCGTGAGGCGAGAGAAGTCATCGTCCGGGAACGGGAAAGAAACGGTCCGTTTTCATCCCTCCAGGATTTTCTTCTCCGCACACGCCCCCACCTCCGCCTCCAGGATGTTCGCGTGTTGATCAAGGCGGGCTGCTTTGACGACCCTGGAGAAAAGGGAAAAGAGGGTTCCCGGACGGACTTCCTGTGGCAGGCGCTCCGGTTTTTCGCCCAAAGAGAATCTGCCCCCACCCTTTTCCCGGTTCCCGCGGCTTTGCACAGGAAGGCACACAACACCTTGCCCCGGCGGGTCCTCCTGGAACAGGAAAGGGAGACCCTGGGGTTCCTGATTTCAGTTCATCCCCTGGAGTTTTGCGCGAGTGCTCTGAAAAAAATGAATCATGTCCGCGCCAAGGATCTGCCGTTTTTGGTGGGAAAGAGCGTAACCATCGAGGGGTGGCTGATTACCGGCAAAACAGTCCGTACAAAAGAAGGAAACCCCATGAAATTCATCACCTTTGAAGATCCAACAGGCATCTATGAGACAGTCTTTTTCCCGAAGGTGTACCATCAATACTGTCATCTCCTCAACGCTGAAAGGACATATATCATCAAAGGAAGGGTGGAAGAAGACTTCGGAGCCGTCACCGTGACAGTCCACTGGGTAGGGCTTCTCACTTGCGGGGGTTTATCCGGTTATCAGGGAAACAGGGTGCAGAGGAACGTATAAGCTTTTCAGGGCACGCACAGAAAATTTCACGGGACATGCATCAGGGAGGGGAGTTCCCCTCCCTGATGCATGTTTCAATCATCAATACGGATGCCACATCCTGAAATGATAAGACGATGTTTCTGCTTTCGATGGACTTGCACGGTATTCCTTAATATAAAAGACGCCGGTGAACTGGTTCACGAACGGGAAACCCGCCTGTGCCCAGCCGACCACGCCGCCGACATTTTTCTGGCCGTCCTTGGTGGTGCTGCTAACGCAGTAGACATTCTTGTACCCATATTTGTACAAGAAACCGGAGACATATTTTGCCCGGTGGCTCGTGCGGCACCAGATGTAGATTTCCGCGTTCGGATCTTTAATCTTCTTGGTAAGGACATACATATGGCCGGCCTGCATATGATCGGTCCCTTCGATATGGAAGGCATCAAACTCAGAGTCTGTCCGAACATCAATGAGATAGACTTTTTTCCGATACGCCGGATCGGCCATGGCCTTTTTCCAGACCTCATGCAGCTTGAACACATTGGTCATATGGTCGGCCGGAATCTCAGCAACGAAGCTCTGGTGAACCTTTTTCTCATTGATCTGCATCTGAGTCTTAGCGGCAAAGGCCAACCCGGCAGTCACCACAAACGCTACTGCAACCATCAACGCAAATACCTTTTTCATTACGCAACCTCCTTTTATAGTAGTAATTGAGACTATTACACGCCTTTTGGGCGTTTCTTTGGAAAACCACCACCTCCTTTCCAGATCCTGGTGATTTAGAGACCAAAAGTATTAGAGAATATACTGCCTTGTCCGATCCAGGTCAAGGGGAAAACATCTTCCTTAGCATTTCCTTCTCTATTTTTCCCATAGCATTCCTGGGAAGGGATTTGAGAAAAAAGATCTTTTTTGGACACTTATATCCGGTTAGATACTTCCTCGAGAATACCATGAGCTCTTCGTGGTCCAGGCGAGGAATTCCATGCTTGAGAACAACAGCGGCAGATACCATTTCTCCGAAATCCTCATCAGGCAGCCCGAATACCGCTGTCTCGTCCACTGCCCCATGCCGTTCCAGCACAGATTCCACCTCCTTGGGATACACGTTATACCCCCCTGAGATGATAAGTTCCTTACACCGACCCACCAGATAAAGCCGAAAGCCATCATCCGGATCCTGGTACCCCAGGTCCCCGGACTGGAGCCACCCTTCCTTAAAACTCTCAGCTGACTTCTCCGGCATGTTCCAGTATCCCTTGAACACATTATCGCCTTTCACCCAAACCTCTCCGACCTCCCCGGCTACCACGGCTTTACCTTCCGTGGACAGGATCTTCAGGAAAACCCCGGGTAAGGGATAGCCCACGCTCCCGGGTGCCCGCTGACCCGGGTTCAGCGGGTTGGATGTAATCATCTGCGCCTCGGTCATTCCATAGCGTTCCAGTATCCGAAGCCCGGTGGTTTCCTCGAATTTTCTGAAAAGATCCTCTGAAAGCGGGCCGGACCCGCTGATGAAGACCCGCATTCCCCTGAGATCAGGCTTCACTGTTTCCCAATGATGCAGGAGGCGATGGTAGATGGTGGGAACCGCCATGAACACGGTGATTTTTTCCTGTTCCAGGGCCTTCAATGTCCCGACAGGATCGAATTTTTCGTGCATGACCACCGTGGAACCGGCATGAAGCGCTCCGTGCATTGCCACCACCAGTCCATGCACATGAAACATCGGCAGCACATGAAGCAACCGGTCCGCGTCCGTCCAGCACCAGGTCTCCTGGAGCGCTTTCATGTTGGAGATCAGATTCCGGTGGGTAATCACGGCTCCCTTGGACCTGCCGGTGGTCCCGGAGGTATAACAGATCATGGCGCCGTCATCACCCCCGGCGGGATAGTTCCGGGGATCTCTCCCTTCGATTTTCCCTGCGCTTGAAAGGAGAGGAGGAGAACCGTCCTGGCCCCCTCCACTTGTGATAATAGTCTGCAGGTTTTTCATTTTTCGGACGGGGATTTCAATCTTCGCGAATAACTCCCGTTCAGTGACCAGTAGTGCAGCCCCGGAATCGGCAAGAAAATAGGCGACTTCTTCAGCGGTGTACGCAGGATTCAACGGGACAGTCATGGCGCCGAGGGCAAGGGTTGCCAGGTGAACAAACAGGAATTCCATGCCCTTGGGAAGCAGGATCGCAACACGATCGCCTTTCCCTATCTCTCTCTGTTTGAGCAGGCCGGCATACTGTGCCACACTGCGGTCTATATCCAGAAATGAACAGGTGCGACCGCCGAATACAACGGCTGCCTTTTCGCCGAATACAACGGCTGATTCAGACAAAATTCTCGCAAGATTCACGAAGATCCCCTTTTTGTGCCGGGGCCTTGCCTCTTTCGAAGCCATCTTTTCAAGAGCAGGGAACCAAGTGCAAGCCCCATCAACGCCACAACTGCAATGTTGTAATGGACAAGGATACTTGACATCTTTCCCCGTACTATCTCCCAGTTGGTTCCCAGGGAATAGCCCAACCAGATCCAGATAAGATTCCAGACGCTGCAACTGATGAATGCCAGGAACGCCACCTTCACCACGCCGAGCTTCGATATGCCTCCTGCCACAGCGATGGCCGAACGAATGCCCGGGAAAAAGCGGTTCAGCAGAATGAGCAAATACCCGTATTTCTGGAACCAGTTTTCGGCCTTCAGGATATCTTTCGCCTTGAAAAAGCGGTAATCGCGCTCCAGGAAAAAGGCCCTCCCGAGGTATGTCCCAACCCAGAAGAGGAAGAGAAACCCGATAATGCTTCCCATTGTGGTTGTCGTGTAGACCCACACGAAACTGAGGCGATGGGTGCCCACGAGGAAGGCACCAAAGGCGGTAATGGTATCACCTGGAATGGGAGGAAACACATTCTCCACAAATGCACTCACTCCCAGCGCGACGTACAGTAACGCCGCGGGGAGTGCATTCATCCACTCCAGGAACCTGTCAACGTAGAGCATGCTGGAATCTCCAAAGAAAATTGGATGGATTATCCAGCTTTCGTCATAAAAATACAACTCATGATTTTATCTTGACGGGCTCCGTCGCTATCTGCTATCACAAACCCAACCCGATCACGGGAAAACTCAGCAGGGAAAAGATATGGCAAAAAAGAAAATCAGCCGAAAGCAACTCCTCAAAGAACCGGATGAATTCCTGACATTGTCCGGAAAGGCCTTCAATTACGCGAGGACCCATGTAAAACAACTTCAATATCTCGGCGTTGCCCTTTGCGCACTTGTGCTCCTTTTGTTTGGCGGGTACTCGTACTACAAATATATCAACAAGAAGGGACAGGAAACCTATAATAAGGCGTATGAAGTGTTCAAGAATAGCTTCAAGCCGGATATGAAGCTCGCGGATCTCAAGAAATCAGCCGAGCTGTTCAAAAAAGTGGCGGAAAAATACCATCTTTCAAGAGCTGCCCGCCTTGCCCTCCCGGAAGAGGCCTACGTGAAATTTCTCAATAAGGACTATGACGGCGCCATTTCCCTTTACCGGGATTTCCTGGACCAGGTCTCCGGAAACTACCGTTACGAGGCCCTCGCACGACTGGCCCTGGCGGCATGCTATGAGCAAAAGGGCCAACTCCAGACAGCAATTGTCACCCTGAAACCAATACTTGCGGAAATGGGCAATCCCTTCGGAGAACTTGCTCTTTTTCACATTGCCCGTCTTTATCGCCTCAACCACCAGGAGAATGAGGAAAAGAAGGCGGTCAAAGAATTCATGGAAACATACAAGAATTCTCCATTTCTTCCCATGATTAAGGCATATTTGTAACGCAGTCGTCCTCAGCCAATTCATCCTGACAAAAAGCGGCTCTTTCAGGCGAGCATTATTTTTTGACTCCGTGCCGAAATCCTGATATCCTGTCTCTATGAAAATCTGGAATTGCCTGCATACGAAGCGTATCTTCCTCGACGTACCGCTCCCCGACAAGGATGCAGTGCTCCAGTTCGTTGCCGAGGCATTTGCCAACCGCGGAATCGTAAAGGATGCGGATCTCCTGTACGATGGATTGAGGGCACGGGAAGAGACCATGAGCACGGGAATAGGCGGAGGCATAGGGCTTCCCCACGCCATGAGCAATGACACAAACGACGCCGCCGTACTCCTGGTCAGATGTTCAGAACCGGTGGATTTTGAAAGTCTCGATGCTGTCCCCGTAAAAGTAATTGTCGCCCTCGTGGCACCGGAGGGCAAACCCGACCTTCATCTACAGCTCCTCGCGAGCCTTGCCAGGCTTTGTCAATACCCAGGGTTTCTGAAAACAGTGCAGGACGCCAAAGATCCCAAGGCCCTGTTCGATTCGATCAAGCAACTGGAAGAAACCATTTCCTTCCATTGACACCTGTTCTTCCTCCCCGAAACATTTGCAGGAGGGGCCGATACGTGTACCTGCTCATCGCTGTGATCAATAACCAAGAAATCCTTGACGAACTCATGACAGGATGGCTTGACATCGGCATTACCGAAGCCACGGTGGTTGAAACTACCGATCTTGTGCAACTGATCAGCACCCATATCCCCATCTTTGCAGGCTTTCGGAGCCTCACCACCGGGGGCATGCCGCATAACAGGACCGTATTCACCGCCGTCGAAAAGCAAGAGGTCCTTGATCAGGCTGTTCGTTTCCTCGAGGTCCTCTGTGAAAAAACGGAAAAATCCCGCCAGGGGACCTACTTCGTGGTTCCCCTGCTTCATTACGGCCGGCTGGGCCGATAGGCCCCATAAGAAAAAAGCCTTTCCCCGGATATTTCCCGCTTACGGCCCCTCTTTCCCCGCCTTTGCCTCTCCAACGAGTTCCAGGACCGCCTTGAAGGTTATGGGTCCTATGAGCTGGTTCAGGGTAATGACCGCCAGCACGATGGTATTCAGGTACGTTCCAATTCCCTGGAACTGACGTTCTGCAAGCTGGGCCAGACCGATGGCTACGCCTGCCTGCGTGAGATAGGCCATCCACGCCATCCGGTTGTGCTCTGGCGGATCTCTCATAATGGTTCCGGCAAGCCAGGTGGCCAGAAAGATTCCTGCGCACCTGGCAATGGCAATGGAAGACGCAATGGGCCAGGTCATCTTGAGGGCCTCCAAATCTAACGAGGCACCTGCCAGTGAAAAGAAAAGGACGAAGATGGGCAGCGAAACACGCTCGAGACTCCCGAGAAATCGAAGACCTTCCGGACCGAAATTACGGACGGTGAAGCCAGCGCTCATGCATACCAGCAACGGTTCCAGGTGAAGAGAAACGGCAAACTGTGATTGCATGACCTGGTCCAGCCAGAAAGACCCCTTGACAATACCGAAGGCAATGAGGAGGAGAAAGAGGGGAAGGTCATGCCCCACCTTTTTGATATAAAAAGCGATACCTTTCCCGAAAAGCGTGCCGAGTGCGAGGGAAACGATCATCTCACCCGCGACTGCACCGAGGGCATGCGCATGAAGACCGGAACCGGACACCAGCATGAGGTTGGTCAATGCAAGCACCATGGTAAAGAGCATGATGATCAAGACATCCATGGCAACCGTGACCCCTAAGACTGTCTCCGTAAACACGCCGGAAGCACGGCTTTCACTGATGACCGCGATGGCCGATGAAGGAGACCGGGCCACCGCAATAACGCCGAGAAATGATGCGAGGGTCATAACCTCGGCACCGGACATAAGCCGGGTAACCTGAAAAAATGATGCCCCAACCAGGACGAAGCCGAAGACAAGACCGAAGACAAAGATGGACAGAAAAGACATGTTTAACGCAATTGCCTTGGCACGGCTTCGCAGAAAATTCAAGTGTAGAGATGCTCCGGCCGTCAGTGCGATAAAGCTGAGGGCGAGATCATCGACCACGCGCAGTTTTAAAACCGCTTCGGCCGTGAGCAGTCCGGCCACATGAGGTCCGACAATCATACCGGCGAAAATATACCCACTTATCAAGGGAATCCTGGCCCTGCGGAGCATTGTTGCTGTTCCATAGGCCAGCAGCAGTAGGAACCCCAGGGAAAAAGCCCCCAGAGCGCCCCGCTGCCATTCCGACTCGATCCGGGCGGTCCTGATCCACAGAGCCAGCAGGACAAGGATGGAAAGGAAAGAAACCGATTCAATCCATCTCTTTCGCGTTTTCTCACCTACATTCACGATAGCGCATTCCTCAAAAGCCGCTCAGCAAAAAACAGTCCCATGACGTCGTTCAGGAGGACTCCGATCAAGACCATGCTCACGACCCAGAATGCTCCACCGCCCGGAAAACCCTGCTGAAAATCCAGAACCATGGCCAATGAAAGTCCCCCCTGGTGGAGAAGTCCGAGCCCCGAAAGGCCGGGCAAACGTTCTCTTTCAATACCGGCTATACGACTTGCTACCACCCCGGCTCCTACCTTTGCCATTCCCCTGTATACGCAATAGACTACGGCAAGCATCGGGACCCAGACGGAAATCAACCGCCAGTTGGCTCCAAGCAAAACCAGGAGCAGGACGTAAGCGGGCTTTTCCACGGATATCAATATCTGATAGAACCGTTCTTTTTCCCGGCACATATTCACAAGCAAAATGCCCAGCAGAAAAGTGAAGAAGAGCGGGCTCATGCCGAGTACCGAAGACAGGCCGCCTCCCATTGTCACCGTTGAGAGGAGGAGAAGGATCAATTCACTTTCCTGTCTCGGTTCCCTGAGAAAAAGGAAAATAAGGAGGAGGACACCCAGGCATGACGCAAGCAGAATAATAAGCCCGTTTCCAATTCCACTCAACCAGGAATTCGCCGATACATTCCCAAAAGAAAAAAACAGCCCGAAGCCAACTAGGGGAATCAACGGACCGATGCTGGAAACACATCTCAGAAACAGCACCAGCTTCCCAAACTTGGGACCATGTTCGGAAGCCACCAATGCAACCCCGGTTTGCGCCGTGCATGCTCCAACCGCCCCGAGTACCAGGGCATCGACCACACGGACAACATGACCTGCTCCCGGCAAGGACAACGCTGTCAACTGGATTGCCGCATAAATAAGGACAAAGGACACTGCCCCCTCAGTGATGGCGGCCAATACAAACCCCCGGGGAAACCGGCGAAGCTTTCCCATCTCAAATTGAAAACCGAAAATCAGGCCGATCCATCCGAGCAGGAATGCGTGCAGGAAAAAAAGATCTTTTTGTGCCTCCCTGTCCAGAACATTAAGAAACAAAGGGCCCAGCAGGAGCCCCAGAAAAAGGAATTCAGAACCGGTGACATAGAAGGGTCGGGCAAGAAACGGCAGCCTGAACCGCCGAAACGTCAGGTGATATCCGCTGAAGGCCAGGAAAAGAATGAGCAGGAATGCAAAGGCTAGCTTCATAGGCAATACCTACCGTATTGCGGCGGCAAGAATCAAGAGGAATCCATGGCGGACGTTATTGATGGCTTCATCATCGCCCTTTTCTGCATCTGTACCCTGCTTGCAATCTCTTTCAAGTCCTTCACCCAACCCTCTATTGTCATGATTGCCATCCCTTTTGGCTTGGTGGGCGCGGTAGCAGGGCATCTCTTGATGGACTTCAACCTGAGCTTTATCAGTCTCTTCGGGATGGTGGGATTGGCCGGCGTGGTGGTCAATGACTCCCTTGTGCTCATCGACGCGACCAACCGGTTGCGAAGAGAGGGGGCGACTCCTCATCAGGCCATAGTAAACGCCGGGGGTCTGGTGAACAGGATGTTCCTGAAGCGGCGTCATTTCGACCCAGGAATCCCGCAACAGGCGGGAGAAGGGCCGAAATCCGCAGCGACCGGAGTCATGGACGACAAAGGGAGCGTAATTTCAGGAATAAGCCGTTTGCCTGCTCACCGGTTCATGGCAAACATCGCGAGTGCAGATGGAGAACTTTGCCAGCGTGAGCTATCTCAAAGGATCTGGCTCAGGAAGAGTTTGGTCCTGTCATGGATAGGGTTATTGAAAAAGTGCTCGGCGGTCCCCTCTTCCACGATCTGACCGCCATCCATGAAAATCACTCTGTCAGATACTTCCCGGGCAAATCCCATCTCATGGGTAACGGCAAGCATGGTCATTCCTTCCCGGGCCAACGTCTTCATGACTTCCAGGACCTCGCCGATCATCTCGGGATCCAGGGCTGACGTGGCCTCATCGAACATCATGATCTTGGGCTGCATGGCCAGTGCCCGGGCGATTGCCACCCGCTGTTGCTGCCCTCCTGAAAGCTGAGAAGGATAGTTACTCTCTTTATCCGCGATTCCCACCTTTTCGAGCAGATCCCGCGCAATCTTCATTGCCTTTTCTTTCTGCCTCTTGCGGACGATCAGTTGTGCAAGGGTGACGTTTTCGATGACCGTCTTATGGGGAAAAAGGTTGAAATGCTGAAATACCATACCGAGCTCTTCCCTTACCTTGTTGATGTCCGCCTTTTTTTCCAGGATGCTCTGGCCGTCGATGATAATCTCGCCGCTGTCCACTTCCTCCAGGCGGTTGAGGCACCTTAAAAAGGTACTCTTCCCGGAACCGCTGGGGCCGATAATCACCACAACCTCACCTTTCTGAATGTGAGCCGAAAAATCCACCAAGGCCTTCACTTCCTTGCGGTTTGGGGTCTTGAATGTCTTGTAAAGATGATTTACCTTAATCACTGATGGCAAGCCTCCTTTCAATGTATTGGGTGGCCATGGAAAGGACGGAAGTCATAACCAGATAAAGAGCGGCCACGGTAAAATAGATTTCGAAGGCACTGTATGTCCTTGCGACCGCCTGCTGTCCCTGGAACATGAGGTCTGCCAGTGCAATAACGGAAACAAGGGACGAATCCTTTACCAGAGAAATGAACTGACCGGCTAGGGGCGGAATAATACGCTTGAAGGCCTGGGGAAGGACAATGTGACGCATGGCCTTCCCATAGGACATGCCCAGGGACCGTGCGGCCTCCATCTGTCCCTTATGGATGGACTGAATTCCTGCCCGTACAATCTCCCCCACATAGGCCCCTTCAAAGATGGCCAGGGCGGCAGTCCCGGCGGCGAATGCGGAAAGTCTGAGCATGGACCCGACAAAAAAGTAGATGATATATATCTGTACGAGGAGCGGGGTATTCCGGATGAGCTCGACAAAGGTGATGGAAATGGCACGGGTGATGGGTTCACTTGAAAGCCTGGCGATCCCCACGATCGTTCCCAGTATGATGGCGAAGACGATGGCCACAGCAGAAATCTTCAGGGTCAGGATGAAACCGATCATCAGGACCCCCAGATGCAGGCTTGGCGTTGTTTCAGCCGCAGTTCTTGTCCCATGGTAGAACAGCAGTTGGGGGATCTGTTCCCAATGCCATATGTAAGTAATGCCTCTGGCCGTAAGGAAGTAATAGACCCAGCCAATGATCACGGCAAGGACGGCCAGGGTTATTATGGATCGTTTTCCGAAGACCAAAATGAACCTCCTCTGATAAAAGGAGGGGGGCGAGCAACGCCCCCCTCCGTATCATCACTGTTTCTTCGCCATTTCCTTTACATAGTCCACAAACCACTTCTTTTTCATCTTGTCCCAACGTCCATCGCCACGGACCTGGCGCAGGAAGTTGTTGAGGAAGTTGAGAAAGTCCGGGTCTCCTTTCCGGATAGCCCATGCCAGGGGCTCATAGGTGAGGGGTTTGAATATCCCGAACGTGGTCTTCTTGTACTTGGCCGCGAATACGCGGACCTGGGGTTCGTCATACACAAAGGCATCTGCGAGGCCGTTCGCCACCTGCATTGCACCGTCTGTCTCGGTCTTAAAAAACCGGTGTGTCGCTTTGGGCATCAGATCTTCAGTGGTGAATTGTCCGGTGACACCCAGCTTGCTCGTGACGATCATCCCTTTCTTGTTCAGGTCCTTGTAGCTCTTGATTTTTCCCTTGTTCTTCTTGTTGATCAGCAGGCACTGGCCGATGTAGTAGTAAGGATCGCAGAAATTGACTTTCAGGTTTCTGCTCTGGAGGGCGGTCATGCCCGACATGATGATGTCAAACTTCTTGGTCATCAAAGAAGGAATAATGCCCTCCCAGGCGGTGTTGACCAGCTTGACCTTCTTCTCTCCGCCCTTTCCGAAAATGGCCTTCCCCATTTCATAGGCCATGTCCACGTCAAAACCGACAATATTGCCCTTTGCGTCCTGCATCTCAAAGGGTTGGTACCCGGCTTCCAAGCCGACCAGGAGCTGTCCTCTCTTTTGGATTTCCTCAAGGGTTGATGTCTTGGCAATGTCTTCTGCCGTTAATGCCATTGCAGTTCCCACGGAAAAGGTCACTGCAAGTACCATGGTAAGAAGCAAAAAAATGAGTTTTTTCACTGTTCACGAACCTCCTTTTTTAGGATATTGTTGGCATATCAGGCCGTATCTCGGCCCACCGGTTTCCTCGTCTTCGTCATCACCTCCTTTGCAGTCGTTCCTGTAGGTAAGCGTATTCCTTCCAACAAGAGATCCTCGGAAGAAACCAAAAAGCAGGGGAACAAGGCTTTTTTCGATTCCACTGTTTGAAAGACTCCATCATCCCTCTTGGTTTTCATCAAAGCTTGTTCATCCGGCACCGATTAAGACGTGAGAAAAGAAAAAGAATGAAATGCATCAAGAAGCCAATATTCTATCTAAAATAACTATAGTTGAACCTGAAACAGTTTTCAAGGCAAAATAATGCATCACTGCTCTGAATGTCTACAGCCCGGTTCACGTGCTCGTTACGTTATTCAGATAACACCGGTTCTATCCTTTCAAGAGCCCAGTCAATGTCCTGCTTTGTGATAACAAGCGGTGGCGCGAAGCGGATGATGTGCTCATGGGTTTCTTTGCAGAGAAGCCCCTTTGTCATGAGTTTCTCACAATACTGGCGGGCTCCCCCGGCATCAGGAAAAAGTTCTACCCCGATGAGAAGCCCTTTTCCCCGCACTTCCTTGATCTTTGAACTCTCGATCCTTTTCAATTCATTCAGAAAATACTCTCCCATCACCGCCGCATTCTCGATCATCTTCTCTTCCATCAAGACCTTGAGCGCCATCCTCGCCACCGCACAGGCCAAGGGATTTCCCCCGAACGTGCTGCCGTGTTCTCCAGGTCGCAGAACGCCCAGGACCTCGCTGTTAGATAGAACCGCCGATACCGGGTAAAATCCCCCTGAAAGGGCCTTTCCTATGAGGGTCAGGTCTGCTTCGATCCCCTCATGCTCTTCCGCGAGAAGCTTCCCGGTCCTGCCCAGGCCCGTTTGGATCTCGTCGAGTATCAATACCACGTTGTTCCGCTGGCAGAGTTCTTTGACCGTACGCAAATATCCATCAGGGGGAATGATAACCCCGCCCTCCCCCTGGATGGGTTCTACCAGGAATCCTACGGTATTCGGCGTTATGGCCTCTTCAAAGGCCTTTGCATCACCAAAGGGGATCACTTTGAACCCCGGCGTAAACGGACCGAAACCCTCGCGGGCAGTCGGGTCGGTGCTGAAACCCACTATGGTAATAGTCCGGCCGTGAAAGTTGTTTTGACACACAATGATTTCGGCTTCTTCCTCCGGCACCCCTTTCACCTTATAGCCCCATTTGCGCACCGCTTTTATCACGGTCTCAACCGATTCTGCCCCACTGTTCATGGGAAGGACCTTATGGGAGCGGGTAATCTCACACAGTTCCTTGTAAAACAGCCCAAGTTGATCGTTCCTGAAGGCACGGGATGTCAGTGTCAGTTGCTTGGCCTGCTCCGTCATGGCAGCTATGATCTTCGGGTGGCAGTGCCCTTGGTTTACGGCGGAGTAAGCGGAAAGACAATCCATGTATTTGTTCCCCTGCACGTCCCAGACCCATATCCCGTGTCCCCGGTTCAATACCACGTCCAGTGGCTTATAGTTGTGGGCTCCATACAATTCCTCAAGTTCGATGAATGCTCTTGGTTCCATATCTATTCCTCCCCTTTATTCTACTGTTGCGCAAATAGTAGTCAATGAATACTATGAATTCAATAGGAAACTTCACCTGAAGAAACAAGAGGCCACAGAAAGAGGAAACAAGATGAAAATAAAGATATTTACTGTCGGAGGCACCATAGACAAAGTCTATTTTGACCAGAAGAGCGAATACCAGGTAGGAGAGCCGGGCGTCACCCAAATTCTGCGGGAGGCAAACATCACGGTGGACTACGAGTGGGAATCCATCATGCGGAAAGACAGCCTCGACCTCACGGACGATGATCGACAAATCATCACTGACAAAATCCGATCAGACAGCAACAAGCATGTCCTGGTGACCCATGGAACAGACACCATGATTGAAACTGCCAAGAGCCTCCAGCAGATACCCGGCAAGGTTGTCGTGCTCACGGGGGCAATGTCTCCAGCCAGGTTCAAAGAAAGTGACGCAAACTTCAACATAGGCTTTGCCATGGCCGGGGTTCAACTGCTTCCCCCGGGTGTTTATATCGCCATGAACGGCCGCATCTTCAACCCTGACAAGGTGGTCAAGAACAGGGATCTCAATCGTTTCGAAGAAATTTAGCCCGGGTTTCTCACCGATCTTCGTCGCGAGACGGTGGAGAGTCCCATGAATAGCAAGTTGAGCTTGCGAAATCCCGCTATCGGGAGCGCGTGCAGGAAAACGGCCGCAGGCATACTTGCAGTACGTCGAGGTCATTTTTCAAGCGCAACGCAGTAGGCATGGGGCTATCCGCCATCGTAGTCCCGCGCTTCGCGGGATTGGTGAGAAATCCGGGTTAGGGACCAAGCGCGTCCCAGAGATTCCAGAAGGTGGGGAAAGATTTGTTCACACACGCCTTGTCGGTGATGACAAGGCCGGGCACCTTGAGTCCGATCACCGCCAGGCTCATGGCAATACGGTGATCCTCGTGTGGATCCACGATTATTCCCTTCAGCGGGTGGTTTCCCTTAATAATCAGGCCGTCTGACCGTTCCTCGACCTGCCCACCTAACCGCTTCCACTCTACGGCCACCACCTTGAGCCGGTCGCTCTCTTTGAGCCGAAGATGGGCCACGTTCCTGATGGTTGTCTTTCCCTCTGCGAAAAGGGCCACCGCGGCCAGGGTGGGGACTGCGTCCGGCATTGCTCGCATATCAACATCAAGCCCCTTTAGCGCCCCACCCTGTAGGGTGACCTTCCCCGGCTCCCGCTTCACCCGGCAGCCCATTTGCTCCAAGATATCCAGGAAACCGATGTCCCCCTGGCGAGTTGAGAGGGATTCCACATTTGTGGTTGTCACGCTCCCTTGGGTTATGGCGGCGCCGGCCCAGAAGTAGCCCGCAGCAGATACATCCGCCTCGATGGCAAGGGTTCGAGGCTGGTAATGGCCCCCGGTTTTCACCCGGAAGAATTCATATTCCTGCCGAGATACCCGGACACCGAAAGACTCCATGACCTGCACGGTCATATCCACATAGGGCCGGGATGCGAGGCGCCCCGTGACCCTGATTTCCGTATCTTTTTCAGCATAAGGAGCTGCAAGGAGGAGGGAAGAAAGGTACTGGCTGCTCTCCTCCCCGGGGATCTCCGCGGATCCGCCCGGAAGTCCCCGGGCCTCAACCAGCACCGGGGGAAAACCCGCTTCGCCGAGAAAGGAGATATGGGCCCCCAGGTCGTTCAGGGCCTTCACCAGCGCACCTACGGGCCGTTGCCGCAACCGGGGGGAGCCGTCCAGTATGAACGCACCTCGACCAAGGCTCACTACTGAAAGGAGGAGCCGCATGCTGGTCCCTGAGTTCCCCAGGAAAATCGTCTTCCCGGCCGGGTTTTCCCTCAGCCTCCCGCCGTTTCCCCGCACCAGCAGATCATCGTCTCTGCGAGTCATGTCCGCCCCGAGTTCCTCGAGTGCCTTTCTCGTATAATCCGTGTCTTGGCAAAAAAGCACTCCCTGGAGAAGACTTTCTCCATTCGCTAAGGCTGCGGCTATTATGGTCCGGTGGGATATGCTCTTGGAGCCTGGAATACGGACGGAACCGTTCATCTCAAGACCTCCATGACCGCGGCTTCCATTGCCTCCATGGGAGCTTCCAGACCGGTCCACAGGCGGAATTGTTGAGCGCCCTGGTGAATAAACATGCGCACGCCGGGGATCATCCGGCAGCCGAGGGCTCTGGCCTTTTTCAAGAGGAGAGTCTCCAGCGGGTTGTACACGATGTCCATGACCGTCTCCACCTCGATGGTTGAAAGATCAACAGGTGATTGCTCCTCTGCAGGATGCATTCCCACGGGCGTCGCGTTGATGAGGATGTCCATCCGCATCCCGCTGATTTCCTCAATGGGCAAATGCGCGCAATCTAGGCTCCGCGCGAGTTCCTCACCTTGTTTCCTCGACCGGCTGGCAATAGAGAGATCGCATCCCTGTTCTTTCAGGATGTATGCGATTGCCTTTGCGGCGCCTCCCGCCCCCAGGATCACGGTGTGTTTTCCCTCCGGATTTATAACCTCCCGAATGGCCTCCAGGGCCCCCGGGGCATCGGTATTGTACCCCACGAGAGAACCTTCCTCATTTACCACCGTATTAACCGCGCCGATCTTTTCTGCAAGGGAGTCAATGCGGTCGAGCAAAGGGATGATATCAGACTTGTAGGGAATGGTGATGCTCAGCCCTTTCACGCCCATGGCCCGAGCTCCTTGGACAGTGTCTGCAAGGTTCGTGGACTCAAAGGTCCTGAAGACGGCGTTCAGCCCGCACGCCTCGAAAGCAACAGTGTGCATCACGGGACTCAGGGAATGGCGAAGGGGGATCCCTACCACCCCGTAAAGATCGGTATTTTTATCAACGTTCATGGCCAAAGAGCCTGCTCAATATCTCTTTCATTTCGCGGGCAGGGACCTGTCCTTCCGCGGATTCTTCTCCTTCTTCGAGGGAAGCGAAGGTGAGAAATCCGCCCAACAGGGGCGAAAGAATGCGACTGACGCGCCCCCGGGAGCCAAGGCAAAAGGTGATAAGCGGGATGCCGAGACGTCGGGCCAGGGGGAGCAACTCCAAGACCCTCCGGTTATCCTCAAGCTCTCTGGCCCGGCTTACTATCTTGACAATATCCGCTCCAGTGGCCGCCATCTTTCCCAGGAGGTTCGTGAGGGCCTGCCGGGAGGGAGTCCCGTTGAGGATATGCCGGGACACAATAACCCTCGTTCTCTTTCTGTTTCTGAAAAGAGGTTCGCGGTAAATCAGGGGCATACTGAACTCCACGTCCACGAAATCCGCGCCCTTCTCAATGGCCTCTCTCAGGAGTCCTATACGAGTTGCATAATGGGCTCTCCCGCTGCCCCCTTCCTTCTTTGAACGGTAGGTGACAATGAC
>Ga0307419_10000581_pt1 | contig 18615 bp, 9 predicted proteins | sample SalMarWE160230MG_2_FD_202512 | JGI IMG/M metagenome (GOLD analysis project Ga0307419, IMG submission 202512) | Salt marsh sediment microbial communities from the Plum Island Ecosystem LTER, Massachusetts, United States - WE1602-30 | ecosystem: Environmental > Aquatic > Marine > Intertidal zone >... | reverse complement strand
CGTAGTTATTGGCAAAAATGACACATCTGGATTGTTCCTCCGGGCTCAGTGCATTATAGGTTTTGCCCACGATGCCGGCGAGTTCCTTCCATCCTATCATATCCGCATAGTCCTGCGGCAGATCGTAATACTGCCCGTCTTCCCAGCGCTGGGCATGATCCATGGGAGTCCCCCTGTAAAACCTGATGAATGCATCCGGTTTCAGAACGGGCAGGCTGATGGGGAGGGAAAGCACGGAAACGACCAGCGCAAACACGAGGAATACATACCGGATCCAGGCCAGCTTCCCCTTCAGGCGTGCTTCGATGAAAATTCCCCCGAAAACGAACAGCGCAGTATAAGCACCTATGGTGTAATAAGGTTTTCCCCGAAGCAGGATAAGCAGCAGGATAACGGTCAGGTATATCCACGCGAATGCACGGTATTGCCTGCCATCCTTCAGGAATGCCACATGGATGAGTCCCAGGATCCAGACAAAAAACACCGGCATGAACATCAGGATCTGTTCGAGCAGGAAGACGTCGACCCGTACATTCACCAGCTGGGTCCGGGCCAGTTCCTGCATGTGATTGACAACAGGCCAGCTGTTCCGGTACTGCCAGATGAGGTTTGGAAAGGTGATCATCAGGGCAATCCCGGCCGCGATCCAGGGCAGGGGAGTTCGCAGCCATTTTCTCAGGGGGGTGGCCAGCACCGCCACGATGATCCCGGCAAGATAGAAGACCACAGCATACTTGTTCAGGAAGGCAAAACCGGCTGCAATTCCGATAAGGTACCAGTAATATTTCCGGTCGGTACGGATCAGCCGGAACAGCAGGAAGGCAAGCAGCAGCCAGTAGAACTCATCGAAGGAAACGGGCTGGAACAGGCTGTTGCTGCGCAGGAATGCGGGGGACAGGAGGAATGCGAGCAGGGCAAAGAACTGGGCCCGTTTCCCGCCCCCGGCCTCCCTGACCATGATCCCGATGAGCAGCAGGGAAAGCACCCCGATAATGGCGGGGAAGAACCTTATGGCAAAGGTGTTATCACCCATGAGGAACCTGGAAATATTGGCAAAGACGGCTATGGAAGGGGGTACGGAATGGTATCCCCAGGCCAGGTGATTCCCGAGGTCAATGTACATGAATGCATCCCGTTGGAGTTCGTAAATGGTATTGGTGGAAAAATGCACGGCCAGTTTCACGGCCATGAACAAAATCACGATCCACCATGTCCGGAGCCACGCAGGGAACTTTGTCCGGAGCCACGCAGGGAACTTTGTCCGGAGCCACGCAGGGAGCTTTGTCCGGAGCCATGTACCGGACCCTGTACTGAGCCATGAACCGTGCCATGTCCTCAGCAATTTACCGGGTCCTGTCCGGAGCCATGTCCGGAACCGGGACCGGGGATGTTGCTGATGCATAGTTCTCTTATTACATACGCCAAGTTAGAAATTATTTGCTTATTGAGTCCGGCACTCAGCGTTTGAGCATCAGCTGATCGCATTTGATGAGCATGCGGTTGGCCCAGGTGGAATCCCTTCCCGGCGGCAGTTCCGTAATACCGGAGACGGCGGACCGGTATTCTTCGAAAACCGCCCTGGCCTGGTCCACCTCCCCGAGCCGGATCAGGATAAGTCCCTTTTCAGCCAGGGCTTCCACGAAATCAAAATCATTCATGGAAAGCGCAGTATTGATAAGCCGGAGCGCTTCAAGGTTGCTTTCGACCGTATTGGAAAGGGTCCTGGTAAGCTTGGCCCGCAGCAGGTAATCTTCCTCATTGGCTATGCCCAGATCGAAAACCCTGTCAAGGTAGAAAAGGGACTGGTCGTAATTGTTGTTGTAGTATTCCTGCCATGCGGTAAGCGAAAGCACCGAGGAAATATTGATCATGTACTCTTTATCCGGCAGGAATTGAAAACCCGGATCGTTTTCGAGTTTGGAGATAAAACCCCTGCTCAGGTCCTGCGCGGTCCGGATTTGTTCGCTGTTGAAATCCGCCCCGGCGGAAAGCCTGATCGCATCCGAAATGGCAGCAGATGTCAATCCTGCCAGCACCAGGTCGCTGACGTTGAAGTTTGTGCCGTACCTGACATTGCTGAATTCCATAGCGACCGCGGAGGCAATGCTGGCAAAGGTGGACCAGAATTCTGCCGAGCGCTGGCTGTGGATCTCGTAATTAAGGTTCATCAGGTTATGGTCCAGCACGATATGGGCAGTCTGCTCGGCAAGGATGGACAGGAATTCCTTCTCACTGCGGGTCTTTGCGATCATCCCGGTAGTGATTACGATCGTACCGTTATTGAAAACCCAGGTTTCGGGTTTCTGGGCCCTGATCATCATGATGTTCAGACGGGCCGGCTCTTCTTTCATAAGCGCTTCGGGATGAAGAATATAAATGAGTTGTTTCAGGTAATCCTCCAGGTACTCGTCACGGAATACCAGTGCGTTGATCTCCATCTGCGAAGCATACTCGTAATAATCTTCCCTGAGGGCCGCCCGAAGATCGCTCTGCCATCCGTTCGTACGGATGTGTGCAGCCTGGTTCATCAGCCAGACTTTCTGCCAGTATCCGAGATTGTCATCCAGGAGCCGGACCTTGTCCGCCGCTACGTATTTGTCACCGTACCCGCCTCTGACAAGAAAGGATTCCGTCCCGGATTTTTCCCTGTACCCGTAAATGCTGATGGTATCCCCGGGCCTGTACTGGTCGATCTTTTTAAGCGCCACGCCCTGAATGGGATTCTGGGAATGGATATTCCCGTGAATGAGCAGGATCATTAATCCCGCTGCCAGGATTCTGTTCATGGGTGGTTTCGGTGGTTTGGTTTTGTATCCTAAAAGGCACAAATATCACGCCAAACTAACCATCCTTCCCGTATCCGTATGCATGGAAACTTCCCGCCACGTATTTTACTTATATTTATAGTTACATTTAATGCAAAACGAAACTGGCCGGCCTCACAATATACAGGGCTTCAGCAGGTTCGGGGAAAACCTATACACTGGCGCGTGATTTCATCAGCCTGATGGTCACGGATCCTGAACTGTACAGGCACATCCTTGCCGTGACCTTTACAAATAAGGCCACGGAGGAAATGAAAACCAGGATCCTTGAGGAATTGCATAATCTGTCCACCGGAAAGGCTTCCTCCATGATGGATTTCATCACCTCCGAGCATTCGCTGACTCCCGGCGAAGTCGCCGGGAGGGCGAAGCTTATCCTGGAAGCCGTTCTCCACAACTATTCCCGGTTCCATATCGAGACCATCGACCGGTTCTTCCAGCGTTCCATACGTGCATTCACAAGAGAAATAGGTCTTGCCGGAGGATACCGCATAGAGCTCGATTCTGCGAGGGTGCTTTCGGAATCGATAGACCAGATGATGCTGGAACTCGACCAGGATCCGGAGTTGCTGGACTGGTTTGTGGAATTTGCGCGTGACAGGGTGCAGGAAGGCGGGCACTGGAACCTGAAACGCGACCTCATGTTCATGGGAAAGGAACTCAACCGGGAACGCTTCCAGGCAAGGAGCGAGGAACTTATCCGCGAGCTGGGGGACAGGGAAAGGTTCACCTCCTTCCGGAAGGAATTGCCGGAAATCAAATACCGGTTTGAGAATTCCCTCAGGGAATATGCCCGCAAGGCGATCGGGATCATGGAAGCAGAAGGTCTCCGGCCGGGCGATTTCAAGGGACAGTATGGAGTGGGACATTTCTTTACCAGGCTTCTCAGGGGTGATTTCAAATACCCCTCCGCCACCATCCTCAAATCGGTTGATAATCCGGATGAATGGTATGCCCGGTCCAGCCCGGAAATCGAAAAAATCACCTCAGCCTACCGGGAAGGCATGAATGGGCTGCTTAATAAGTGCATACAACTCTTTGAGGATCAGTACGTCCTCTATAAGTCCACCGAATCGGTCCGAACCTTTCTCTATACCCTGGGAATCCTGACGGACATCTCCAGGCGCATGCATGCTTTTACCGAATCGCAGGGCATCTTCCTGCTGTCGGATGCGGCACGCTTCCTTTACGGGATCATCGGGGAGAATGATGCTCCCTTCGTCTATGAAAAGATCGGGAATTATTTCGAGCATTTTATGATCGACGAGTTCCAGGATACCTCGGGACTTCAATGGAAAAATTTTAAGCCTCTGATTGAAAACAGCCTGGCATACAACAAGAAATGCCTGGTCGTCGGCGACGTAAAACAATCCATCTACCGCTGGCGGAACAGCGACTGGGAGATCCTGTCGGATCAGGTGCTGAAGGATTTTAACCCGGAACAGATTGAATTGCATGGACTTAAGCATAACTGGAGAAGCCGGGCGAACATCATCCATTTCAACAACACCTTTTTCCGTGAGGCATGTGAACTGGTTCAGTCGCATTTCAGCCAGGGGGAAGGGAATCCAGGCGATTTTTCGGAAAAGGCATCAAGGGCATATTCGGATGTGGAGCAGGAAATACCGGATGAGGCGGGAAAGGAGGGTGGCTACATCCGGGTGTCCCTGATTCCCGGCCAGGAAAATGGAAATTGGAAAGATGTCGCTGATATCCAAATAATTAAATCGATCGAACAGTTGCAGGAACATGGGATCAGGCCCTCCGATGCGGCCATCCTGGTGAGAAGCAAACGGGACGGCAAACGCATTGCAGATGCCATTCTGGCCTACAAAAGTCTTCATCCGGATTCGAAATATGTTTACGATGTCATCTCGAATGAATCCCTTTACCTTTCCAATGCCATTTCTGTCAGGATCATGGTCTGCGCCCTGAGGTACCTGATCTCGCCGGGGGATCGTGTGAACCTTGCCCGGCTGGTGTACGACTACAATCTTTTTACCGGCCGCATTTCGGCGGCCGACGGCGATCCGGACGAATTTCTCGAAAGCATAACACGAGGCGAAAACCCGGCACTGCCCGGACAGTTCATGGATGAATCGCTCAGGTACCTGACCCTGACGGAGCTTACCGAGCGGATTATTGCCCTGTTTTCACTGGACACTCAGCCGGCCCAGACACCCTATATCCTCGGGTTCCAGGATCTTGTGCTGGATTATTGCCGGACCGGGCCCGCAGACGTGAATTCCTTCCTGGACTGGTGGGATGAGAACGGTGAGGAGCAGGCCCTGACGGTATCGGAGGACCAAAATGCTATCCGGGTGATGACAATCCATAAGGCAAAGGGACTTGAATTTAAAGCAGTTATCATCCCTTATTGCAACTGGCCCTTTGACCACAGGGGACCCGAAGGTGAAATCCTCTGGTGCAGCCCGGACATTGAACCGTTCTGCCGGCTCAGCCTGCTCCCTGTAAAATATTCCTCTGCACTGACAGACACAATATTTAAGCAGGATTACCTCGAGGAAAAGTTCAGGGTTTACATGGACCATCTGAACCTGCTTTATGTAGCGTTCACCCGCGCAAAGGAATGCCTGATCGTTTTTGGTCCCCAGCGAAAAGAAGACAAGTTCACGGATGTGTCTGCGCTCCTCCGGATGATCCTGTGCGGGAAAGGATCTGTGCCCGAGGGTTCCTGGGATGCTTCGGGGTTGGTTTGGACCATGGGGGAACTGGCTTTCAGTCCCCCGGAAACTGAATCCGGCAAACCGATCATCCTGCGCCACCTTTCAAGCCATGAATTCAGCGGAAAGCTCAGGCTGATGTACAGGGGCATGGAATTCTTCGATCCGCGTGCTGAACGACGTGTCCATTACGGAAACCTGATGCATGAGATCTTCGCCAGGATCCGGTCAGCCGGCGATATCGGAAGGGCGGTTGACAGCGTCAGGCGGGAAGGCATGATCGATGGCACGCAGGCGGAAAGCATGAAGACTGAAATTTCAAGAATGCTTGAAACGGAGATGGTGCGGGACTGGTTCGACGGAAGCTGGAAGGTCATTGCAGAGCAGGATATCCTGACCCGGGAGGGCTCCCTGCGAAGACCCGACAGGGTCATGATGAAACCGGGCCAGGTCATCGTGGTCGATTATAAATTCGGGAGCATGAAATCGCCGGGCCACCTTTCGCAGGTAAGAAAATACGCCGATATGCTGAGGCAGATGCGGCACGGGGAAGTCCACGGATTCATATGGTACGTTAACCTGAATGAAATCCTAAAAGTATGACACAGGCTGATCAGATATATCACTGGGGACACGGCCGGCGGTTCAACGCCTACCCGGAATACTTCAGAAAGCACTTTGGAGGCCGGATCCAGAAACTCAGCCTGGATGCAGGCTTTACCTGTCCGAACCGGGACGGGAGCAAAGGAAGGGGAGGTTGCAGCTTTTGTAATAATAATGCATTTAACCCCTCTTATTGTCAGCCTGTCAAGAGCATAACTAAGCAGATCAGCGAAGGCATAACGTTCCACCGGAAAAGGTATTCGCGGACCCGGGGGTACCTGGCCTATTTCCAGGCCTATTCCAACACTTATGATTCGGTGGAGGTGCTCAGGTCAAGATACAGCGAGGCCCTCAGCCATCCGGAAGTGATCGGCCTGGTGATCGGGACCCGGCCGGATGCGGTCAGCGAGGAGGTGCTCGATTACATTGCCTCCCTGGCTGCTGAACATTACGTGATCATTGAGTACGGAATGGAATCCTGCTACAACGCGACCCTGGAAAGGGTAAACCGGGGACATACCTTCGAGGATTCCCTGCGGGCCATTGAAATGACTGCGGCGCGCGGGATAAGGCAGGGAGCCCATTTCATCATCGGGCTGCCGGGGGAATCCGATTCCGAGATCCTTGCCCAGGCCGGGATCATATCGCGGCTGCCGATCCAGAACCTCAAGTTCCACCAGTTACAGATCGTGAAAAATACCGGGATGGCAAGGGAATTTGAAGCGGACCCGGGAGCTTTCAGGATTTACAGCCTCCCGGAATATCTTGATCTCATGGTTCATCTCATCGAACGGCTGAATCCAGGGATGGTCATTGAGCGGATCGCAGGTGAGGTCAACCCGGGTTACTTGCTCAGTCAACCCTGGGGCATGCGCTATGACCGGATCCTGGAAAAGTTCGAAGATTCACTGGCCGAAAGGGATACATGGCAGGGAAAGGAATACAGGGAAGACAAAGGAAAATGACACGGGCTGTTAATGACAACAGCAGAAACAGGACAGGAAGATGAAACCTTTTCTGAAGGAAGTTGCGGAGGATTTGTACCGGTCACACGGTGACAGGCTGGAAGAGTTGTGCCTGGTATTCCCCAACCGGAGAGCCGGTCTTTTCTTTAACAAATACCTCGGCGAGATACTGGAACATCCGGTCTGGTCCCCCTCCATCTATACCATCCAGGATCTTATGGCAAGGATCTCGGATCTGGAATACGCCGACGAACTGGAGCTGATCAGCCTTCTTTACAGGATTTACTCCGAAGTCAGGGGAATGGAGGATAGCTTTGATGAATTCCTCTTCTGGGGAGAGATCATGCTTTCTGATTTTGACGAGGTGGACAAATACCTGGTGAATGCCGGGGACATCTTCAGGAACCTTGCTGACCTGAAAGACCTTGAGCATACATTTCAGTACCTGAGCCAGCAACAGGTAGACCTGATACAACGGTTCTGGAGTATATTCAGTTACGAGAAGCTGAGCGGGCAGAAACAGATATTCCTTGAGATCTGGAATATTTTGCATACGGTATACACGAAATTCAACCAGAGCCTGCTGGAAATGGGACTGGGGTATGAGGGCATGATCTACCGGAATGTTACAGATAACCTCAGGCAGGGGAAGTCAGCCGATCTCCCGTTCGCCAGGCTTGCATTCATCGGTTTCAATGCCCTGAGTCCCAGCGAGCAGTCCCTGTTCAAATTCTTCCAGGATTCCGGCAAGGCCCTGTTCTACTGGGATTATGACGAATACTACCTGGACATGGAAATGCATGAGGCAGGGCGCTTTATCAGGGAGAACCTTTCAGGGTTCAGGGATTCGGGTGCCGCATTCAACCGGCGGAACCTGGCTGGTTTCAAAGGGGAAATCCAGGTCTACTCGGTTCCTTCTGACGCGGGACAGGCGCAGCTGCTGCATTCCATCCTTGAAGGGGCCGGGCCGGATGCCGGAGCCGGAGAGGAAACCGCGATCGTGCTTGCCGATGAGGAACTGCTGATCCCGGTACTGAATGCACTGCCCCCGTCACTTGATGAAATCAATGTGACCATGGGATACCCCGTCAGCGCCACCCCCGTTTTCAGCCTGATCGAACACCTGATCAGCCTCCAGCGTAACCTGAAGGAAGGCAGCGGATCGGGGGTGAGGTTCTACTACATGGATGTGCTTCCCCTTCTGCAGCACCAGTATATCATGCTTCGCCAGGGAACGGATGCACGGGAAGCGGTACTCGGGATCCATGAGCAGAATCTCATATACCTAAGTCCCGCACGCCTGTCGGGGAATGACCTTTTCAGAATGATCTTCCGAAAGATCCGGAAACCCGAAGAAATAGCGGATTACCTGATCTCGATCCTGGAAATGATCACCGCCGGAAGCGATGATGATGAGCAAGCCATTCCCGCGCTGGAACTTGAATTCATATACAGGATCTACACCAGGATCAGGCGCCTCAAGGACGTGCTCGACCGGCTTGGCATGAATTTCAGCCTTTCCACCTTCCTGAGGCTTTTCCATAAATTCCTTCAGCGTACCCGGATCCCGTTCAGCGGGGAGCCTCTTGCAGGGATACAGGTCATGGGTGTGCTCGAGACCCGGGTGCTGGATTTTGACCGGGTGATCATCCTTTCCATGAACGAGGGAGCATTCCCGGGAAAGGGTTCCACCCAGAGTTTTATTCCCCACAACCTCAGGCTGGGTTTTAAGCTGCCGACACTGGAATACCAGGACGCGATCTTTGCCTATTATTTTTATCGCCTTATCCAGCGCTCAGGGGATATCCACCTGATTTACAATAACCGGACGGAAGGACTCACTTCCGGTGAAAAATCCAGGTACATTTACCAGTTGTTGTACGATCCCAATTTCCGGATCAGGGAACGATCCGCGGGGTTTGATCTTCAGGCTGCCCCTGCAATTCCCATACGGGTGAATAAAACTCCCGGAGTGATAAAGAAACTGGATAAGTTCTGTCCCCCGAAAGGAGGAACGGCCTACCTTTCCCCCAGCGCCCTGAACAGTTTTATCGACTGTCCCCTGCAATTTTATTTTAACTATGTGGCCGGTATTAAGGAACCCCTGGAACTGAAGGAAGAAATTGATCCGGCCCTGTTCGGTACCCTGCTGCACGAAGCGGTCAGGACCCTGTACACCTCGCTGGACAATCCGGTGAAGGAAGAGGACATCCGGGCGGTTCTCCGCGCACCGGAGAAAATCCGCAGCGCCATCGAGGCTTCCTTTCGCAGGATCTATTTCAGGAATGAGGATGCCCTTTTGCAGGGCAGGAACAGGGTGATCAGCGAGATCCTTTATACCTATGCCGTGCGGATCCTTGAAAAGGATATCGGGTACTGCCCGTTCCGGATCCATAGCCTGGAAGAGAGTTTCTTCATGGAAATGCCGGTCCCCCGCCAAAGCGGGGAATTACGGGTGAAAATCGGCGGAAAGATCGACCGGGTTGACCGGTTGGCCGACTCATATCGGGTACTGGATTACAAGACCGGGAAGGGGAAAATGACGTTCTCCTCCGTGGAGGAACTCTTTGATCCTGAAATAAATAACCGGAACCGCGCGGCCTTCCAGACCATGCTTTATGCAAAGCTTTTCCGGATGGCGGAGCCGGAGGCAGGAGTCCCGGTAACCCCTGGCGTATATCTCATAAGGGAAATCTTCAGCGAGGATTTCAGGTTTTATTTCAGCATCGGGGAAGGGAAAAATTCACTTCCGGTATCGGATTATTCAGGCCTGGATGCTGAATTTACACGGTACCTGTCTGCTCTGATCGGCCGCATATTCGATCCGGGATCGGCATTCTACCAGACGGCGCAGGAGGAGACCTGCAGGAACTGCCTCTACAGGGGGATATGTCAGAGATAAGATTATATTTGTATAATGTAATGAACCTTTAGCAAGATGTTCCCGGAATTTGCCGCTTTCAATGTAGACATAAAGGAGCTAAAGTTTACCGGTGAAAATGGACAGACATTTTCAAGGACTGCCACCATTACCTTTGTCTCACCCGAAGACGGCCACCATGAGTCGGTCAGGGAACTGGGATACCTTGAGGAAAGCGAAATATTCGGGATCATAGAACGCGGGGAATCCCTGGTCCTGGACCATTGTTACATCGACCGTTTTTCACTGGCCGACTACCGTGAGAAAGCCGGCCTCGGCATAAAGGAACCGGTTACCATACATGGATTTTCTGCGAAATATGCCTTCTTCAACAGTAAAAGCGCCATAGATCTTTCCTATGCCGAGTTTAAGGGCAACGGGATTTCTTTTGAAGGCTCCCGCTTTGCCAGGGGGACCTTCAGCCTGCACGGGGCAAGGATCGGAGCCGGGGGACTTGATTTCAGCGATGCCCATCTGCCGGGGGGACACTTCAACCTGGGGAATCTCAGTATGGGGAAAGGCGATCTGAATTTCAAGAATGCGGTTTTCAGCGCGGGATTCAAGGATTTCCAGGATGCAGAATTCGGGGAAGGCAACAAACTGTTCACCAACGTTGATTTTGGGAAGGGAGACGTGTCCTTTGTCAATACCCGGTTCGGGGACGGCGAAGTGTCCTTCAAGGTGGCCAGGTTCGGTACCGGCAGGGTGGATTTTCATTATGCCAAGTTCGGAGAAGGGAACATATCCTTTGAGAGGACTGATTTCGGGGATGGAAGGGTTGATTTTCGAACCGTGGAATTTATGAAGGGACGGATTAATTTCAATCGTGCGGTATTCGGCGACGGTCCGGTTTCATTTGAAGCCAGTGGCCTCAGGGAAGGCAAAATGAGCTTTAAAAGGACCGTATTCGGTGAGGGCATACTGGATTTTGAGCTGGCTGAATACGAAAATACCGACGTCAGTTTTGAACGGGCTATTTTTGATGTGGGAACGATTTCCTTTCACAATGCAAGGTTCAGGTCCCTTTCCCTGAACTCCTGTCACATCGATCATTACCTGGACCTCCGAGTGGCAGCCTGCCGGCATATCGACCTGTGCGATACCATTGTCAGGGACATCATCGATCTGATGCCCTACGACTTCGACCTGGAAATCAGAACGATCGATTTTTCCGGGATGAGAATGATCGGAAGAATTTACATTGACTGGAAACTCAACCGGGTTAAGAAGCTGATCCATGGGCAGCGGGACAGCACCAACCGTTCAAAGGCGGAACAATTCCGTACCCTGAAAGAGAACTTCAGGGTAACCGGGCAATACAACGACGAAGATAAGGCCTACCTGGAGTTTAAGCGGCTCGAATCCATCACCATCCTTGAAGAGAGTATCCATAAGCGACCGGTCTCGGCACTCTGGATGTATCCAGCCTACTGGTTCAAACTCATTGTATTTGACTGGGTCGGACACTATGCCACCAACCCGGTCCGCGTGATCATTTCCATGCTGGCCATGTACACGCTGTTCAGCGGCATATTCATGCTGCTGATACTGTTTACTTCGGCGGATATCGTCTCATCTGTCGGGGATCCGGATAAGCTCAACGTGGTAGTAAGGTCCTTCTATCATTGCGCCATTACATTCCTCACAATAGGCTACGGTGATTATTACCCTTCCGGTGCCATTCGCTGGTTCTCAAGTTTTGTGGGATTTGCCGGCCTGGTCATGGTGGCCTACTTCACCGTGGCATTTGTAAGAAAGATTCTTCGATAGTAATGGCGGTCTGATCCTGCTATCCAGGCATCCTGATCCTGTTCTCCAAGCCACCTGGTCCAGCTTTCAATTCCCCCGATTCTGTTTATCAGGTGCGGGCTCCTCTCATCGGAAATACCGGATACCCTTCCCTCAATGGGATTCCAGAAGATCGGGCCGCAGTCGCCGGGTTCTTTCCATGGATTGTTCAAATTTCCATTTTTCGATCTCGGAAGTGTTTCCCGATATAAGTATCTCAGGGACCTTCCATCCCCTGTATTCGGCCGGGCGCGTGTAAACCGGGGGGGAAAGCAGCCCATCCTGGAAGGAATCGGTAAGGGCCGATGTTTCGTCCGACAGTACGCCGGGGATCAGCCGGATAATGGAGTCGATCATCACCGCTGCTGCCAGTTCTCCACCGGTCATCACGTAATCCCCGATTGAGAGTTCCCTGGTTACCAGGTGATCCCTGACACGCTGGTCCACACCCTTATAGTGGCCGCAGAGGAAAATCAGGTTTTCACAGGTGGACAGGCGGTTTGCGATCTGCTGGTTAAAGACCTCACCGTCAGGGGTGGTATATATGACCTCCTGATAGGTTCGTTCTTTCCTCAGGGAGGAAAGGGCGGCATCGATGGGCTGTATGGTCAGAACCATGCCTGCCTCCCCGCTGAAAGCATAATCATCGATCTTTTTATGCCTGTCAGTGGAAAAGTCCCGCAGGTTGTGGATATACACCTCTGCAAGTCCCTTTTCCCTTGCACGCCGAAGGATTGAGTGGTTAACGGGACCCTGCAATATTTCCGGAACACCGGTGATTATGTCAATTCTCATGAATTCCTGATTTCCTACAAAAATAGTCAAGATGCCCAAAAAAACTTTGACTATAGGGCTTTATTAACTACTTTCGCAGGATGTCTGTTTCCGTAATGAAAGATTTCGAGCAAAGATGGAATTCAATGACCAGGTTCATGATGAACCTTTCAGCGGTGAATCTGCTGAAATAGAAAAGGACTCTTCCAAGGAGGAATACTCCACCCATGATCCTTCAGATAAGAAGGAAGAAAAGCTCCCCGAAAACACTGATTCAGCCAGCGCTTCCCCGGGAGAACAGGATGTTACTGACCTTACTGACGCGGAACCCGCTACTGAACCCGTTGCCGAACCACCTGCTGAAAAAGTCACCAGAAAACGGAAAACCACATCCAGGAAAAAGGCGGCCGAAGAGCCCGTTTCAGGTGATTCAACGGATGAACCCGGCGAATTGAAGGATGCTGCAGATAAGATCCCTGCTCCTCCAAAACCCGAATCACCAGCTGCCCCTTCCATCCCGGAATTTGATTACAGTACCCTGACCCGGGAGGACCTGGTCAACCGGCTGGAGGTCCTGATTGAAAACCAGAATGTTCAGGATTTACGGTCGGATGTGGACCATATCAAGGTGAATTTCTATAAAAAGAACAAAGCTGAGATCGAACTCAAGCGTAAGAAATTTATCGAGCAGGGAGGCAATCTCGAGGATTTCCAGGTACAGCCCGATATGCTTGAGGAAAAAATAAAGGAGCTCCTGAAAAAATTCCGTGAACAGAAAACGGAATTCAACCGAAACCTTGAAGTCGAAAAGCAGGACAACCTGAACCGCAAGTACGAGGTCATTGAAAGGATCAAGGAACTGATCAACCGGAAGGAGTCCATTAACAAGACCTTCAATGAATTCAGGGACCTGCAGAGGGAATGGCGCATGATCGGGCTGGTACCCCAGCAAAATCTCAAAGATCTGTGGGAAACCTATAACCATCATGTTGAAAAGTTCTATGATTACATAAAGATCAACAAGGAGCTGAGGGATCTGGATCTTAAAAAGAACATGGAACTGAAAATGCAGCTTTGCGAGCGGGCCGAGGAGCTCCTGCTTGAATCCAACGTGGTGAATGCTTTTAAGAGCCTCCAGAAATACCACGACCGCTGGAGGGAAATCGGTCCCGTACCCCTCGAGGTAAGATCGGAGATATGGGAACGTTTCAGGGAAGCAACTTCCAAGATAAACCGGAAACACCAGGAACATTTCGAGGATCTGAAAAAGGCACAGAAAAAGAACCTGGAGCAAAAAGCCCTGCTGTGTGAACGGGCGGAGGATTTAAGCAACCTGGTCCTCGAAACCCACAGGCAATGGGATGAAAAGTCAAAAGAGCTGATGGAGTTGCAGAAAATCTGGAAAACGATCGGCTTTGCCCCCAGGAAGGATAACAATAAGATCTATGAACGGTTCCGGAAGGCCTGCGATGCTTTTTTCAGCAGGAAGCGGGAATTCTATGCCCATAGTAAGGAGATACAGATGAATAACCTGCAAATGAAGACGGACCTCTGTGTACAGGCGGAAGCATTGCAGGACAGCACCGAATGGAAAAAGACCAGCGATGACCTGATCAATCTTCAGAAGAAATGGAAGGAGATCGGCCCGGTCCCCAAAAAGCACTCCGAGGCGGTATGGGGGAGGTTCAGGGCGGCCTGCGACAATTTTTTCCAGAAGAAATCGGAATATTTCCAGAATATTGACCAGGCCTATACCCAGAACCTGAAGGAAAAGAAGAAACTTCTCAAGGAGGTTGAAAACCTGGAATTGTCCGAAAATTTGGAAGAAAACTTCAAGATGCTGAATGAATACCAGCGGAAATGGTCGGAGATCGGTTTTGTCCCGTTCAAGGAAAAGGAGGCATTGCAGGAAGCATTTCGCAAAGCGATCAACAGGCATTTTGACAATCTGGACATCACCGACAGGCGGAAAAACCTTCTGAAATTCCGGAACAAGCTGAACAACATGATGCAGAAACCGAAATCCGATATCAAGATTTCACAGGAGAGGGAGCGGTATATAAACCACCTGCAGCAGCTCAGTAATGACATCGTGTTGTGGGAAAACAACATCGGGTTCTTTGCAAAATCCAAGAACGCCGAATCCATGATCGGTGAGGTGCAATCGAAGATAGACAAAGCAAAGGAAACGATCAAGCTGCTGGAGCAGAAGATCGATATGATCGATAGCCTGGATGCAGACCAGAGAAGTTAAACCTTAAATAAATCAGGAAAGTTGAAAATTTTGGGTTCCACAAAATACATATTCATTACAGGTGGAGTAACCTCATCGCTGGGCAAAGGGATCGTTTCTTCCTCCCTGGCCATGTTGCTGCAGGAAAGGGGATTCTCGGTTACGATCCAGAAGCTGGACCCTTACATCAATGTTGATCCTGGCACCCTGAATCCCTATGAGCACGGGGAATGCTATGTCACCGAGGACGGTGCGGAAACAGACCTCGACCTGGGGCATTACGAACGGTTCCTGGGCATTCATACCAGCCAGGCAAACAATGTTACAACGGGACGGATCTACCAGTCCGTGATTAACAAGGAAAGGAGGGGGGACTACCTCGGTAAAACGGTTCAGATCATTCCCCATATCACCGATGAGATCAAGCGCCGGATCATGCTGCTCGGGAAGAGCAAGAAGTATGACATCGTGCTTACCGAGATCGGCGGCACAGTCGGCGATATTGAATCACTTCCTTACATCGAAGCCGTCCGTCAGCTCAAATTCGAACTGGGCGCCACCAATACGCTTTTCATCCACCTTACCCTGGTCCCCTACCTTTCTGCAACCGGGGAGCTTAAGACCAAGCCGACACAGCATTCCGTCAAGGTGCTGCTGGAAAACGGGATCCAGCCTGATATCCTTGTATTGAGGGCAGAGAAGCACCTGACCAGGGAAATCCGGAAAAAGGTGGCCCTTTTCTGTAACGTCAATTACGACGCGGTGATCGAATCCATAGACGTATCGACCATTTACGAGGTTCCCCTGCTGATGCAGAAGGAAAAACTTGACCAGATTGCCATCCTTAAGCTGGACCTGCATGAAATTAAGTCGCCGGACCTGGGACCATGGACCGAGGTGGTCAGCCGGCTGAAAAAACCGGAAAAGACGATCCAGGTGGGACTTGTGGGCAAATATGTTGAACTGGCGGATTCCTATAAATCCATCATCGAATCACTGAGCCATGCCGGCGCTACCTACAAATGCAGGGTTAAGGTCAATTGCATTCATTCCGAGGATGTTACTGCCGATTCGATAGACACGCTACTGGGGGATCAGGACGGGATCATCGTGGCTCCCGGTTTCGGCGACAGGGGGATTGACGGGAAGATACTGGCTGCCAACTATGCACGAACCCACAGGATCCCCTTCCTTGGCATATGCCTGGGAATGCAGTGCGCGGTCGTCGAATTCGCCCGGAACGTGCTCGGATACCCCAAGGCACATTCCACGGAAATGAACCGCATGACCCCTGATCCGGTAATTGACCTGATGGAGGAACAGAAGGGGGTCACCGAGAAGGGCGGCACCATGAGGCTGGGGGCCTACCCATGCAATATCAAGAAGGGAACCCGCGTTCATGAAGCTTATGGAAAGAACTTTATCCGGGAACGTCACAGGCATCGCTATGAATTTAACAATGACTACCTGGAGGAATTTGAGAAACATGGGTTCATTGCATCGGGGATCAACCCGGACAGCAATCTCGTTGAAATTATGGAACTGAAGGATCATCCCTGGTTTGTCGGAGTGCAGTTCCACCCCGAGTACAGCAGTACCGTCATGAAACCTCACCCGCTTTTCGTCCATTTCGTGAAAGTTGCCATGGATGCAGCGGTGAGCAAGAAAGAATTAAAAGTTAGAAGCGTCTGACTGGATATAAAATGGACAGAAATACCATCATAGGCTTATTGCTGATTGCGGCCATTCTGATTGGCTACTCCCATTTTACAAAGCCTTCAAGGGAAAGACAGGCAGAAATGAAGAGGGTCAGGGATTCGATCGCACTTGCCGAGCAGCAAAAAGTGCAGGAACAGCAGGTCAAACGGGTAGAAGAAGCAGCCTCTTTTCCTTCCGCGGATGTGGCCGTTGAAAAGCAAACGCAGGAGGCAAGTCCCGAGGCGTATAAGGATGTTTACGGTGCTTTTTCCGAGGCTGCTGCAGGAACCCAGGAATTCATAACCCTGGAAAATGACCTGATCAGGCTCCGGATCTCCACTCGGGGTGGCCGGCCGTATTCGGTGCAGCTCAAGGATTACCAGACCTATGATTCACTGCCTCTTATTTTATTTGATGGCGATTCCACCGTTTTCGGAATGACCTTTTTTGCACAGAACCGGAGCATTAATACCAATGAGCTCTTTTTTACACCGGGAACGGATGAAACTTACCTGGATGCCAGCAGGGACACTGTCAGCCTTTCGATGAAACTGCCGGCCGGGGCGGACCGGTACATTGAGTATGTTTACTCCCTTAAGCCGGGAAGGTACAGGGTTGGATTTGAGATGCGGTTTGTTAACATGGAAAAGCTGATTTCCCTGAACAATAACTTCATTGACATGAACTGGAGCCTGTATGTGCCCCAGCAGGAGAAAGGACGCATGAATGAACAGAATTATACGACCATTTTCCTGAAGCATTACCAGGACGATGTGGAAAAACTTAACATGCGATCCAAAAAAGACATACAGGAACAGGACGTGCCGACAAAAGTGCGCTGGATTGCATTCAAACAGCAGTTCTTTTCCTCCGTTTTTATCGCGGACGAAAGTTTTACAAACGCTAACATCCGCTCAACCAAGCTTAAGGAAGATCCAACCTATCTCTACCTTTTCGAATCAAAGATCGGGATACCTTATGAAGCCAAGGCGCAACTAGATGAAAACTTCACCTTCTACTTCGGGCCGAACCATTACAATACCTTGAAATCATATAATCTGGAGCTGGAGGACCTGGTGGGACTGGGGGGGTTGATGAGCAGAGTGATTAATAAATACATGATCATCCCGGTATTTAATTTCCTTGACAATTATATAAACAGTTACGGGCTGATCATTCTTCTGCTGACCATCATGATCAAACTGATCCTCTTCCCCCTTACCTGGCGCTCTTACATATCCATGGCCAAAATGAGGGTACTGAAGCCGGAAATCGATGAGATCAACGCGAGGATTCCCAAGGATAAAGCCATGGAAAGACAGCAGGCCACCATGGCGCTCTACAAAAAGGCTGGTGTGAGTCCCCTGGGAGGATGCCTTCCGACCGTACTGCAGATGCCCATCCTGATCGCCATGTTCCGGTTCTTCCCGACCTCCATCGAGTTGAGGCAGCAGGGCTTCCTGTGGGCGCATGACCTTTCGACCTATGATTCCATCCTTAACCTGCCCTTTACCATACCCATGTATGGCGACCACGTCAGCCTGTTCACCCTCCTGATGACCGCATCGACCATTCTTACCATGCGGATCAGCAACCAGGCCAACGCTTCACAGAGCTCCATGCCCGGCATGAAGGGAATGATGTACATCATGCCCGTCATGTTCATGTTCATGCTGAACAATTGGTCCTCGGCCCTGACGTATTACTATTTTCTTGCCAACGTGATTACATTCGGACAGAACCAGCTTGTAAAACGGTTCGTCGATGAAGATGCACTCCGCAATAAACTCAAGAGCAACCAGAAAAAACCTGCCGCGAAAAAACAGAGCGGCTTCCAGAAACGGCTTGAGGAAATGGCAAAACAGCGCGGTTACCGTCCGCCAAAGAAGAAATAAAGTCCCGGGCCAGGGTTCATTAAAGGTTCCTTTTCAGATGGACCATCTTAAGGGCTGTGATGGCAGCCTCATCTCCCTTGTTGCCGTGTTTACCTCCCGCGCGATCCCTGGCCTGCTGGATGTTATCCGTGGTGAGCACACCAAATACGAAAGGCTGCCCGTATTTCAGGTTCAGCCGGGCAATTCCCTGTGTGACCCCCTGGCAGATGTAGTCGAAATGCCGGGTTTCT
>Ga0307419_10000580_pt1 | contig 18643 bp, 18 predicted proteins | sample SalMarWE160230MG_2_FD_202512 | JGI IMG/M metagenome (GOLD analysis project Ga0307419, IMG submission 202512) | Salt marsh sediment microbial communities from the Plum Island Ecosystem LTER, Massachusetts, United States - WE1602-30 | ecosystem: Environmental > Aquatic > Marine > Intertidal zone... | reverse complement strand
GTCGAAACGGCTGCTGGACTTCGGCATTCATCCGCCCACCGTGTATTTTCCCCTGATCGTACAGGAGGCTCTAATGATCGAACCCACTGAGACCGAAAGCCTCGAGGTGCTGGATCGATTCGTCGAGGTCATGGAAACGATCGTTCGCGAAGCCACGGAAAGCCCGGAGACGCTCAAGCAGGCGCCCAGCCGTACTCCGGTTCGCCGGATCGACGAGGTGCTGGCCGCGCGCCGGCCGATCGTTCGCTGGCATCCCGAGGAGCAGTCATGAAACGTACCCCCCTGCACGACAAACATATAAACCTGGGAGCGCGCATCGTCGAGTTCGCCGGCTGGGAGATGCCCGTGCAGTATCCCACGGGGATCGTGGAGGAACATCTCCTGACCCGCAAACGAGCCGGTTTGTTCGACATCTCCCACATGGGCCGTTTTCTCCTCTCCGGTCGGGGCAGCCTGCCCTTTCTTCAGCATGTCCTGTCCAACAACGCGGCGGCCCTGGAGCCGGGCAAGGCTCAGTACACGATGATTCCCGACGACAAGGGCGGGGCGGTGGATGACGCCTATCTGTACTGCCTGGATACCCCGAAAGGAGCGGAAGAGCGAAATGGCTGGACGTATCTGCTGGTCGTGAATGCCGCCAACCGGGACAAAGACTGGGACCATCTGCAGGCCATAGAACCCGAGTTCCCCGAAGTTGAGCTGCAGGACCGCACCCGAGAACTGGCCATGCTCTCGCTGCAGGGACCGGAATCCCGCAGGATTCTGATCGATCTGTTCGGCGAAGCAGCCCTCCCCGAACCTGGTCGCAACAACCTGCTCGAAATTTCGCACAACGGAACGGAGATGACCGTCGCCCGCACCGGCTACACCGGAGAGCCGTTGGGCTTCGAGCTCTTCGTGCCGGCCGAGCTGGTTGGGGAAGTCTGGGACGACCTTCTGGAAGCCGGAGCGGCGCCGATCGGGCTCGGTGCCCGGGATACGCTGCGTCTGGAGGCCGGACTGCCCCTCTACGGGCACGAATTGGGGATCGGGCCGGACAACCGGGAAATCCCGATCTTCTCCTGTCCCCTCGCCCGCTTTGCCGTGAGCCTGAGTGCCTTGAAGGATCGGTTCATCGGCGGAGAAGCGTTGGAGGAGCAGTTTTCCGCCTACAGGAGGATCGTCAAACGACACTACGCGCAGGATGGCGCGCAGGATGGCGCCCAGCCCCAGCGCCAGCCCCAGGCGCTGACGCGGTTGATCAGGCTGTTCGAGCTTCAGGAGAGGGGAATAGCCCGCCAGGGAGCCGAAGTTTTCGTAGCGGATCGCCGCGTCGGATGGGTGACCAGCGGGACCATGGCTCCGTACTGGATCTTCGAAGGGGAGGGGTTGTGCAGCGTAATGACCGAGCGCAGCGACCGCAGGGCAATCGGCATGGCGTTGATCGACAGCGGTATCGAAGAACAAACCGAAGTCCGGATCGATGTCCGCGGCAAACGGCTCAAGGCTCTCGTTGTCCCCTACCTGCTGCGGGCGGAAGCTCCCCCCATCGCCCGGCCGGTTCTCTGGGCAGCGCCGGCGGAGGTACCGGCGGCTGATACCCGGGCGGCACAGCCCGCTGCCGAAGCCCGGAAGACAGTCCGGCCCTACCCGCAGCGGGTGCGGGAGTTGCTGGAAGGAAGCATCGAAAACACGAGCTGGCGTCAGCAGCGCTGCATCAACCTCATTCCCTCGGAGATGACCCAGTCTTCTCTGGCCCGGCTGCTGTCGATCATGGATCCGGCTTTCCGTTACGGGGAGCATAGAAAGGTCAAGGCCTTCAATGACGCCGAGGTGTTCTACTACCAGGGCACGGATTTCATCGATGCGGTGGAACGTGACCTGGTCGAGGAGCTGAAGCGCTTCCTCGGCTGTCGGGATGTCGAGACCCGGGTGGTAAGCGGCCAGATGGCCAACACGGCTGTTTTCAGTGCCCTGGTGGACTACCTCAACCGGGATGATCGCAAGAGCGAGCCCCGCCGGATCCGCTCGATCATGAACAACCACATCATCAAAGGGGGACATCTCAGCGCCCAGCCTATGGGTGCCCTCCGGGATTTCGTGGCCCGGGATCCGGCCCGTGAAGCCCCCGGGGTCGTCAACTTCCCGGTTTGCCGGGATGATCCGTACAGGATCGATACGGGGCAGCTGCCCGAGCTGGTCGAACAGCACCGGCCGGAGCTGATCGTTCTGGGCAAGAGCATGATTCTGTACCGGGAACCGGTTCGCGAGATTCGGCGGATCCTGGATCAGCTGTCTTTAGACACTGTACTGATGTACGACATGGCTCATGTCCTCGGTCTGGCGGGACCTCACTTCCAGGAACCCTTCTCGGAAGGGGCCGATGTGGTTACCGGCTCGACCCACAAGACCTTCTTCGGGACCCAGCGGGGAATCGTGTCGGCGGATTGGGCGGAGGAAGATCCGGACTACGAGCTATGGGAGACGATCCAACGGCGTACCTTTCCGGGAAGCGTGAGCAACCACCATCTGGGAACATTGCTCGGGCTGCTCGTGGCCTCTTACGAGATGAACGCCTTCAAGGAGGAGTACCAGAAGGCGGTGATCACCAATGCCAAGAGTTTTGCCCGCGCCCTGAAAGGTGCGGGACTGAGGGTTGCCGGCGATCCGGATCTGGGCTATACCGAGACTCACCAGGTGGTGGTTGAGCTCGGCTACTGCCAGGGTGTGGAGGCGGCCCGCCGCCTGGAGGAGAACAACATCATCGTCAACTTCCAGGCCTCTCCCCGGGAGGAGGGGTTCACCGCTTCCGGAGCTTTGCGTATGGGGGTGTCCGAGATGACCCGCTTCGGTATGGGGCCGGATGATTTCAAAGCGCTGGCGGGGTTGATCCGGGAGGTGATCCGGGACGGAAAATCGGTTCAGGAGGAGGTGGTTCGGCTGCGCAGTGGTTTTCGGGAGCTACGCTACTGTTTTTCCGACAAGGAGCTCGAGCGGCAGGTCCAGGATTTGCACAGTCTGATCTAGATCCGAAATAGTGATAGGAGCAGAGAAGATGAGTGGAGAAATTCCCTGGCACGAAGACGATACCTTCTGGAAGGAAACGCTTCCTGTCCTGTTTCCGGAAAGCCGAATGGGGCAAGCGGAAGAAGAAGTCGAGCAGCTCCTGGCCTTGGCGGGTATTCCGTCCGGGGCCGCGGTGCTGGATCTGTGCTGCGGCGTCGGGCGGCATTCGCTGGAACTGGCCCGCCGGGGCTTTCGGGTAACCGGGGTGGATAGAACTCAAGAGTACCTGGACCTGGCGGCTTCTGCGGCCGGGCGAGAAGCCCTGTGCCTCGAGCTGGTTCGGGAGGATATGAGGAAGTTTCGCCGGCAGGCGAGTTTCGACGCAGTGATCAATCTGTTCACATCCTTCGGCTATTTCAAAGATCCCCGAGATGACCAGGCGGTGGTGGACAATGTGTACGCTTCCCTGCGACCCGGCGGGGTGCTGGTCATGCAGTTGATGAGCAAAGAGGTGCTGGCCCGGATCTTCAGAGCCCGGGATTGGCAGGAGCAGGACGGGTTGCTGGTGCTGGAGGAGAGAAAAGTCAGGCAGAGCTGGTCCTGGGTCGAAAGCCGCTGGACGCTGATCTCCGACCGGCGGCGGGTCGACCTGGACCTGTCCCACCGACTCTACTCGGCCTCGGAGCTCACGACCCTTCTTCGTGACTGCGGTTTCGGGAAGGTTGCTGCCTATGGAGATTTCGACGGTTCCCCCTACGACGAAAAGGCCAGCCGCCTGGTCGTTGTCGCCTGCAAACGGTAGATCAAGCCCTCAGGATTGCCCGGATGATGAGGAAAAGCATGGGTCAGAAGTTGCCGAGCTCCGGAGTCGATACAGACCGTGTCAATACAGAAAAGAAGAAACCGTGTTGAGGAAATCTTCAGTAGCGAAGGGTTTCAGAATCAAACCCGCACAGCCCGCTTCGCGCATCTGGGGATCATCTTCCGGGATCGAACCGGCACTCAGGATTACTACCGGAATGCCCGCCGTGTCGGGGTCGGATTTCAGGACCCTGGTCGCCTCCAGTCCGTTCAAACCCGGCAGTTGAAGGTCCATCAGCACCAGGTCCGGAAGCTGCTCCCGGATGAGATCGAAGGCCTGTTCGGCGTCTTCCGCTTCAATCACCCGGATCTTCCTTATGGCCAGAATCGTGCGAATGAGCTTTCGGTTTAGGGCCGCATCGTCTACGACCAATACCGTTTTATGGTCCACCATTTCCTTTTCTTTCATCCCGCTTCCCGCTGCAAAGCTCACCCGAATCTTAGCGTACCAGATCTTCCAGTTCGTTCACGACCCTTTTGTCGAGCTTTCCCTGAGTCACCTCTTCCTTCAGAATGCCGATCGCCTTCGTCTTGGACATCGCCTTGCGGTAGGGTCTCTCGGTGACCAAGGCGTCGTAGATGTCCACTACGCACATGATCCGAGCCGCCAGGGAAACTTCGTCTCCTTTCAGTCCGTCCGGATACGAGGAGCCGTCCAGCTTTTCGTGATGGTGCCGTATCACATCCAGGGCAATTCCCAGTGTGGATTTCAGGGGCAGGCAGATTCGGTAGCCGATCTCCGGATGAGCCTTCATCGCTTCCCACTCGTGGTCCTCGAGTTTACCGGGTTTGTTGAGAATTTCCTCGGCGATGCCGATTTTCCCGACATCGTGCAGGATGCCGCCCAGCCGAAGAGCGAAAATTTCTTTTTCACTCAGGCGTAGTCTTTTTCCGAGGGCTACCGCCAGATTTGCCACCCGTTGCGTGTGCCCCAAGGTGTAGTTGTCCTTAGCCTCGACCGCACTGGCCAGGGAGAACAGGGCGTTCTCCACGCTGACCAGGTTCCTGTTCAGCTCCCGGACCCGAATCAGGGCCCGGGTCCGGGCAAGGAGCTCCTCCCGGTTGGCCGGTTTGGAAAGAAAGTCATCCGCACCGGCTTCGATCCCCCGTACTTTCGCCTGCAGATCATCAAGGGCGGTGATGAGAACAACGGGAATGAAACGGGTACTCTCGCCAGCCTTGACGCGCTTGCACACCTCGTAGCCGTCCAAGCCGGGCATCATGATGTCGAGCAGCATCAGGTCCACTTCGCTGTTGCCGAGCAGGTTCAACGCCTCCTCCCCGCTGTAGGCCTTCAGCACCTCGTAACGCTCGGGAAGCAGGTAACCTTCCAGGAGTTTGACGTTGCGGCGGTCGTCGTCCACGACAAGCAACCGCGGCCTGTCATCCTCCTGATCCGCGGCCGGGCGGGTGAAGTAATAGACACGTCGGTTTTGCGTTTGTTGTGCCTGCTCCAGTGCCGAGATGGCTTTGTTGAGCAGTCCCTCTCTGTCTGGAGAGTCGACCGGGAAAGAGGCCATGCCAACAGAGAGGGCAAGCTCTCCGGAGAAGTGCTGGTCCACCGCCCGGCGAATGCGTTCCCCGGCCACATGGGCGACCTCTGCCGATGTTTTCAGAAGCAGAACCGCGTACAGATTTTTGTCGTAACGGCAAGCCAGATCCACGTCCCGGAGGTTCTCTTGCATCAAAGATCCGAGTTTCCGCAGGGCTTGTTCATCATCGGCAGGTGCATCCAGCTGAAGAAAGGCTACGGTGAAGGGATCCCCGCTTCGCTGCGAGCGCAGGAACTCTCGGTGCAACTCGAGGAGGAACAGATCCCGTTCGAAAAGTCCGGTGACGGTATCCCGGTATCCCTCTCCCGGGTTCCGCTGCCCGATCCAGTCCAGGTTCTTCTGCATCTACGACACCTCTCCGTCAGCGGTAGAGACCGGCAGCTCCACGACAAAGGAGATCCCCCGATGTTTTTTGCCGCTCTCCGCCGTTATCCGACCGCCCTGCAGTTCCACCAGACGTTTCGCCAAAGCCAATCCGCTGCCCCTGGCCATGTCCAGGTGGTCGGTACCCGATTTTACCTGTTCGAAGGGTTTGAAGATACCCTCCAGATCTTCCCGAGAGATGGATACATCGAAACATGTTACCCGAATTTCCAGCCGGGACAGCCCGGTTTTCTCGCCGGGATCGATCCGGACCTTCAGACCGACCTTCCCGCCGTCCGAGGTGAGGGCTACCGCCTTGCTTGCCACGTTGAAAAGGGCCTGTTTGGTCTTGCGTACATCCAGGAAGGTCGTATCCGGCAGTGTTCCTGTCTCCAGGTTGATGGTGATCCCGTGTTTTATCGCCTTTTCACGTAGCAGGATCAGGGTTCCTTCCAGGATCTCTGGCAGATAGGTAGGTTCATGCTGGACTTCGAGCATGCCCGTATCTATCTTGGTGATTTCCACGATGTCGTTGATCAGCTCCAACAGGTTGCGTCCGCTTTCCAATACGTCCTGTAGATACTCGACCTGGGTCTCGTTCAGCTCCCCGACCCGCTGGTCGGCAACCAGCTCGGCAAAACCGATGATGTGATGCAGCGGTGTGCGCAGTTCGTGGCTCATGTTTGCCAGAAACTCGCTCTTGGCGCGATTTGCCTCTTCGGCCAGAGATTTGGCTTCCAGCAGGTCCTGTTCCGCTCTGAACCGTTCGCTCATATCGCGAAGCACTAGGATCTGGCTGACCGGCCGATCTTGCCTGAACACCCAGGATCGGCGCAGGCCGTAGGTTCGCCCGTTCTCTAGGACTCGGAGAACGGTCTCCCCCTCTGCGGTTTCGGAATTGTCCGAGATCGGACCATCCTTGGATGACAGGCTTGGAATCAGCTCCTGCAGAGAGCACCTTTCCAGTGACATTCCAATGTGGCGGAAAATCTCCCTGGCTGCGGTGTTGGAGGATACGATCTGCCCGCCCGGGTCGGCTACAAGCACCCCGTCGCTCATGTTGTCCATCGCCGTCTCGTAGGAGATGGGAATGATGTTACCGAACTGGTAGTGGAGGATATTCCAGGTGATGACCAGGCCGGTGAGAAGGAACCCGAAAGGTGTGAAATCGAATCCGTAGAGAAATTTCGTGTTGACTTCCAGCATATCCAGGAAGCTGCCGATCCAGGGAAAGACGATACCGATGATCAGCAATCCCGTCTGTCCTCGTTCCGGGGGACTTGCCCGAAGGAAGATGCGAAACAGCAACACCGTTCCGACCAGCAGCAGCAGGTAGGTATAGGCGATCGTGAAGTAGAACCAGGGGCCCCAGGAACGGCTCAGGAGCACGAAGGGACCCGACCTATCCAAGGAGATGCTGTGGACAACGAACTGGTGATAGCGATTCGTAGCCAGCAGCGCGATGGTGGCCAGGGGTGGAATACACAACGGAACGAGCACCGCGGTACGAAGCCAGCGCCCGTATCCGGAATAGGTTGTGACAAAGGCGAACCAGGTGACCGAGATGAAGGCCCCGGCTGCGAACTGCAGGTTCTGGGCGAGAATCTTGGGTTCTAGTTCCGTAAAAGTAAGCTCCATGGCGTAGCCGAACATCCACAGACTCAGGTCGAACAGCAGCAGACCGGCGTAGCGGCTGCGAACCGAGCCTCCCCGCCAGAGGAGAATTCCGCAGGTCAAGGTGACCGAACCGGCTAGAAGAATCGGTACGGTGTAGGGTGTGAACTGCCAGGACAAAACGCTCATCGATCTACGAAGCGATTATAGACACCTGATTAGCGAATGAAAAGCGCGGCCAGAGGGATGTATACGCCGATCTTCACCAGAGCCGCCAGCAGGATGTAGACCCACGATCGGGCTTCTTCCATCTTGGCAAGTCCCACGGTGATCAGAGCTATTTCCCATAGTGAGATCAGAGAGTGGATCAGGGGTGTGATTCCGCGTCCGTAGATGTCAAGGGCGATCGAAACCCAATCGACCAGCCAGGTCACCGGCATCGGAATAAGGAGGCCGAAGCCGATGACATTGAGAATCCAATCGAAGTCGCTCTCCTTTCCCATTCCGCGGAGGATGAGGTGAACCAGAGCGCCGGCCAGCAGCCAGCAGGCAAGTCCGAACAGGGGTAGAAAGAAGATCTCCGCCGCGTAGTACTGGCCGGTAGCCAGGAAAGTCAGAGATGAGGGGTAGAACGGCGTTCGGTTGAGTATACGGAGGGCTAGAATCGATGTCAGAGCCGTGATCACGAAGCGAAGCAGGATCGCCCACAATCCCCAGTAGGGCGCAGGTTTAGGATGAAGTCTTTTGAATGCCCCGGCCGGGTCGTACAGCCCCTGAATCCAGATTCGTAGAAAGCTCGTCATCCTCGTGTTGAAGTCCAGTATAAGTCAGACCTCGATTCGGTCAAGGGTATCCATGGTTAGATTATTAGGTGAGGCAACAGGGGTGAGCGATTACCTCTCACCGGTTCCGGAGCCTCCGGGCCTTGACCAGGGCGGATTTGAATTGGATGATCAACCATCGAAGCATTTCCGGGAGGAACCATGAAGAAATACGCCATCTGCAACGAGCTGTTCGGCGACATGGGTTTTGCCGACTCCTGTGCGCTGCTACAGCTCTACGGATATCATGGAATAGAGATAGCTCCGTTTACCCTGTTTGACGACCCCGGTACTTTCACATCTGCTCAGGTCGGAGAAATTCGGCGCATCCTGGAAGACCACGAGCTGCAGTTCACCGGCCTGCATTGGTTGTTTCTCAAACCCGAGGGGCTTCATATCACGACCCCGGATGAGACGATTCGCCGTCGATCCTGGGATCACCTGAAACGCCTGGTTGATCTTGCGGGACAGTTCGGCGGGGGTGTACTGGTGTTGGGTTCCCCGAAACAGCGGAACAGCATGGGCATCAGCCGGGAACAGGCCGCGGCCAACCTGGAAGCGGGCCTTGGCTCCCTGGCGGATTTTACGATTCAGAGGAACTGCACGATCCTCTTGGAGTCGCTCTCTCTCGACCAGACCGATGTGATCAACACCATGGCCGAAGCCGAAGAGTCGATCAACCGGATCGGACACCCGGCGATCCGGGGTATCTTCGATTTCCACAACTGCGCGAATGAGGCGGAGAGCTGGGAACAGCTGATCGAAGGTCACTTTTCCATTATCCGTCATGTGCACCTCAACGAGGTCAACGGCAGCTACCCCGGCACGGGAAACTCCGACTTTCTGCCCGCTTTCAAAAAGTTGGCGGAAAAGGGATACGCAGGCTGGATCTCCCTGGAAATCTTTCATCTTCCCGAGGATCCTGCCGGGGTTCTGCGGGAAACCGGAGATTTCCTCCGTCGTATGGAAGAGGCGTTGGGATAGATGAGAAACGTGAAAATCTGCGATCTTCACTGCGACACCGCCCAGCTCTGGCAGGCCGGTTCCTCCCTGGAAGACACCTCCCTGCACGTAAGCCTTCCCTCCCTGACCGAGGGGGGTGTGGGCCTTCAGGTATTCGCCGCCTATGTTCCGGCCGCCCTGCCCGAAGAACAGCGCTTCTCCTTCGCCAGTCAGACGATCAGTCGGACCAAAGAGGAGATAGAAAGACATTCAGCCCGGATCGTTGTATGTCGCAGCAGCCGGGAGGTCACCGCAGCGGCTGAACAGGGGAAGATCGCCGCCCTCCTGGCCGTGGAAAACGGGGATGCCATCGAAGGAGATCTAGACAAGCTTCAGCAGCTCTACGGAATGGGGGTTCGGCTCATGACCCTCATTCATTCCCACAGCAATGACTGGGTGATCTCCTCGAATGACAAGCAACCGGCCTTCGACGGCCTCTCTCGTTTCGGCGTACAGGTGGTGGAGGCGATGAATCGACTGGGAATGATCATCGATGTTTCCCATGCTCATGACCGGTCCGTGGAGAAAGTCCTGGAGTACAGCGGTGCACCGATCGTGGCCTCCCACTCCTGCGTGCACGCTCTCTGTCCCATGCCCCGCAATGTCAAGGATGAGCTGATTCGGGGTATCGCCGCTAGCGGGGGGTTGGTGGGGGTCAATTTTATGCCGGGGTTCCTGGACTGTGGCTACCGCAAGATTACGGAAAAGCGCTGCAAGGCCGTGTTCGCCGAGCTCGATCGTCGGACTGAAAAGGCCGGCGCCGATCCGCTCGGACTGGGCAGGGCCTGGATCAAGTTTACCGAAGAATATAAAGAGGCGATGGCCCCGGAAAAGGTTCCTCTGGAGAGGCTCCTCCAGCACATCGATTATCTGGTCGAAGTGGGCGGGGAGGAGGTGGCCGCCTTCGGCTCGGATTTCGACGGCATCCCCGACACCCCCGCCGGGGTGGAGGACTGCCGGGGCTTCGACAACATTCTGCGGGGCCTGCGGGATCGTGGTTATTCCCGGGATCGGCTGGAGAAGATCTGCTGGTCGAACTTCTTCCGCGTGCTCGAAACCGTCTGCGGATAGAGCTCGAGAACCGGTTTCAGGTTTTTTTTAAGGTTACTCCCGGTCGGGGACGAGCCCGGTTTGAGCATTGTACAACTCGGCGTACAGTCCCGGCTGCCCGATCAGCTCGCTATGGGTGCCCCGCTGAACGATGCCGGTCAGCGCGAACAGCACGGCGTAGGATCCCACGATCATGGCCACGGCCAGAAAGATGTCCTCCGGCGCGTGTAGAAGTTGCAGCCGTACTTGACGAGCATCATCAGGGTGATCAATACACGAGCACCCGGCGAACCAGGGTTCTCGTCGGCATGGAGGGACCGGGGTTCATCCGATTTGCGTGAGCTCGGTCAGCACCTTGGCGGAAGATTTGGGGTGGAGGAAGGCGATCCGGCTTCCGTGGGCCCCCGAGCGGGGTGTCTCGTCGATCATGCGCACCTGTTTTTGTTTGAGCTCGTCGATCTGCTTTTCGATATCATCCACCTGATAGGAGATATGGTGCATCCCCTCCCCTCGTTTCTCGATGAAGGCGGAGATCGGACTGTCCGGCTCTGTCGGCTCGAGAAGCTCGATCTGCACCTCCCCGACGCCGAACACGGCCAGACGCACCTTCTGATCCTCCACCACCTCCGTGCCTCTGTACTCTAGCCTCAGCACGTCCCTGTAGAAGGGGATGTGTTCTTCCAGAGAACGAACCGCGATGGCGATATGGTTGATTTTATTGATCACCTTTTCTCTCCTCCAAGAAGTTGCGGATTTGTTCGTTGATCAGGGCGTAGGGACGGGCATCTCGCCGGTAGAGGCGTTCGGTCCACTCCGGAAGCTGTCTGGAGACCTCGATGTGGAGATCCATCAGCTCGTGGATCTTGCGGTTGAGCACGCCCAGCAGCTCCCTCTCCAGACGGTAGCGCCGTTTTTCCTCCAGCTTCCCGGCGTTCTCGATCTCCGTCGCGTAGCTTTCGATCGCCTCCTGCAGCTGCTCGATGCCGTCATCTTGAACAGCTGATGTCATCAGAATCGGATTGCTTACTCCTTCGGAATCTCCGTTTCCCCCGCCGGCTGCCTGGACCGGGTTCTTGAAGCTCAAGACGTACTCCACCTCCGCACGCAGCTTGTCCGCCCCGGGCAGATCCTTCTTGTTGATGATGAAGATGTCTCCGATTTCCATCACCCCGGCCTTCATGGCCTGGATCTCATCGCCCGCTCCGGGCATCAGAACCAGCAGTACTATATCGGAAAGCTCCACGATCTTGATCTCGGTCTGCCCTACGCCGATCGTTTCGATGAAGATCGACTGATAGCCGGCCGCGTCCAAAACTTTGATGACATCTCCGGTTGCCGCAGCTATCCCCCCCAGAAAACCACGGGAGGCCATCGAGCGGATGAACACGCCCGGATCGATGGCGTGGGTTTGCATCCGCAGACGGTCACCCAGAATCGCGCCCCCGGAAAAGGGAGAGCTGGGATCCACGGCTATCACGGCCACTTTGCGGCCACGGCGGCGTTCCAGGGTGATCAATCTATCGACCAGCGTGCTCTTTCCGGCACCGGGACTGCCGGTTACACCCAGGATCCGGGCCCCTCCGGTATACGGGTACAGGGCATCCACCAGCGCCTCAGCCTCCGGTTCCAGGTCTTCGATCAGGGAGATGGTCCGGGCGATAGCCCGGAGGTTTCCGAGGCGAACCTCCGTGACGAGATCCATAGCTTTCAGGAGCTGTCCCTGGCGGATTCCAGGAACTCGACGATCTGCTTCGTGGTGGTGCCCGGCCCGAAGATGGCCGCCACGCCCCTGTCTTTGAGAAAGGGTATGTCTTGTTCCGGGATGATGCCGCCGCCGAAGACGACGATATCCCCCGCGCCGCTCGCCGCCAGCAGATCCACCACCCGCGGGAACAGCTCATTGTGGGCCCCGGACAGAAGGCTCAAGCCCACGAAATCCACATCCTCCTGGATCGCCGTTTGCACGATCGCCTCGGGGGTTTGACGGATCCCGGTGTAGATCACTTCGTACCCCTCGTCCCGCAGAGCCCGGGCGATGAACTTGGCGCCCCGGTCATGACCGTCCAGTCCCGGTTTGGCAATGAGAATCCTTGTTTTTTTCACCGCCATCCTCATCTCCTTACAGAACAATCGTTTCTCTGTGCTCGCCGAACTCCTCCCGCAACAGCTGGCAGATCTCCCCCAAGGTGGCGTACTCCCTCACAGCCTCGAGAATCAGCGGCAGCAGATTGACATCTATCTGTTTCGCGCCCTTCCGCAGCTGTTCCAGGGCTGACTGAACGCGGGAGGCATTGCGCCTCGCCTTGACCCGGGAGAGCTTTTCGATCTGGAGCTGGCGAACCGCCGGATCGACGCGCAGAAGGTCCAGCGGTTTTTTCTCCTCCATCTGGAATTTGTTGATTCCCACCACGACCCGCTCGCCTTTTTCGATGTCCTTCTGAGTCCGGAAGGCGGATTCCTGGATCTGCTTCTGAACGTAGCCCTTCAAGATGGAGGGAATCATCCCGCCGAGCGCTTCGATTCTGTCGATGTACTGCCAGACCTCCAGTTCTATTCGGTCGGTAAGCGCCTCCAGGTAATAGGAACCGGCCAGGGGATCCACGGTCGAAGTGACACCGGCCTCGTAGGCCAGAATCTGCTGGGTGCGGAGAGCCAGGCGCACCGACTCCTCCGCCGGCAGAGCCAGGGCCTCTTCCCTGCTGTTGGTGTGCAGACTCTGGGTTCCGCCCAGGACAGCGGCCAGGGCCTGAATTGCCACCCGAACGATGTTGTTGTCCGGCTGTTGGGCGGTCAGGGTCGAACCTCCGGTCTGGGTGTGAAAGCGCAGCATCATGGATTTCGGGTCGGTAGCCTGAAACCGTTCCTTCATGATCCTCGCCCATATCCGGCGGGCCGCCCGGAACTTGGCCACCTCCTCCAGCAGATCGTTGTGGGCATTGAAGAAAAACGACAGCCGGCCTGCGAACTCATCCACGTCGAGTCCCACCTGGATCGCCGCACGCACGTACTCGATCCCGTTGGCCAGGGTAAAAGCAACCTCCTGGGACGCGTCGCTGCCGGCTTCCCGAATGTGGTACCCGGAGATGCTGATCGTATTCCACAGGGGCACTTCCCGGCTGCAGTAGGCGAACACGTCGGTGATCAGACGCATCGAGGGTTCCGGGGGAAAGATATAGGTTCCCCGGGCTACGTATTCCTTCAGGATGTCGTTTTGGATAGTTCCCCGCAGCCGCTGCTTCCCTACTCCTTGTTTCTCCGCTACGGCTATGTACATGGCCAGGAGGATGGCCGCCGGTGCATTTATGGTCATGGAGGTGGAGATCTTGTCCAGAGGTATGGCGTCGAAGAGGATCTCCACATCATTCAAGGTGTCGATAGCTACCCCGACCTTCCCCACCTCACCTTCGGCCCGCGGATCATCGGAATCGAAACCGATCTGGGTGGGCAGGTCGAAGGCTACCGAGAGTCCGGTCTGTCCCTGTTCCAGCAGGTAACGATATCGCCGGTTCGACTCCTCGGCTGTGCCGAAGCCGGCGTACTGGCGCATTGTCCAAAGTCGTCCCCTGTACATGGTGGGTTGGACCCCCCGCGTGTACGGATACTGACCGGGAAATCCCAGTTTTTCCAGATATTCCGCTTCCGAGTAGCCCTCGGGAAGGTACAGCCGATTTACCGGTTTGTCCGATCCGGTAACGAATGTCTGCATTCGTTCCGGATGACGGCTGATCAGCGGTTCGACGGTACCCCGCTCCCATTCTTCCTTCTGTTTTCGGATCTCCTCCGGCATGTTCTCACCTCCCCCTGTTGGTGTAGCGAGATTGACGTTCAGTACTCCAGGCTCTCTCCGATGGGCAGCACCCGGGCTTTTTGTCCTTTGGCCCGAACCCGTCTCACGAACTCCTCGGGCTCAACGTCGATGACCTCGAAGGTCTTGAAGTGCATGGGGAGGTACAATCCGGCCTGCAGGAATTCGGCCGCCATCACGGCGTCTTCGATTCCCATGGTGAAATTGTCACCGATAGGCAGAGCAGCAAGGTCGATCTTGTTCATCTGGCCGATCAGCTTCATATCGTAGAACAGACCCGTGTCGCCCGGATGGTAGAAGGTCTTTCCGTCCATGGTGATGAGAAAACCGCAGGGATTTCCCGTGTAGGTGCCGTCCGGTGCGGCCGAGCCGTGATGCGCGATCGTCAGCTTGACCCTGCCGAAGGGGAACTCGTGAGCGCCGCCGATGTGCATCGGGTGGATCTGTGCTCCCTTGCCGGAGCAGTAGATGGCCAATTCATTCGGCGCTACGATAGTGGCATTGTTGGCCTTGGCGATCTCGATCCCGTCGCCCAGATGGTCCCCATGACCGTGGGTCAACAGGACGTAGTCGACCTTGATCTCCTCCGGGCTGGCCGTGGCCAGGGGATTGCCGGACAAAAAGGGATCGATCACGATTCGCGCCTTTGATCCTTCCACGGTGAAAGCCGCGTGTCCCAAATAGGTTAATCGTGGCATGGTCTACTCCTTTCCAACCATCATGATACGCACGAATGACTTTCAAGCTCAAGGGTACGGACATGTGCGGGGAACACTTGGTCGGTGGGTGAACTAGGCGATCGAAACCGCCCCTAGAATAGAATAGTATTTGATGGCGTCGCTGTCGGAGCGGGAACTCATGACCATGGGTGCTTTGGCACCGATGGTCAAGGCGGCGATTCGAGCATCGGTGAGATGGGCCAGGGTTTTGTAGAACACATTGGCCGCTTCGATGTCCGGCATGAGCAGAATATCCGCGTCCCCCCCCACCTCGGATCGAATCCCTTTGGTTTCACAGGATTTGCGCGACAGAGCGTTGTCCAGAGCAAAGGGCCCATCCACGATGCAACCGGGAATTTGACCGCGGTCGGACATCTTGCTCAGCAGCGCGGCATCCAAGGTAACGGGCATGGCTGTGGGGTTGACTTTCTCCACGGCTGCGATCACCGCCACCTTGGGTCGTTCGATGCCCAGTCTGTGGGCCACGTACACCATGTTTCCGATGATCGCCACTTTGGTTTTCAGATCCGGGGCGATATTGATCCCCGGGTCGGACATGAGGAGCAGCTTCGGGTACGTGTCGATCTGAATGATCGATACGTGGGACAAAACGCCGGGACCGCGAAGCCCGCCGTGACGATGGAGAATCGCCCGCATGATCACCGCCGTGGGGGTTCGGCCCTTCATCAACACCGCCGCCTCCCCCTCCCGCACCAGCTCAACCGCCTTGGCGGCGCACTGCTCCTCTCCGTCTGCAGACTCTATGCGATAGGGGGATATGTCCAGACCCTCCTTCTCGGCAATCTCGGCGATGGCCCGCCGGTTGCCTACCAAGATCGGTTCAACGATACCCTCTCCTGCCGCTGCTGTCACCGCCTTGAGCGCATCAACCTCCTCGGCCATGGCCAGGGCGAGTTGCAGAGAGGGTTTCGATTTCGCGTTTTCCTCGAGCTCTTCGAAGCTGTGAATCATTGCGCTACCTTGATCAACGATACTACCGGCTCCCGGACGCGTCAAGAATATCCTGTTTTATGACTTGCCGTTTCCGCTATTGACCCGTCGTCGGTTTAAATGATATGAGAGCAAATCACCGACTGCGGAGCAAGGATCGGGAGATGATAACGGCAAAAGGCAAGCGGCTGGAATGGCATCAGGGACTCAAGGTTCGGGATGTCCTGGACACCCTGGGCTACAACTTCCCTACCGTCCTCGTGCGGCTGAACGGCACGATTGTTCGGCGCAAGGATTGGGACAGCACCGTTGTTCCCGATGAAGCGGAGGTCGAGGTTCGACCGATCGTAGCAGGAGGCTGATGGGTACCGGCAATCTACGGGAAAAAGCTATCCTTCCTCCAGGACCTGATCCAGAAACCGGGCGATTGCCCCGGAGCCGTTCTTTATGTTGATATCCTCGTAGGCTCGCTTGCACTCCTGCAGGCCGTAGCCGCTCAAGAACCAGTCCACGATCTGGGAGAGCTTTCGCGGCATGTTCCCCGCGTAGTAGCCCAGACGATTGTCCACCACGAACTTGATGTTGGGGTTCTCGCTGAGCTGAGCGCTCTCGAAGAAAATGATCGGTTTTTTCATCGACAGCACCTCCCAGGTGGTAGCCGGCCCGGGTTTGATGAAACAGAAGTCCGAGGCGTAGATCAGTTCATTGATGCGATCCTGGAATCCCAGAGCAACTACTTTGGTTTCCTGATCTCGCGAACCGAAATCCCGCTGCAGATGCTCGCGCAGCTGTTCGTTCTTCCCCGCCACGGCGATCACGTTGAGAGGAAAATTTTTCTTCACCAGGGCTTCGATCATCCTGTAGATCGATCCGATCCCCTCGCTGCCCAGGGTTATCAGAAGGGTTTTTCTGTCGTTTTCCAGTCCGAGAGAGTCGAGTATATCCTCTGCGTTCCATTTGATATCGAAGAAGCTGCGGCGCACGGGGTAGGGGAAGACGTGCAATTTATCCCTTGGGAACTTTTTCTTCAGCAGCTTGCTCTCGGCCTGCTTGGAGGCCACTATATAGTGATCCACATTTTTCAGATACCAATAGGAATCGAAATCGAAGATCTCGGTGAGATAGTTGATGAGAATCGGTCCGATCTCGTAGGTTTTTCGGATATAGGCGATGGACATCGTGTTGAAGTAGTGGGTGGAGAAGACCATATCCGGTTTTTCATCGTAGAGGTAGCGCATTACGTACTTAGCGACCCGGTCGAGAAACAGTTTGTAGATCTGGATGTTCACGGGGCCGGTGATGAAATCGAAGGTTTGGATGCTTTTTGTCAGCTCCGGGTGCTTCAGCAGGTACTTCCACATCTTTTTGTGGGCATCGTCCAGACCCGTACACCCCAGGTCCTTCATGAAATCGAGGACCTTGATCTGGTACTTATCTGGAAACAGCTCTTCGAGGGCTTCCACCACCGCCAGGGCGGGCGTCTTGTGCCCCCCGCCGGCCTCGATCATTGCGAAATGTATTTTCTTTCCCGCCACGCTTTCTCCGTCGAAGCTTCGCTCAAACTGCGGCGCCCCGTTTCCAAGATTATAAGCCGATTAGGTTTCTTTTCAAAGGTAAAACCGGCTATATTGAAGCTAAAGAGCAGCTATGAAGGCAAAGGGCATGGTGGTAACCGATCTGGACGGGACCCTCTTCCAGAAAGATCACCGCACCAGCGCACGCAATTACCGGACTCTGTTGGACCTGGGAAAGCAGGGGATCATCCGGGTGATCGCAACGGGACGTCATCTGTTTTCCGCCCACAAGGTATTGTCTATCGATTTTCCGGTCGATTTTCTTGTTTTTTCCTCCGGAGCGGGGATTCTGGCCTGGCCGCGGCAGGAATTGCTTTTCAGCGCTTCGATGAACCAGGAGGAGGTATCCCTGGCCTTCGAGTCACTGTCACGGCGCTCTTTGGACTTCATGGTGCATCGGCCGATCCCCGAAAACCATCAGTTCTGCTATTTCGCATCGGGACGGCCGAATCCTGATTTCGAAGCACGGTGCAAGCTGTACGAGGATTTTGCGACCCCCGGGCGGTCTCAATGGAGACCCCCCGGGGAAGCCTGCCAGTTGGTGGCGATCGAACCGTATTTCCGCACAGCTTCCCACTACTCTGAGATCCGCGAGGAGCTGGATCGTCTGACGGTGGTGCGTACCACCTCGCCGTTGGATGGGCGGTCCCGCTGGATCGAGATCTTCTCCAGAGAGGTTTCGAAAGCCCGGGCTTCCATCCGCATCGCCCATGATTTGGGAATCCACGAAAAGACGGTGATGGCGATCGGCAATGACTACAACGATTTGGACCTACTGCAGTGGGCGGCGCGGAGTTTCGTTGTGAACGATGCGCCCGAGGAGCTTCTTGATCTCTTTCCGACGGTACACTCCGGAGATGAGTCCGATTTCAGCGAAGCCGTTGCTCTATGGCGGCGGGAGACAGACCTGTAGAAACCTGCGGGTGCGAAATACTCGGGTCAGTCGATGCCTCGGGCTTCGACTTTGTACAACTTCCGTATGTCCGCCAGAATCGCCAGGTATTCTTCACTCCGGTAATCCGGATAGGTCCACTTCAATGGCCGGTAGCTGCCCCTTTCGTACACCAGTGTAACCTCGGCGAACACACCATCGGAGAGGGGAACCCGGTGGGAGCCGTCTTTGCTCGACGCCAGTACGAAACGGCTCAGGCTGAGCAACCCCGGGTCGATATTCACCTTACGCTTCCCCTCCTCACAGAACCGGCTTTCCAATACATTCGTCTCGTTTTTGATCCGAGCCAGGATGCCGGGATCGATGAGCCGGAGGAAAGAGACGAAGAAGCGTGTTATGGTTGTACCCATTTCTTCGTCGTAGTAGCGGGTATAGGAAAAGGGCAGATCGATG
>Ga0307419_10000578_pt1 | contig 18674 bp, 34 predicted proteins | sample SalMarWE160230MG_2_FD_202512 | JGI IMG/M metagenome (GOLD analysis project Ga0307419, IMG submission 202512) | Salt marsh sediment microbial communities from the Plum Island Ecosystem LTER, Massachusetts, United States - WE1602-30 | ecosystem: Environmental > Aquatic > Marine > Intertidal zone... | reverse complement strand
GCTACCGGCCGAGCTGAAAGAAGAGATAATCCAGAAGGCGGTGGGCAGGTAATATGGCCAAGCAGAAAATACGCATCAGGCTCAAGGGATACGACCACCGGATCATCGACCAGTCGGCGCGGCAAATCCTGGAGGCGGTGGAGAGCACCGGGGCCGTGGCCGTCGGGCCGGTGCCCCTGCCGACGCGCATCCAGAAGTTCAGCGTCATCCGCTCGCCATTCATCGATAAGGACTCGCAGGAGCAGTTCGAGATTCGCACCCACAAGCGCCTGATCGACATCGTCGAGACGACCTCCAAGACCATCGACGCCCTGACCAAGCTCAACCTGCCTGCGGGCGTGGAGATAGATATTAAACTCTAGTAAGAGCACGTAAGGATTATGACGGAAGGAATTATCGGCAAAAAGCTGGGCATGACCCAGGTCTTCCTGGAGGGCGGCCGGGCCGAAGCGGTCACCGCCATCGAGGCCGGCCCGTGCACTGTCAACCAGGTCAAGACCGTAGAAAAAGACGGCTACGCCGCCGCGCAGCTGGGCTTCGGCGAGGCCTCCAAGTCCCGTCCCCGCCAGAAGGACGGCCAAAAAGAGAAAACTACTCGCCCCCGCTACCTGCGCGAGTTCCGCCTGGCCGAAGGCCAAGACCTGGAGGCCGGGCAGACGGTGGACGTGGGCCTCTTCGCCGTGGGCGATATGGTGGATGTTACCGGCATCTCGCGCGGTAAGGGCTTCGCCGGCACGGTCAAGCGCCACCACTTCCGCGGCGGACCCAAGACGCACGGCCAGTCCGACCGCCACCGCGCCCCCGGCTCCATCGGCGCCGCCACCACCCCCGGCCGCGTTTACAAGGGGATGCGCATGGCCGGCCACATGGGGCACGAGCGGGTAACCGTAAGCAACCTGGAGGTGCTCCGGGTAGACCCGGAGCGCAACCTGCTGCTCATCAAGGGGGGCGTACCCGGCCAGACCAACGGCCTGGTGCTGGTGAAAAAGTCCGGAAGGGGCAAGAAGTAAGTGCAGGTTCCCGTTTATAACCTCGCCGGAGAGGAAGTCCGGAAGATTAACGTCAGCGACGCCGTCTTCGGCGCGCCCTTTAACGAGGCGGTCGTCCACCAGGTCATGGTGGGCTTGCTGGCCAACGCCCGCCAGGGCACGGCGTCGTCCAAGACGCGGGCTATGGTGCGCGGCTCCACCCGCAAGCTCTACCGCCAGAAGGGCACCGGCTCCGCCCGCGCCGGCTCCAAGAAATCGCCGCTGCGGCGGGGCGGGGGTGTTACCTTCGGGCCGCACCCGCGCGACTACCGCCAGGCGACACCCAAGAAGATGCGCCGCCTGGCCATAAGGTGCGTCCTCTCGGCCAAGGCCGGCGACGGCGAGCTTAAAGTACTCGACAAGTTCGATTTTACCGAGCCCAAGACCAGTAAGATGGCCGGGGCGCTGGCCGCACTGGGGGCGACCGCGTCGGCGCTCATCGTCACGCCGCAACCGGAAGAAAACGTGATTAAGTCGGCCCGCAACCTGCCGCAAGTCAAGACCATGCCGGCCAACGTGATTAACATACGCGATATTTTATCCTATAAGATGCTCCTCATGACCGAGGATGCCGTGCGCATCGCGGAAAAGCTGTGGGGCAACGGAGAAACGCAAGGGGGAGACGATGCACCGGTACGAAGTGCTGCGACGCCCGCTCGTAACCGAAAAAAGCACCACGCTGCAGCAACAGAATAAGTACGCCTTCGAGATTGCCGACGCGGCCAACAAGCCCATGGTCAAAGAGGCCGTGGAGGCGGCCTTCAAGGTGAAGGTCACCAAGGTGAACGTCGTCGCCATGCGGGGCAAGGCCCGCCGCGTGGGGCGGCGTATCGTGCAGACGCGCGACTGGAAAAAGGCCATCGTCACCCTGGCGGCGGGCGATAAAATCGAGTTCTTCGAGGGTGTTTAGCATGAAAGGGGCAACCCAGTGGCAGTAAAGATATACCGACCCACCTCCCCGGGCCGACGGGGGATGAGCGGCTACACCTTCGACGAGATTACCAAGGACAAGCCGGAGAAGTCCCTGCTGCGGCCCCTCAAGAAGCAGGCCGGGCGCAACAACCGCGGCAAGATAACCGTGCGCCACCGCGGCGGCGGGGCCAAGCGGCGGTTGCGCGTCATCGATTTTAAGCGGAACAAGTTCGATATCCCCGGCCGCGTGGCCGCCATCGAGTACGACCCCAACCGCTCGGCGCGCATCGCCCTCATCTTCTACGTCGACGGCGAGAAGCGCTACATCCTGGCCCCGCTGGGGCTCAAGGTGGGCGATACGATTATGTCCGGCAAGAACGCCGAAATAAGACCGGGGAATACCCTGCCGATGAACCAGATGCCCTCGGGCACCCAGATACACAACATCGAGATGATACCCGGCAGGGGCGGCCAGATGGTGCGCAGCGCCGGCGCCTCGGCGCAGCTCATGGCCAAGGAGGGCGACTACGTCCTGCTGCGCCTGCCCTCCGGCGAGCTAAGGCGGGTGCGCAGCGACTGCATGGCCACTGTGGGGCAAATCGGCAACGTGGAGCACCAGAATATTAGCCTGGGCAAGGCCGGCCGCACGCGGCACATGGGCTGGCGCCCGACGGTGCGCGGCTCGGCGATGACCCCGCGCGACCACCCCCACGGCGGCGGCGAGGGACGCTCCCCGGTGGGCATGCCCGGCCCCAAGACGCCCTGGGGCAAGCCGGCCCTGGGCTACAAGACGCGCAAGCCCAAGGCATCCGACCGGATGATTGTGAAACGCCGCGGGAAGTAGGCGTTTAGAGAGGTAGTATGTCAAGGTCAACCAAAAAAGGCCCGGCCGTAAATGCCAAACTGAGCAAGAAAGTGGAGGCCGCCATCCGCTCCGGCCAGAAGACGGTCATCAAGACCTGGGCGCGGTCTTCCACCATCCTGCCGGACATGGTGGGGCTGACCATCGGCGTCCACGACGGCCGCCGCCACGTGCCTATTTACGTCAACGAGAACATGGTCGGCCACAAGCTGGGCGAGTTCGCCCCCACGCGCACCTTCCGCGGCCACGTGGGCAGGGGGGATAAGACCAGCCAGGTAAGAAAACGATAAACAACCTTATTTAAAGGTGTAGATTAAAGTGGAAGTAAGAGCCATAGCTAAAGACACCGGCCTGCCCGCCAGCAAGGTACGCCCGCTGGTGGACATGGTGCGGGGCAAGATGGTCGAGGAGGCGCTGACGCTGCTCCGGTTCACGCCCACGCCCAAGGCCAATGTCGTGGCCAAACTGGTCAAGTCGGCGGCGGCCAACGCCGAGAATAACTTCCAGATGGACCCCGCCGACCTCAAGGTCGTCGGTATCTTCGTCGACGAGGCGCGCAGCGCCCGCCGCTGGAGGCCGCGCTCGCGGGGGCGGGCCACGCCCATCAAGCGGCGTTCCAGCCATATAACGGTTATCGTTGCCGAGCAGGAGGGTTAATTGGGTCATAAAGTTCACCCGACGGGTTTCCGTCTCGGGATAAATAAAGACTGGCAGTCCAAGTGGTACAGCGAGGCGCACTACGCCGAGTTCGTCCAGGAGGACAACCGGCTGCGGGAAGAGATTAAGAAGAAATACCGCGAGGCCGGCATCTCGCTCATCGAAATCGACCGCCAGGCCAAGGACGTCACCATCACGCTCTACACCGCCCGCCCCGGCATCGTCATCGGGCGGGGCGGCCAGCGCGTCGACGAGATGCGCCAGCACCTGGAAGCCCTCGTCGGCAAGAAGATACGCCTCAACATTCAGGAGATACGCCAGCCGGAGCTGGACGCCTACCTGGTGGCCCGCTCGGTGGCCGAGCAAATCGAGCGCCGCGTGGCCTACCGTCGCGCCATGAAACAGTCCATCTTCCGCACCATCCAGGCCGGGGCGCAGGGTATTAAAGTAAGCTGCGCCGGACGGCTGGGCAACTCCGAAATCGCCCGCCGCCAGACATCGCACCAGGGGCGGGTGCCCCTGCACACCCTCCGGGCCGATATTGATTACGGCTTTACCGAGGCGCACACCACGCTGGGGCGCATCGGCGTCAAGGTCTGGATTTACAAGGGGCAAATCCTGCCGGAGCTGAAGGTTCCGGAGGTGGAAGAGAAACCCGACGAGGAGGAAGCGCCCGAAGCGGAGGCACCGGCGGAAGTAGCGGAGAAACCGACCGAAGCCAAAGCCGAAGCCCCACCCGTTGCAGAGGCACCGGCCGCCGTTGAGGAAACACCCGCCGCCGAGGAGCCACCCGCTCCGGCGGCTACCGAGGCCGAAGAGAAACCCGCCAAACCGGCGGTCAAGAAAGCGGCGGCCAAACCGGCCACCGCCGGGGTCAAGGAAAAGGCCGCCAAACCGGCCGTCAAAAAGGAAACGGCCAAGGCGCCGGCCAAGAAAGCGGTCAAGGCCGAAGCCGCCGCCGAAGAGAAGAAACCCGCCAAACCGGCGGTTAAGAAAGCGGCGGCCAAACCGGCCACCGCCGACGTAAAGGAAAAGGCCGCCAAACCGGCGGCTAAAAAGTCTGCGGTCAAAGCGGCGCCCAAAAAGGCCAAAAAGACCGCCGCGAAACCCGCCGAGGTAGCCGAGGCCGCCGCCGAAAAGGAAGAAGCCTAGCATGCAGCAGCCCAAACGCGTCAAATACCGCAAGTCCCAAAGAGGCCGCCGCCGGGGCCAGGCCCAGTCCGGCAACAGCATCGGCTTCGGGGACTTCGGCCTCCAGGCGCTGGAGTCGGCCTGGGTAACCGCCGCCCAGATAGAGGCGGCACGCCGCGCCATCACCCGCCACATCCACCGCGGCGGCAAGGTGTGGATACGCATCTTCGCCGATAAGCCCGTCTCCAAGAAGGCGGCCGAGACGCGCATGGGCAGCGGCAAGGGCGCCGCGGACCACTGGGTGGCCGTGGTCAGGGCCGGGCGCATCATGTTCGAGATGGCCGGCGTCGGCGAGGACGTGGCCAAGGAGGCCATCCGCCTGGCCTCGCACAAGCTGCCGCTGAAGACGCGCTTTATCCTGCGGGAGAGCGCCGCCGCCGAGGCAGCCAGATAGGGAGCCGGGAAAGATGAAGCTAAAAGAGTTCCGGGACCTCAGCACGGACGAACTGAATAAGCAAGTGGAGGAAGCGCACCAGGAGCTTTTCAACCTGCGCTTTCGCCTGGCCACCAAGCAGCTGGTGAATCACCGCGAGGTGCGGCGGGTGCGCAAGAAGATTGCCCGGCTCAAGACGCTCCTCACGGAAAGGCAACTGGAGATAAGGTAGGCAGGTATGGCAGAAAAACGCAAGCAGCGACTGGGCAAGGTCGTCGGCGATAAAATGGACAAGACCGTGGTCGTGGCGGTGGACACGCCCAAGCGCCACCCGCTCTACAACAAGATCATCCGCCGCGTGACGAAATACTACGCCCACGACGCCAAGAACCAGAGCAAGGTGGGCGATACGGTGCGCATCGAGGAGACGCGCCCGCTGTCGCGCCAGAAGCGCTGGCGCGTGACCGAAATCGTCGTCAAAGGCGAAGTGGCCGATATCAAACCGGAGGAGATTACCACCCAGACCTAGGATTACGGTGAGACTGACATGATACAGATGCAGAGCCGGCTCAGAGTGGCCGATAACACCGGCGCCCGCGAAATTATGTGCATCAACGTGCTTGGCGGCACGCGGCGCAAGTATGCCTACGTCGGCGATATCGTGGTGGCCTCGGTGAAGCGCGCCATCCCCAACGCCGGCACCAAGAAGGGCGACGTGGTGCGGGCCGTCATCGTGCGCTCGGCCCACCCCTACCGCCGCCCCGACGGGTCGTATATCAAGTTCGACGAAAACGCCGCCGTAATTTTGACCGATAAAAACGAGCCCAAGGGCACGCGCATCTTCGGGCCGGTAGCGCGGGAGCTGCGCGATAAGAACTACACCAAGATTATCTCCCTGGCCCCCGAGGTATTATAAATGAAGATAAAGAAAGACGATAACGTGCTGGTGATTGCCGGCAAGGAGCGCGGTAAAAAGGGCAAGGTGCGCTTCGCCTACCCACGCAAGGAGCAGGTAATTATCGAAGGGCTAAATTTTATCAAGAAGCACTCCAAGGCCAGGGGGGCGGCCCGGCAGGCCGGCATCATCGACCTGGAAGCGCCCCTGCACATCTCCAACATCATGATTATCTGTAACAAGTGCAACAAGCCGGCGCGCATCGGCTACCGCAAGCTGGAGGACGGCCGCCGGGTGCGGTTCTGCCGCACCTGCAACGAGGTGATTGACTAAAATGTCCCGACTCAAAGATAAATACCGGCAAGAGGTGGTGCCCCGCCTGCTGGAGCTCTGCGGCTACCAGAACGTGATGCAGGCGCCGCGCCTGGAGAAAATCGTGCTCAACATCGGCCTGGGCGAGGCCATCGCCAACGCCAAGGCCCTGGAGGCCGCCGAGGCCGACCTGACGGCCATCGCCGGGCAGCACGTGCTCACCACCCGCGCCAAGAAGTCCATCGCCGCCTTCCGGCTGCGCGAGGGCATGCCCATCGGGCTCAAGGTGACGCTGCGCGGCGAGCGCATGTACGATTTCTTAGACAAGCTGGTCAACGCGGTGCTCCCCCGCACCCACGAGTTCCAGGGGGTCTCGCCGGACGCCTTCGACGGCCGCGGCAACTACACCCTGGGGCTCCAGGAGCAGATACTGTTCCCGGAAGTCGACTATGATAAAATCGACAAGGTACGCGGCATGGAAATATCAATTGTAACCACGGCGAAAATAGACGAAGACGGCAGACACCTGCTGGAACTGCTGGGGATGCCCTTCGCCAAGGATGGAGAGACCTAGTATGGCCAAAAAGTCACTGGTAATCAAGGCCGGGCGGCCGTCCAAGTACGCCACCAGGCAGTACCACCGCTGCCAGCTCTGCGGCCGACCCCGCGCTTACATCCGCAAGTTTGGCATCTGCCGGATATGCTTTAGAACACTGGCCCTGGACGCCCAGCTGCCGGGAGTGAAAAAATCCAGCTGGTAGGCTGAAGAAGGACTTTGTAAAGTATGAGCGTCACCGACCCAATTGCCGATATGCTGACCCGGATACGCAACGCCCTTATGGTGCGGCACGATACCGTACTCGTCCCGGCGTCCAAGATAAAGCTGTCCATCGCCCGCATCCTCAAGGAGGAAGGCTTCATTACCGACTACGAGGTCATCCGCGGCAAGCCGCACCGGAACATCAAAATCCAGCTACGCTATCTGGACGAAAACAAGCCGGTCATCAGCGGCCTCAAGCGCGTCAGCAAGCCGGGGCTGCGGGTCTACGTGCAGAAGCGAGAGATACCGCGCGTCTACGGCGGCCTGGGCATCGCCATTATCTCCACGTCCCAGGGCGTGCGCACCGGCCAGCAGGCCTGGCGGCAGGGCGGCGGCGGCGAGCTCATGTGCTACGTATGGTAGGGAGAGATAGATGTCGAGAGTAGGCAAAATGCCCATCGCGGTGCCGTCCGGCGTGACGGTGGATATCAAGGGCGGCGACGTGACCGTAAAAGGCCCCAAGGGCGAGCTGAAACGCTCCCTGCCCGCCGAGATGGGAATCCAGCTGGATGGCGACACGCTGACGGTGACCCGCCCCAGCGACAGCCAGCGCCACCGCGCCTACCACGGGCTGACGCGGAGCTTGCTGGCCAACATGGTCACCGGGGTATCGCAGGGGTTTGAGAAGACGCTGGAAATCGTCGGGGTGGGCTACCGCGCCGAAAAGACCGGCGACAAGCTGACGCTGCGCATGGGCTTTTCGCACACGGTGGAGGTCAACCCGCCCGCCGGCGTTACCCTGGGAGTGGAGGGCAACAACCGCATCAAAGTCAGCGGCATCAATAAGGAAGACGTCGGCCAGATGGCCGCCAAGATACGGGCCATCCGCCCGCCCGACGCCTACAAGGGCAAGGGCATCCGCTACGCCGGGGAAAGGGTACACCTCAAGCCGGGCAAGGCCGGCAAGGTAGTGGGTGGTTAAATAAGATGAGAAAGTCAGCTACCCGGGAAGCGCGCCTCAGGCGGCATTATAAAGTCAGGCAGAAGGTCAGCGGCGACGGTGCCAGGCCCCGCCTCTGCGTCTTCCGCAGCCTGAGCCATATTTACGCCCAGGTGGTGGACGACGGCCGGGGGCATACCCTGGTCACCGCCTCCACCCTGGACGCGGAGATTAAGAGCGACACCAAGGGCAAGAACAAGACCGAGCGCGCCGCCCTGGTGGGCGCCCTGCTGGCCAAGCGCGCCAAGGAAAAGAAAATTACCCAGGTAGCCTTCGACCGCGGCGGCTTTCGCTATCACGGCCGCGTCAAGGCCCTGGCGGAGGCGGCCCGCAAGGGCGGGCTCAAGTTCTAGGAGAGGATGAACCTGGTTCTATGAAGCAGCCATTGAGCCGGATTGACCCGGTAGACCTTAACCTCAACGATAAGCTCATTGACGTCAACCGCGTCGCCAAGGTGATGAAGGGGGGCAAGCGCCTCCGCTTCAGCGCTTTAGTGGTCAGCGGCGACGGCGAGGGTCACGTGGGTCTGGGCATCGGCAAGGCCAACGAGGTGCCCGCCGCCATCAACAAGGGCGGGGCCAAGGCCAGGAAGAACCTGATTAAAGTGCCGCTGGACGGCTCCACCATCCCCCACGAGATTACGGTCAACTACGGGGCGGCCGTCGTGCTGCTTAAGCCGGCGGCGCCGGGCACCGGCGTCATCGCCGGGGGCTCAGTTCGGGCGGTGCTGGAGGCGGCCGGCATCAAGGACATCCTCACCAAGTCGCTGGGCAGCTCCAACCACATCAACGTCGCCAAGGCGACGATGCGGGCCCTCAGCGAGCTGCGCGTGCCCAAGGACGTGCTGGCCCGGCGCAAGGCCGGCATCAATACCGGGGAGGCGCCCGCCGGTGAGTAAGCTGCGCATTACCTGGATTAAGAGCGGCATCGGCTATGAGAAGAGCCAGAAGCAGACCCTGGCGTCGCTGGGGTTTCACCGGCTCAATCAGAGCGTTGTCCACGAAGATACCAAATCCGTACGTGGTATGATAAACAAGGTGAGACACCTGGTAAAAGTGGAGGCCGAGAGTGGTCCGACAAAATGACTTAGCCCCGGCGCCCGGCTCGCGCAAGTCCGCCAAGAGGGTGGGCCGCGGCGACGGCTCTAACCGCGGCACCTACTCCGGGCGCGGCTGCAAGGGACAGAAGTCCCGCGCCGGCTACAAGATGCGCCCCGGCTTCGAGGGCGGGCAGCTGCCCCTCATCGAGCGCCTGCCCCGCAAGCGCGGCTTTACCAACATCTTCCGCACCGAGTACACCACCGTCGGCGTGGGGGCGCTCAAGGCCTTTGCCAAAGGGGCCGAGGTCACGCCCGAGGCGCTGGTGACGGCGGGGCTTATCAAGAACCTGAAACAACCGGTGAAGATACTGGCCGACGGCGATATCGACCGGCCGCTGACGGTGCGTGCCAACAAGTTTTCGGCGGCGGCCAAGGCCAAAATCGAGGCCGCCGGAGGCCAGGCCGAGGAGGTAGCCAATGCGGCAGAGGCCGACTAGACCCCGGCTGCTGCAGGCGATGCTGGACGCCTTCAGCCTGCCCGACCTGCGGCGCCGGATACTCATTACCGTCGGGATTCTGGTGGCGTTCCGCTTCATCGCGCACGTGCCCCTGCCCGGCGTCGACCCCGTGGCGCTCCAGGAGCTCTTCGAGAGCAACGCCCTGCTGGGCATGCTCAACCTCTTCAGCGGCGGCGCCATGCGACAGTTCAGCGTGGCCTCCATGGGCGTTTACCCGTATATTACCGCCTCCATTATTATGATACTGCTGGTGCCGGTTATCCCCAAGCTCCAGGCCCTCTCGCAGGAAGGGGAGTCCGGCCGCAACAAGATTAACCTCTACACCCACTGGCTGACGGTGCCGCTGGCCGCCTTCTCCGGCTACGGGCAGCTGGTGCTGCTCCAGCGCGCCGGGGCGGTGGGCACCGCCGGCCTCCTGCCCACCATCACCATCGTCATCTCGCTGGTGGCCGGCACGGTCTTTCTGGTCTGGCTGGGCGAGCTCATCACCGAGTACGGCATCGGCAACGGCATTTCCATTATCATCTTCGGCGGCATCGTGGCCGGCTACCCGCAGCTGATACAGCAGAGTTTTCTGGCCAAGAATAACCCGCTGGGCCTGACAGTCTATCTCGTCATCGTCCTGGTCACCATCGTCCTCATCGTCATCTTCACCGAGGCGCACCGCCGTATCCCGGTGCAGTACGCCCGTAGTGTCTTCCGCGGGGGGCGCATGTACCGCCAGTCCGGCTCCACCCATATCCCCATGCGGGTCAACTCCGCCGGCATGATACCGCTCATTTTCGCCATGTCCATCGTGCTCTTTCCGGGCATCGTCGCCAGCTATTTTGATACCGGCGGGGGAATCGCCCACACCATCGTGCTGTGGTTCAGCTCCGATACGGAACTGCCGATAGGGGCGTTCTACTGGATATTCTACTTTTTACTGGCGGTGGGCTTTACCTTTTTCTATACCATGATCACCTATCAGCAGCAGGACCTGCCCGGTACCCTGCAGCGACAGGGGGGCTTTATCCCCGGCATCCGTCCCGGCAAGAACACGGCCTCTTATCTCAGCGGCGTCATCAACCGTATTACCTGGGCGGGGGCGCTCTTCCTGGCCTTCGTGGCGATAATGCCCTTCCTGGCGCGCACGGTGACCAACGTCCAGCAGATACAGCTGTCCAGCTTGGGCATGCTCATCGTCGTCGGCGTGGTGCTGGACACGATGAAACAGCTGGAGGCCCAGCTGGTCATGCGCCGTTACGAGGGCTTTATCAAGTAGGGGGGAAGGTGTATATTATTCTTCTGGGGGCCCCCGGGGCGGGCAAAGGGACTCAGGCCGTGATGCTGGCCGGGAAATTAGGACTGCCGCAGGTGGCCTCCGGCGACCTCTTCCGCCAGGCGCTGGCCAAAGAGACCGACCTGGGGAAGCAGGCCAGGGCCTACATGGAAAAGGGCCAGCTCGTCCCCGACGAGATTACCATTAAGATGGTATTAGAGCGGCTGGCCGAGCCGGACTGTAAGGACGGGGCGATACTGGACGGTTTCCCCCGCAGCCTGGGGCAGGCACGGGCGCTGGATATGGCCTTCGGCCAGCAGGCCAGGGAAATAGATAAGGTAGTTTACATTAAAGTATCCGAAGCGGAGCTTTTAAAGAGACTGGGCGGGCGCTGGATTTGCCGCGACTGCCAGGCGCCCTACCACGAGGCGGACTCGCCGCCCAAAGAAAAGGGCAGGTGCGACCGCTGCGGGGGTGAGCTTTACCAGCGCCCCGACGATAACGCGGCCACGGTTAAAAACAGGCTGGAGGTCTATTTTAAGGAGACCTCGCCCCTGATAGACTATTATAAAAAGGCCGGCAAGCTGCTGGAGATAGATGGCGAAGGCAAAACCGACGCGGTCAACCAGCGCCTGGCCGCCGCCCTGCGCCGGGATTGAGGGCGCATGGGCATCGTCATAAAATCGGAAAAGGAGATTGCCGCCATGCGGCGGGCCGGCCGGATTGTCGGCGAGATACTGGAGATATTGAGTAAACAGGTGAAACCGGGCATGAAGACCAGAGAGTTGAATACCATTGCCGAGCGGGAGCTTACCAAGCGCGGCGCCCAGTCCTCGTTTAAGGGCTACCGCGGCTTTCCGGCCAGCCTCTGCACGTCCGTCAACGACGAGATTGTCCACGGCATCCCCGGCGATAGAGTCCTTAAGGAGGGCGAAATCCTCTCGCTGGACTTCGGCGCCGTCTACGAGGGCTTCCAGGGCGACGCCGCCGTGACCGTGCCGGTGGGCCGTGTCAGCCCCGAGGCCAGCAAGCTCATCGAGACCACGCGGGAGTGCCTGGCGGCCGGCATCGCCGCCGCCCGGGCCGGGGCCAACCTGGGGGACGTCTCGGCGGCCATCCAGGGCTGCGCCGAGGCCAAAGGTTACGCCGTGGTTAGGGAATATACCGGCCACGGCATCGGCCGCGAGATGCACGAAGACCCCCAGATACCCAACTGCACCGACCCGCCCTACGGCCTTAAGCCAGGCACGGGGCCGGTGCTGCGTAAGGGGATGACGCTGGCCCTGGAGCCGATGCTCAACACCGGCACCTGGCGGACCCGCGTCGCCGCCGACGGCTGGACGGTACACACCGCCGACAGCGGGATTTCGGCCCATTTTGAACATACGATAGCCATTAAAGATAAAGAACCGGAGGTGCTGACCAAAGTAAGTGGCTAAAAAAGAAGCCATAGAGGTTGAAGGAACGGTCATCGAGGCCCTGCCCAACGCCATGTTCCGCGTCGAGCTCCCCAACGGGCACGAGGTACTGGCCCACATCTCGGGCAAGATACGGATGCACTACATCCGGGTGCTGCCCGGCGACAAGGTGCTTATCGAGCTCTCGCCCTACGACCTCAGCCGCGGCCGCATCACCTACCGGCTCAAATAAATAAGGATTAAGATTATGAAAGTCAGGGCTTCGGTCAAAGTAAGGTGCGAAAAATGCAAGGTGGTCAAACGCCGCGGGGTAATCCGCATCATCTGCGAAAACCCCAAGCACAAGCAGCGGCAGGGCTAGCGCCGAAGGAGGAATGATATGCCACGTGTCGCCGGAGTAGACATACCGGTCAACAAGCAGGCCTGGGTCTCGCTGCAATACATCTACGGCATCGGCCGGTCGCAGAGCTACAAGATACTGGCGCAGGCGGAAATCGCCCCGGAAGTGCCGGTGAAAGACCTCACCGACGAAGAGGTACAGAAGCTGCGCGAGATTATCGATAAGCAGTACCGCGTCGAGGGCGAGCTGCGCAAAGAGGTAAACTTTAACATCAAGCGGCTGGTGGAAATCGGCAGCTACCGCGGCCTGCGCCACCGCTACTCCCTGCCCACGCGGGGGCAGCGCACCCGCACCAACGCCCGCACCAAGCGCGGCCCGCGCCGCACCGTGGCCGGACGCGGCCAGAAGCGCGGCATGACCAAGAAGTAGTAACCAGGGGCTAAGCCACCGATGCCGCGAGGGCGGTTTGGGTGGGAATAGATAACCCCGCGGGGCGGGGTGGAGAAAACTAAAAAAAGTAAAGATACCAGATTGACTCGTCAAGGAGGCAAGGGTGGCACAGAAAAAGAAACCAAAAGCCAAGCGGCGGGAGCGCAAGGCCGTCCCCAGCGGGCGGGCCTACGTCCAGTCCACCTTCAATAATACGCTGGTAACCCTCACCGACCCGCAGGGCAACGCCCTGGCCTGGGGCAGCTCCGGCTCGGCCGGGTTCAAAGGCTCGCGCAAGGGCACGCCCTACGCCGCCCAGATGGCGGCCCGCGATGCCGCCCGCAAGGCCATGGTGCACGGCCTGCGCCAGGTGGAGGTTTACGTCAAGGGGCCGGGCAGCGGCCGCGAGGCGGCCATCCGCTCGCTGCAGGGTTCCGGCCTGCACATCACCGGCATCCGCGACGTCACCCCCCTACCCCACGCCGGCTGCCGCCCGCCCAAGAGGAGACGAGTCTAAAAAGGGGATAACTATGGCAAGATATACCGGAGCCGTCTGTCGTTTGTGCCGCCGCAGCGGCGAAAAGCTCTTCCTCAAGGGGAGCCGCTGCCTCACGCCCAAGTGCGCCATCGACAAGCGGCCCAAACCACCGGGGCAGACCACCACGCGGCGCCGCCGCCGCTTCTCCGACCGGGCCTTGCAGCTCCGCGAGAAGCAGAAGGCCCGCTACAGCTACGGCACGCTGGAAAAGCAGTTCCGCAAGACCTTCGGCCTGGCCGAAAAGCAGGCCGGCATCACCGGCGAGAATTTACTGGTGCTGCTGGAGCGGCGGCTGGATAACGTCGTCTACCGGCTGGGCTTCGCCGACTCGCGCGCCCAGGCCCGCCAGATAGTGCGCCACGGCCACATCATGCTCAACGGGCGCAAGACCGACGTCCCCTCCTGCCTGGTCAAGGAGGGCGATACCATCGCCTGGCGCGAGGGCAGCCAGAAGACGGAATACTACAAGCAGCTCCTCCAGGACATCGAGTCCAAACAGGTGCTGAACTGGCTGAGCCTGGACCGGGTCAACCTGACGGGGCAGGTATTGTCCCTGCCCACCCCGGAGGAAATCGACGCCAGGTTCGACGGGAAGGTGGTCACCGAGTACTACTCACGTTAGTCCCGGGAAAGATTGGGGAGGTCTAAAGGGTCTACGACCCAAGCGATAACTGAGTACTACTCGCCAGGGGTGATAAGGAGGTAGCATTGGCTGGACTATTAGTCCCGAATATTGAATGTACCGAACAGGCGGAAAACTTCGCGCGTTTCGTCGCCGAGCCGCTGGAGAACGGCTTTGGCATGACTCTGGGCAACTCGCTGCGCCGCGTGCTGCTGGGCTACCTGCCGGGGGCAGCGGTGACCCAGGTAAGAATCGAGGGCGTGCAGCACGAGTTTACCGTCATCCCCAACGCCAAGGAAGACGTCATGGAGTTCCTTCTCAACATCAAGGAGATGCGCCTTAGGCCCCTCTCCGACCGCGGCGGCACGCTGCTGCTGGAGGTGGAGGGGGAAGGACGCATAACCGCCGCCGACATCAAACCATCGGCCGACTTTGAGATTACCAACCCGGAGCTCTGCCTGATTACCCTCAATAACCCCAAGTCCAAGCTCTACGTGGAGCTGGACGTGGAACTGGGGACGGGCTTCCGCCCCGCCGAGTCCACCGACGGCACGCCGGTGGGCACCATCCCGGTGGACGCCATCTTCACCCCCATCCGCAAGGTCAATTACACCGTCGAGCCGACGCACATCGGGCGGGAGACCACCCGCGAGCGGCTGGTGCTGGACATCTGGACGGACGGCACCACCTCGCCGGTGGACGCCATGAGCCGCGCCGCCGAGATACTCATCGAGCAGATTACCCCCTTCCAGGAGTACGTCAAGATTTCCCAGATGAAGGCCGAGGAGCGGCTCATCCGCATGGCCATCCCCGACGAGAAATACAACATGCCCGTGGAGCAGTTGGACCTCTCGGTGCGCACCATGAATTGCCTGCGGCGCTCCAACATCGCCACCGTCGGCGAGCTCATCGGCAAGGGCACCAAGGAGCTGATGAAGCTGCGCAACTTCGGGCAGAAGTCTTACCTGGAAATCGAAGACCGCCTGGCCCGCATCGGGCTTTCGCTGGAGCCCAAGGTCGAGGAAGAAGGCGAAGAGACGGACGAGACCGAAGCGGATACCGAAGGGGATACGCCCGTAGCCGAAGCCGCCGAAGAGAAAGCGCCGGATGAAACCGAAAACGAAGAGGGAGAGCCGTAGCCATGAGGCATAACATCGCCGGTCATAAGCTGAGCCGGTCCAGCGGCCACCGCCGGGCGCTCTACCGCAACCTGGTGACCGACCTCCTGAAATACGAAAAGATAACCACCACCGAGCCCAAGGCCAAGGAGGTGCGCGGGCTGGCCGAGCGGATGATAACGTTGGGCAAGAAGAGCGGCCTGCACGCCTACCGCCAGGCGCTGGCCTACGTCACCGACAAGAAAGTGACCGATAAGATTTTCGCCGAGCTGGGCCCCCGTTACCAGGAGCGCCCCGGCGGCTACACGCGCATCATCAAGCTGGCGCCGCGTCTCGGCGACGGCGCGCCCATGGTGCGGCTGGAGCTGGTCAAGTAGACCCGGCCAGGGTTATGGTCGTGCTGGTGATAGAATACGACGGCACCGCCTACCACGGCTCCCAGTGGCAGGCCAACGCCCCGACGATACAGGGAGAGATGGAAAAGGCTTTGCAGCAATTGACCGGAGAAAAAATAAGGATTAAAGCGGCCGGCCGCACCGACGCCGGCGTGCACGCCCGCGGGCAGGTTATCGGCTTTACCACGGCCTCAGACCTACCGCTGACGGCCTTCCGCGACGGGATGAACCACTACCTGCCGCGGGATATCGCCGTGCTGGCCGCCTACCGCGCGCCGGACGGCTTCGACGTGCGCCGCCGCGCCGTAAATCGCGAGTACCGCTATACTATCCGCAGCGGCGCCACGCGCTCGCCGCTGCGCGACGCTTACGCCTGGCCGGTGGCGGGCGAGCTTGATATTTCGGCCATGAACCAGGCCTGCCAGCATCTTATCGGCCGGCACGATTTGGCCTCTTTCGTCGCCTCCGCTCAGGCCATCCGGGACAGGCGGACGGTACGGGAGGTATTTAAAGCGGAAATAACCGGGGACGGCGACATGATATATTTTGATATCGTCGCCAACGCGTTTTTACCCCATCAGGTGCGCAATACCGTCGGCGCGCTCGTCCGGGTCGGTCAGGGCCGCCTGACCCCGGCGGAGTTCGGCGAGATGGTCGAGGCAGCCCAACCGGGCCTGGCCGGGCCCACCGCCCCGGCGGCGGGGCTCTGCCTGATGCGGGTGAACTACGCCGGCCCCTTTGAGGGAGAAGCCAGATGAAGACATACAGCGCCCGACCGGCGGACATCCAGCGGGAGTGGCACCTCATCGACGCCGAAGGCCAGACCCTGGGGCGGCTCTCCAGCCAGATAGCCCGGCTGCTCATGGGCAAGCATCGGCCCACCTTTACCCCCAACCTGGATACCGGCGACTTCGTGGTGGTGGTCAACGCCGCCAAATTCCGCGTCACCGGCAAAAAGCCCCACCAGAAGCTCTACTACCGCCACTCGGGCTATCCCGGCGGGTTCAAGAGCATCACCCTGGAGAAGATGCTGCAGCAGCACCCCACGCGGGCTTTGGAGCACGCCGTCTACGGCATGCTGCCCCACACCCGCCTGGGCCGCCAGATGAGAAAACGACTCAAGGTCTACGCCGGGGCGGAGCACCCGCACGCCTCGCAGCTCGCCGCCGGCGCGGCCAAGGATACCAAGTAAGGGATTTTGCCCCTAATGTCATTCTGAGGAGCGAAGCGACGAAGAATCTCACCACCGGGGTAAAGACAAAGTAAGGGGACAGGGGAAATATGGACAAACAGAGCTATTTTTACGGGACGGGCCGCCGCAAGGAGTCGGTGGCGCGCGTCCGGCTGACGACGGGGAACGGCGCTATCATCGTCAACGGCTCGCCTTTCGAGGAGCGTTTCCCTTCGCTGGAGCACCAGCGGATTATCACCCAGCCGTTCATCGCCACCGAGGCCACCGGCCGCTATAACGCCGTTATCAAGGTGGAAGGCGGCGGTGTCACCGGGCAGAGCGGGGCCATCTCCCACGGCATCTCCCGCGCCCTGGTCCGCGCCGACGAGCGCTTTAAGCCGGTGCTGCGCCAGAACGGCCTCCTCACGCGCGACGCCCGCGCCAAGGAGCGCAAGAAGCCCGGCCTGCGGCGGGCCCGCAAGGCGCCGCAGTACACCAAGCGTTAAGGTTGCGGGAAACCCAAGACAGTTGAGCCGGAGGTGTGGTAATGCCACGCTTCCGGCTCTTTTTTCCTCCCCCCGCCCTATCGGTGTTATCTATTCCCACCCAGGCCACCCTCGGCTCATCGGCGGCTTAGCCCTTAGTTTACACCCCCGCCAGCTTCCGGCCAATCTTGAGGAGCCGCTCGGCGCGGGCGGGCGAGTCGGTCTCGGTGTAGATGCGCAGCAGGGGCTCGGTGCCGGAGAAGCGCACCAGCAGCCAGGTGTTGTCGGCCAGGATAAAGCGGTAGCCGTCGGTGGTATCGTACCGCAGCACCGGCACGCCGTCGATTTTCTCCGGTATGCCTTTACTTACCCGCGCGACGATAGCCTGCCGCTGCTCTTCGGGGAACTTTATGTCAATACGGCGGTAGTGGTGCGGGCCGACTTTGTCGTAAAGATGGTCGATAAGCTGCGTGATGGTCTTCCCGGTGCTCACCATGAGGTCGAGGAAGAGGAGGCTGGCCAGGATGCCGTCGCGCTCGGCGACATGCCCGCGGAAGCCGTAGCCGCCGCTCTCCTCCCCACCGATGAGGGCGTTCTCCTCAATCATAACCGGGGCGATGTACTTGAAGCCCACCGCCGTCTCGCGGACGGGCACGCCGTAAAGCTCGCCGAGGCGGTCGGCCATGCTGGTGGTGGTGAGGCTCTTGACGATGGTGCCGCGCTCGCCGCGCACCTCCAGCAGATAGAGACAGAGCAGCGCGAACACTTGTAATTGGGTGACGAAATTGCCCCGCTCGTCGATAACGCCCATGCGGTCGGCGTCGCCGTCGGTGGCCAGACCGGCGGCGGCCTTATGCTCCTTGACGGCGGCGGCCAGCTCGCTCAGGTGGGGCATAATCGGCTCGGGGTGGATGCCTGGAAAGGCCGGGTTGAGCTGGCCGTGAATTTCGGTAATCTGGTTATTGCCGCCGCTCAACGCCTTCTTGATATAGCCCGCCCCGGCGCCGTACATGGGGTCGATGACCAGATTGAGGCCGGCTTTCTTCAGTTTCTTCAAGTCCACCAGGCGGGCGATTTGCTTAAAATAGACGGGCGCCAGGTCGGTATCAACCATCAGCCCCCGCTTCTTCGCCCCGGCCAGCGGCAGGCGCGCGTACCGGCCCGTCTCATAAGACCTGTTGATGTATTTCACCATCGCCGCGGTAATCGCGTCGGGGGCGCTGGCGCCGTGCTCGTCCTTGTACTTAAAGCCGTTCCACTCGGCCGGGTTGTGGCTGGCGGTGATGATGACGGCCCCGGCGGCCTTTTTTGCCAGGACGCCGTAGCTGACGACGGGCGTGGGGGTGGGCG
>Ga0307419_10000577_pt1 | contig 18692 bp, 18 predicted proteins | sample SalMarWE160230MG_2_FD_202512 | JGI IMG/M metagenome (GOLD analysis project Ga0307419, IMG submission 202512) | Salt marsh sediment microbial communities from the Plum Island Ecosystem LTER, Massachusetts, United States - WE1602-30 | ecosystem: Environmental > Aquatic > Marine > Intertidal zone... | reverse complement strand
GGCTCAGAACTGGGTGCGCGGCCTGGCCACGCGTCCCGGGAACGTGGCCACCCCGACCTTCCTGGCCGTGCGGGCGCAGGAGCTGGCCCGCGATCGCGACCTCGAGGTCGAGGTGTGGGAGCCCGACCGGCTGCGCGAGGAGGGCTTCGGCGGACTCCTGGCCGTGGCGCGGGGATCGGCGGAAGAGCCGCGATTCATGATCCTGCACTATCGCGGCGCCGAGGGGGCTCCGTTCGTGCTGGTGGGGAAGGGGGTCACGTTCGACGCCGGCGGCATCTCCATCAAGCCGGCCGCCGGCATGGAGGACATGAAGTTCGACATGGCGGGCGGCGCGGCGGTCCTCGGGGCGATGAGGGCCGCTGCCGATCTCCGGCTCCCGGTCCGGCTGGTGGGGCTGGTCCCTTCCACGGAGAACCTCCCCTCGGGCAGCGCGGTCAAGCCGGCGGACGTCATCCGAGGGGTGTCGGGCAAGTCGATCGAGGTGGTCAACACCGACGCGGAGGGCCGCCTGATCCTGTCCGACGCGCTCGCATACGGCTCGCGCCTCGGCCCGCGCGCCATGGTGGATCTGGCGACGCTCACGGGCGGCTGCGTGGTGGCCCTGGGACACTACGCCAGCGGGCTCATGACGGACGACGACGCGCTCGCGGCGGAGCTGGAGGAGGCCGGCCGGCGGACGGGCGAGCGCGTGTGGCGCCTCCCCATCTGGAGCGAGTACCGGCGGCAGATGGACTCGACCATCGCCGACATCAAGAACAGCGGCGGCCGGGACGGAAGCGCTCTCACCGCCGGCTGTTTTCTCAAGGAGTTCGTGGGGGAGGGCGTCCGCTGGGCGCACCTCGACATCGCCGGCACGGCCTGGACCGAGAAGCCGGGACCCTATCAACCGGAGGGAGCGACCGGCGTGGGCGTGCGGCTCCTCATCGACTGGCTTCGTCGCGCTGCCGAGCACTGATCGACGCCGTCGCGCGCGGCCCGAGGGCTGGGGAAGCGGGCCCGCGTCGGGAGCGCTCCTCCTCCTGGCCTTCCTCGTGGTGCTACCGGGAGGATCCGCGAGGGCCGCGCCGGCTCTCGTCCGCGCCGACACCGTTCCTCCGGACACTCTAGCGGCGCCATCGGCTCGGGCCGACACCCTCCCGGCGGACACGCTTCCCGCCGACACCACGGGCGCGGACACCACGGCCCACAAGGCGCCGCCCTTTCCGGCCGCGTTGGAGTGGCCGGACAGCCTCGGCTCCGCCTCCGTGCGCAGCTGGGACCGGGACGCCCTCATCGCGGCCGACCCGCAGAACCTGCTCGACTTCCTCGAGCGGGAGATGCCCGGAGTCACCGGGCTCTCGGCCGGCTATTTCGCCGGGCCCTTCGTGGCCATGGACGGGGAGTTCGGTCCCGGCTTCGTACAGGTGATCGTGGACGGCCGCGAGCTCGACCCGCTCGAGGGAGGTACCGTCGACCTGCGGCGGGTGTCGCTGATCGGCGCCGAGCGACTGCGGGTGCTGCGTGAAGCCGGCTCGCTCCGCATCGAGATCACGATGATCTCCCACGACCGGGGGCCGGCCTATTCGCGCCTCGAGGCCGCCACCGGCAGGCCGGCGGTGAACACGGTCCGGGGGGTCTTCACCAACGGGATCGGGACCCACGTGCAGCTGGCGGGGGCGGGGGACTTCCTGGACGTGGCGGGCGCTCCGACACCGGCCCACCGCCTGGACGGTTGGGCCCGCGTAGGTTGGGTCTCCGGCGGGGGCCACGTCGGGATCGAGGTCCGGGGACGATCGGAGAGCGTGGAGAGCACGGTGCTGTCCGATCAGAAGTTCTCGCGCTCCGAGGCCTACCTGCACTTCCGGGCGGACCTGGCTCCGTGGCTGCAGGCGGACGGCTGGGCGGGGCGCTCCGCCCGGTCCCCGGACGCCACCAGCGGCAGTGGTCCCACGACGGCCGACCGTCGGGGCCTGGTGTCGCTGACCGCCGTACCGGGGCCGTTCTCCATGCGCGCGACCTTCGAAGGCCACACCGGCACGCTGTATCCACGGTTCCGGGGGGCTCTCCGCTCCGGCTGGTCACTCAAGTCGTGGCTGCATGCGGACGCCGGCGCGAGCTGGTCCTCGTGGACGCGGTTCCGGACCCACTCCGGGCGCGCCGGACTCGCCGTGAAGCCGCGTACGGCCGGTGCCGTCGGTCTCACGCTGCGAGGCTCGGCCGTCGCCGGGACCCGCGGGGTGCCCTACCCGCTGCAGGGGACGGCCGAGTCGGTCGGGTTCGATGCGCTGGATGGGACGGCCACGCTCCAACTCGGGCCGTACACCCTGGAGGGGCGCGGGATATGGCAGAAGCTCAGCCGCCAGCTGCCGCTCGGCTTCGCCTTCGACACGACGCTCGGGCCGACCCAGGGCTCCACGGTGGGCGGCTTCGAGGGTCGGGTGCACGGCCCACCCATCCCCGCGGGTGTGCTCCGGGACCACCTCGAGGTCTCCGGCGTGTGGAGACACCTCGGACGGCTTTCGGGAGCGTCGCTCCGGTACGTGCCGCCCGACCTGGCCTACGGAGAGGTGGCCGTGCACGGCGACCTCTTCCAGAACAACCTCCACGTGACCGCCGCGCTCGGCGCGTCCTACCGGGCCGCCATGGCGACGTCGCGACCGCAGCAATCGGGGGCGGGCTTCCTTCCGGCCCGGACCCTGGCGTTGGGGCGGGTGGAGATCCGCATCGAGCGGTTCCGATTCTGGTGGGTCGGACACGACCTGGGGCTGATCGACGAGGGCGACATAGTGGGCCTGCCGCACCCGCTGGGGGTGAACCTGGTCGGCGTGAGCTGGGAGTGGAGCAACTAGAGTCGTCGCGCCCCGCGACCGGAGAGGCGAAATCGTCGCTCTCGGTTGACGCTCCGCCGGCCCGGCGTCTACCTTCCGGCCCTCCAGGATGCTACGCAGCATGACGGGTTTCGGGTCGGCCAGCGGCACCTCCGGGGAGACCGCCATCACCGTGGACGCGCGTTCCGTGAACGGGCGCCACCTGAGGGTGGACGTGCGGGTGCCTCCCGGAGGCGAGGCCTGGGAGCCGCCTCTCCGGGAGCTGGCGGGAGAGCGGCTCGATCGCGGCAGCGTGGACGTCACGGTCCGGATCGAGGAGACGGGTGCCGAGGACGGCTCGATGGAGCTCGACCGGGAACGGGTTGAAGCATACTTGAGGGCCTTCCGCACCCTGAGGGAAGAGTACTCGCTCCCCGGTCATGCCGACCTCCCGCTGCTCATGCATGGAGGCGGCCTCCTGCGGCCGCGCGGTGCACCATCGGCGCAGGACGTGGAGTGGGACGAGGTGGAGCCGATCGTCCGCCGCGCGCTCGACGAGCTGGTGACGATGCGCGAGCGGGAGGGGCAGCGGCTCGAGGCGGACCTCCGGGAGCGAGTGGAGGGCATCGAGCGAGGGATCGCGGAGGTCGAGCGGCTCGCTCCCGGGCGGCTCGAGCGGGAGCGGAGTCGCCTCCTCGAGGCCGTGGCGGAGCTCACCGGCGGCCGCGAGGCCGACGGCGAACGCGTGGCACGAGAGATCGCGATCCTGGCCGACAAGTGGAACATCGGCGAGGAGATGGTGCGCGCCCGCGCTCACCTGGCTGCCTTCGCGCAGCTGGTCGGGGAGCCGGGGCCGGTGCCGGTCGGAAAGCGGCTCGGCTTCCTCGTTCAGGAGCTCCACCGGGAGATCAACACGACCGGCGCCAAGGCCAACGACGCCGCCATCTCTCGGGCAGTTGTCGAGATGAAGAACGAGCTCGAGCGGCTGCGGGAACAGATCGAGAACGTCGAGTGACGGGCGTCGGCGGCCCCCGGGAGCCGGCCACACGGAGAGGGGCGGCCGCCGGGCGAGGGAGCGGGTGAGACCTCCCGCGGACCGGAGCTTTCCGGTCGTCCTGGCCGGGCCCTCCGGGAGTGGGAAGACCACCGTGGCCAGGCGACTGGCGGCCGAGACCGACCGCTACCGCTTTTCGGTCTCCGCCACGACCCGGCAGCCGCGCGCGGGCGAGACCGACGGCGAGGACTACCACTTCCTGGACCGGGACGCGTTCCTGGATCTGCGGGACGGCGGGCGTCTCCTGGAGTGGGCCGAGGTGCATGGTGAACTCTACGGGACGCCGCGCAATCAGGTCGAAGCGGCCCGACGCGAGGGAGTCCACCTGATCCTGGACATCGATGTCCAGGGCGCCCGCTCGGTGAGGCGCCTCGAGCCGGACGTTGTGACGGTGTTCCTGCTGCCCCCCACGGGCGAGCGCATCGTGGCCCGGCTGCGGGGCAGGGGAAGCGAGCCCGAGGCGGAGCGTCGGCGGCGGATGGAGGGAGCCGAGCAGGAGCTGCTGGCGGTTTCGGAGTTCGACTTCCTGGTCGTGAACGACGAGCTCGAGACGGCGGTTCGAGACACGGACGGTATCGTCCGCGCCGAGGAACTCCGGATCAGCCGCATGGGTCGGCGAGTATCACATCTCGCGGAACGCATCGAGGAGGAGATCCGGAGCGCGCTCGGCGCGGACCGGTGATCGGAGAACGAGAGATCGGGAGGCGAAATGAAGGTCTTCACGCCGGATGAGCTGGCCCACGTGGCCGGGGACAAGTACAGAGGGGTACTGGTGGCGGCCACCTATGCGCGCGAGCTGAACGCGCTCCCGCTCGAGACGTCTCCCTACGGACCTCGCAAGCTCACGACGGTGGCCCTGGAGGCCCTGACCAGCGGCCAGCTCGAGTTCCGACTCGTGGCCCGGCGCCGATCCGGCGTCGACTGAGCCGGTCCCGGTGCGAACCCTCGAGGGCCGCCGGGTCCTCCTGGTCGTCACCGGCGGCATAGCGGCGTACAAGAGCGCGATTCTCGTCCGTCGTCTTCGGGAGGCGGGAGCCGAGATCGACGTGATCATGACCCCCGGGGCGTGCCGGTTCGTCGGCCCGGTCACCTTCGAAGCCCTCTCCGGGCGGGCCGTTCACCGGGACCTCTGGGAGCGCCCCCTGGCGCACCTGGAGCTGGGGCGTGAGGCCGACGTCGTGGTCGTGGCCCCCGCCACCGCGGACTTCCTGGCCCGGATGGCGGTCGGACGGGCCAACGACCTGGCGTCGGCGACGCTGCTCGCGGCGCCGGCGCCGATCGTGGTCTGCCCGGCCATGAACAGCCGCATGTGGGAGCACCCCGCCACCGGGGCCCACATGGACACGCTCGTCTCCCGCGGCGTCCTCGTGGTCGGTCCCGACTCGGGCGAGCTCGCCGAGGGGGAGGTCGGACCGGGCCGCATGGCCGAGCCCGAGATCATCGTCGAGGAAGTGGCGCGTAGTCTGCGGGTCGGGTCACCGTTGGCCGGCCGTCGCGTGGTCGTGACGGCCGGGCCGACCCGCGCCGCGCTCGACCCGGTGCGGTTCCTGAGCAACGGCTCCACGGGCCGCATGGGCTTCGCTCTGGCGGCGGCGGCGTGGGGACGGGGATCCGAGGTCTCTCTCATCGCCGGTCCCACGACGCTCCCGCCCCCGCACGGACCGGACGTGCATCGCGTTCGGGATGTGAAAGAGATGCTCGAGGCGCTGCGCGCCGAGCTCGAAGCGGCTTCGGTTCTGATCATGGCCGCCGCGATCTCGGACTACCTGCCCGAACGGGTGTCGGACGCCAAGCTCCGGAAGGAGGACGGACCGCTCGACCTCCGGCTCGTGCCCGGTCCCGACCTGCTGCGGGAGACCCGCGAACTGCGTGCACGCGCGGGGATCCTGTCTCTGGGCTTCGCGCTCGAGACGGGCGACGGCGAGGCGAGAGCCCGGGCCAAGCTGGAAGCGAAGGGGCTGGACTTCGTGGCTCTGAATCGCGCGGACGTCGAGGGGGAGGGCATGGAGGCCGAGACGAACCGCGTGGTCCTGATCGACCGGTGGGGTGGGCGCGAGGAGCTGCCCCTCCTCGCCAAGCGCGAGGTGGCCGAGCGCCTTCTGGACCGGCTGGAGGAACACCTCTCGGGATCGGACGCCTGACGTGGACGAGTCGCTGCGCCGCTACCTGCAGACACGGATCTCGCTCGGGGAGCCCGAGCTCGTGTTCCCGGCCCTCCGGCGGACCGACGCGCGAAGGCTGGCCCGGGACTTCGACGCGGCCCCCGTGGCGCTCCGGCCCGGACCGACCGCCACCGACGCGGGATCCACCGGATCGGCGACGTCCGGTCCGGACGCGCCGGCCGCCGGGATCGCGGAGGCCCCGCCGGTCGCCGGAGGAGACAGGCGCGGTCCGGCGCGCGACGCCGCGGCTCGGGCGCTCGCTCCGGACCAAGTGACGAGGCTGGGCCGGGAGGCCACCGCCGAGGAGATCCGCTCTCTGCCCGACCTCGAATCCCTGCGACGCGTGGTGGAGGCCTGTCAGCGCTGCCCGCTCCACCGGGAGCGCACCCGGGCCGTATTCGGGGAGGGCGATCCCACGGCACGCGTCGTGTGCGTGGGAGAGGCGCCCGGGGCTCGGGAGGACGAGACCGGGCGGCCGTTCGTGGGACCCGCGGGACAACTGCTGGACCGGCTACTCCTGTCGGTCGGCTTCCGGCGCGAAGAGGTCTACATCTGCAACGTCCTCAAGAGCCGCCCCCCCCACAACCGTGACCCCCTCCCCGAGGAGATCGAGGCCTGCTCGCCCTTCCTGCACCGGCAGCTCGAGCTCATCGACCCGGACGTACTGGTCGCGTTCGGGGCCTTCGCGGCCCGGACCCTGACCGGGGCCGGAGGGAGCCTGGGGAGCCTCCGGGGCCGCACGCACCGGTACCGAGGATACCCGCTGGTGGTGACGTACCACCCGGCGGCGCTTCTTCGGAACCGGAGCTGGACGCGCCCCACGTGGGAGGACCTGCAGCGGGTGCGGCGCATCGTGGACGACGGGGAAGCCGGGGCGGACGACAGCGGGAGGTCGGGGCTCGGCGAGGCCCCGGGCTCGGGCGCCCAAGCGGGGCTCTTCTAGCGCATGGCCACGCTCGAGCCCGGATCGGCCCCGAGGAACGTCGGCGCGTTCCGGGACCGCCAGGCGCCCTGGTCGGAGGAGGCCGAGATCTCCGTCCTCGGCGGCATGCTCATCGACGGAGACGCGGTGGCGCGCGCCGTGGAGCTGGTCGATGACGGGGCGTTCTACCGGGAGGCCAATCGCCGGATCTTCCGGGCCATGACGCGCCTGTATGGCCGCGGCGACGTGATCGACGTGGTCACGCTGTCCGACGAGCTGAAGTCGGCCGGCGACCTCGAGCCGGCGGGCGGGCTCGCCTACCTCGCCCGCCTGGTGGATGCGGTCCCCACCGCCGCCAACATCGAGTACCACTGCCGGATCCTGCGCGACAAGGCCACGCTGCGGCAGCTCATCGAGTCGGCCACCGAGATCATCCAGGACGCCTACGTGGCGGGCGGTGGCGACATCGACGAGACCCTGGACGTGGCCGAGCAGCGGATCTTCCGCATCGCCCAGGCCGCCCAGCGGGGCGGCTTCGTGTGGATCAAGGAAATCCTGTGGCCGACCTTCGAGCGCATCGAGGAGCTGCAGCGCAGCGAGGAGACGGTCACCGGGGTGGCGACCGGGTTCGGGGACCTGGATCAGATGACCGCGGGTTTCCAGCGTGGCGAGCTGGTGGTGCTCGCCGGCCGACCTTCCATGGGGAAGACAGCCCTGGCCCTCAACATCGCCCAGCACGCGGCCATCGAGAACGACGTTCCGGTGGCCCTGTTCTCGCTGGAGATGTCCAAGGAAGCCCTGGTGCAGCGGCTCCTGTGCGCGGAGGGACGCGTGGACTCGGGTCGACTCCGGCGGGGGCGCCTGCGCGACGATGAGTATGCTCGGCTGGCCACGGCGGCGGGGCACCTGAACACCGCGCCCATCTGGATCGATGACTCCCCGGCCATCTCGGCGCTGGAGCTCCGGGCCAAGGCGCGCCGCCTCCGTGCCGAGGTCGACCTGGGTCTCGTCATCGTGGACTATCTGCAGCTCATGGCGGGGCCGCGGGATGTCGAGAATCGGCAGCAGGAGATCAGCCACATCAGCCGTTCGCTCAAGGCGGTGGCCAAGGAGCTGGATGTCCCGGTGCTGGCCCTCTCGCAGCTCTCCCGCGCGCCGGAGCAGAGGACCGACCACCGTCCCGTGCTGGCCGACCTGCGCGAGTCGGGAGCCATCGAGCAGGACGCCGACCTGGTCCTGTTCGTCTACCGGGAGGAAGTCTACAAGGGACCGGTCGACGCGGACGGAAACTCCCTGGAGGGACGGTCGGAGCTCATCATCGGGAAGCAGCGAAACGGTCCGACGGGCACGGTGGACCTCTTCTTCCACAAGGAGCACACCCTGTTCGACTCGGTCGCCCGCCGGGAGGACGAGGTCGGGTGAGCTTCGTCTGCACCGCCTGCGGGGGCGAGTCCCTCCGGTGGGAGGGGCGCTGTCCGGCCTGCGGGGAATGGAACACGTTGCGCCAGGCACCGGCGGGATCCGGTCGGCGGAGTGCATCGGGGCGTGGCGGCGACAGGCCCCCCGGCCTCGGCGCGCCGGGGCGCACGCCGGCGCCGCTGCGGGAGGCGGAAGGCGGCCCCGAGGATCGTCTGGCGCTCGGCGTGGGGGAGCTGGACCGGGTGCTGGGCGGGGGCGCCGTGCCGGGCTCGCTGGTCCTCGTGGGCGGCGCCCCCGGGATCGGCAAGTCGACCCTGCTGCTGCAGGCAGCGGCATCTCTCACCGGGCGAGGCGTGCCCTGCCTCTACGTCTCGGGTGAGGAGTCGGCGGCGCAGGTCCGCATGCGTGCGGAGCGCCTCGGCGCCCGGGCCGCGGAGGTCCCTTTCCTGGCCGAGACGGATGTGGACGCCATCGCCGGGGCGGCCCGCCAGGCCGGGCCCGCCTTCCTGTGCATCGACTCGGTCCAGACTCTACGCTCTGGACGGGTGGATACGGCCGCCGGAGGCGTGGCGCAGGTTCGCGAGTGCGCGGCCGTCCTCCAGACGCTGGCCAAGGAGAGCGGCATGGCCACGTTCCTGATCGGGCACGTAACCAAGCAGGGGGGCCTGGCCGGACCGCGAACCCTCGAGCACCTGGTGGACGCGGTGCTCCTGTTCGAGGGTCAGCGTACGCTCGAGCACCGGCTCCTGCGGACGACGAAGAACCGGTTCGGAGGCACGGACGAGATGGCCGTGTTCCGGATGACGGGTGCGGGACTCGAGGGCGTGGCCGATCCCTCCGGACTCTTCCTCGCAGACCGGCCATCCGGCGTGAGCGGCTCCGCGGTGGCGGTGCCGCTCCAGGGCTCGCGGCCGCTGCTGGCGGAGGTGCAGGCGCTGACGACGCCGGGACGGTATGGTACGCCCCAGCGCGTGGTGACCGGACTGGCTCCCCGGCGCCTGTCGCTTCTTCTCGCGGTGCTGGGGCGGCGCGGCGGGCCATCGCTCGGGGACGCCGACGTGTTCGTGAACGTCGTGGGCGGTCTGCGACTGGTCGATCCGGCCAGCGATCTGGCCGTCGTCGCGGCTCTGCTCTCGGCCGCTACCGACCGGCCGAATCCGGACCGTCTCGCCTTCGTGGGCGAGGTCGGACTCGGGGGTGAGCTTCGTGGCGTGCCCCGACTGGAGGCCCGGGTGCGGGAGGCGGTGCGCGCCGGAATGGAGGGGGTCGTGGTGCCGGCGGCCTCGGCCGAAGGGCTGGAGGCCGATGTGGCCGTGCACGCGGTGCAGGACGTTCGCGGCCTCGTGCGCCTGCTCTCCGGCGCCGGGATCGCGGTCGCACCCGCGCGCGCGTGATCCGCTCGGCGGCGATTCTGGTCGCGGCCGGGAGCGGCCGCAGGGCGGGCGACGGCGCGCCCAAGCAGCTCCGCGAGCTGGCCGGGATTCCGGTCCTCCAGCGGGCGTGGGCGCCATTCGCCGCCTCCGAAGCGATCGGGGAGATCGTGCTCGTCGTGCCCGAGGAGACCGCACAGGCGCCGCCCACCTGGCTGCGGAAGGGACCGGGCCGCCTGGTGGCGGGCGGCGCCACCCGGACCGACTCGGTGCGCAGGGGGCTCCTGTCCCTCGGACTGGAGGTCGAGACGGTGCTGGTCCACGACGGGGTGCGGCCGTTCGCGTCGGAGGGGCTCGTCGGGCGGGTCCTGTCCGCGGCCTCCGGCGGACCGGTCGTGCCGCTCCTCCCGGTGGTGGACGCCGTGAAGGAGGTGGACGGGTCGGGCATCGTCCTCCGGACCCTCGAGCGGTCCGCGCTGCGCCGGGCCCAGACTCCCCAGGGGTTTCCGGCCGGGCTCCTCCGCCGGCTGCACGAAGCGGCCGCGCGCGCGGGACGGTCCGCGACGGATGACGCCGCGCTGTGCGAGGAGGCCGGTCACCGCGTGGTGGGGATCCTGGGCGAGGAGACCAACCTGAAGCTCACGACCCCGGCCGATTTCGACTTCGCCACGTGGCTCCTGGAGACGGGGCGCGTCCAGTGACCGGGGACGCGGGGGCGGCAGCGGGCGGAGAGGGTCGCCGCCGGGTCTCGGAGGCGGAGGTGCGGCGCGCCGCCGCGGCGCTCGCCGAGGGAGCCATCCTGGCCCACCCCACGTCGACCGTCTACGGTCTGGGGAGCCTCGACGCCGCCCTCGACGAGGTGATCGCGGCGCTCAAGGGACGTCCGACCGACCGCCCACTCCTGCGGATCGCGGCCAACGTGGAAGCGCTCCTGGCCGCGCACCCGTCGCTGGTGTGGGACGACCGGGCCGACCGGCTGGCCAAGGCCCTGTGGCCCGGGCCGCTCACACTCGTCCTGCACGATGGCACCGCCGCCGGCCTCGCCGCCCGGGTCGAGGGGCACCCCTCCATCCAGGCCGTGCTCGAGCGGCTGGGTCCCGCGACGATGAGCTCCACGAGCTTGAATCGCACCGGCTCGTCCCCCGCCCGCACGCCGGACGAGGTGCGAGCCTTCCTGGCCGACCTGGCTCCGGTCGAAGTCCCCGTGGCCTTCCTGGACGCGGGCCCGCTGCCGCCCTCGCCGCCGTCGACGATCCTGTCCCTGCTCGAGGACGAGCCGAGGCTCCTGCGCGAGGGGGCCGTGCCGACCCTCCGGCTGGTCGAGGCGCTGGGTCGAGAGCCGGTACGATGAGCGAAGTGGCGCGGCGGGAGGCGGGCTCGGAACGGGCCGTGCGACAGGTCCTGTTCGTGTGCACCGGGAACACCTGCCGGAGTCCCATGGCCGAGGTGCTGGCGGCGGAGGCGCTGTGCGCCCGGCGTTCCGACGTCGAGGTGGGATCGGCAGGCACGTTCGCCGCATCCGGGGCTCCCGCCGCGGCCGAGGCGGTGACCGTCGCGGCGGAGCACGGCCTCGACCTGTCGGGCCACCGGTCGCGGCCCCTGACGCCGGAGCTGGCGTCCGGGGCCGACCTCGTGCTGTGCATGGCGGCCTCCCACCGGCGCACCGCCGCCGAGCTCGGGGCCCGGGAGCGCGCGCTGCTCCTGTCCAGCTTCCTGCCCGAAGGGCACCCCCGTCGCGGCGCCGACATTCCCGACCCGATCGGGGGCGGGCGCGCGGCCTACGAGGAGGCTTTCGAGGCGCTGCGAGCGGCGGTGGACGGACTGGTCCGGCGCCTGGAACGAGCGCCGCGCGGGAAGACGGGAGACGCGGGGACCGACGGCACGGAGCCCGAGGCCGGCAGCGGGGCGCGGGATGCGTGAGGTCGACGGCCGACGGGCCTTCGTGCTCGTCGGTCACCCCGTGGAGCACTCCCTGTCCCCGGCGATCCACCGCGCCGCCTTTCGTGCCCTGGGGGTGGAGGCCACGTATGCGCTCCAGGACGTGGAGCCCGCCGGGCTGGAGGAGGCCGTGCGCTCGGCGGCTCCGGCCGGCGGCGGCAACGTCACGCTCCCGCACAAGGAGCGGATCGTGCGGCTCCTCGACGAAGCATCCGCGACCGTGCGCGCGACGGGCGCCTGCAACTGCTTCTGGTGGAGGGAGGGCCGCCTGGCCGGGGACAACACGGACGTCGGGGCCTTCTCGGAGGTGGCCGCCGAGCTGTGCGGGGACGGGTGGCCGGCCCGGACGGTCCTCCTTCTCGGGGCGGGCGGGGCGGCCCGCGCGGTGCTCCACGCCTGCCTGTCGGCCGGAGTGGGCCGAATCGACCTCCTGGACCGGACGCCCGACCGGGCCCGGGTCGCGGCCGGCTCGGTCCTGGCGGAGGCCGGCGCGGACGCGTCGCGCGTCCGGGTGCTGGAGTCCGTCGGGGGCCAAGCGGTGTCCATCGGCGCCGGGGGCCGATCGGCGGCGCTCGCGCTCCCCGGTGAGACGCCGGTCTCGGAGTACGGCCTCGTCGTGAACGCCACCAGCCTCGGACTTCGACCGGACCACCCGGAGCCGCTCGCCCTCGAGAGCGCCGGAGGGACGGCGGTGCTCGATCTGGCATACGGCCCGGAGGAGACCCCCTGGGTCCGGCATGCCCGGGAGCTCGGCCTGCGAGCCGCCGACGGGACGGGAATGCTGGTCGCCCAGGCGGCGGCCTCGCTGGAGCGCTGGCTGGGCGTGGCGGCGCCGCGGGAGGTGATGGAGGCGGCGGCCCGGCGGGCCAAGGCGCGCGTTCCTCGATGAGAGTGCGCGGGCACCGCGGGGCGTCCGGCAAAGCTCGCGCGGGCGCAGGGAGCTCGAGACGGGGCCGCCGGCCAACGCGCTCGGGATCGGGGGCGGCGCGCCGACTTCGGGGCTGGCTGGACCGGCTTCTCCCGCCGGCGTGCGTGGCGTGCGGCTCCGGGCTCGAGCCGGGGGCGGCGCCCGTGTGCGGGCTGTGCTGGCACCGACTCCCACGCCTTCCGGCGCCCCGGTGTCCCCGGTGCGGGGCTACGCGCGTCCTGGACCTGGGCGGTGAAGGCACGTGCACGGAGTGTCTCTCGTGGCCCGCTGAGCTCCGACGAGCCGGGAGTCCGTTCCGGATGGCGGGTGGAGCGGCGCGGCTGGTGCACGCGCTCAAATACGAGGGGTGGTTCGCGCTCGCCGGGCCGATGGGCGAGGCCCTGGCCGGGGAGGCGCAGCGCCTGTCCGGCGGCGTGGAGCATCGGCTGGAACCGGTGCCGCTCCCGGCGGCGCGTCGACGAGAGAGGGGCTACAATCAGGCGGAGCTCCTGGCCCGATCGCTGGGCCGCGCGCTGGGCTGGCCGGTGGGCGCCTCGCTCCGGCGCGACGGTGCACGCCGTCGACAGGTGAGGCTCGGACGCAACGAAAGGCGGGAGAACGTGCTGGGCGCGTTCCACGCGACGAGGCCGCCGGGGGACGACCTTCCGGTGCTCCTGGTGGACGATGTGCTGACCACGGGCGCCACGGCCGCCGCCTGCGTCGGGGCGCTGCAGGGAGCGGGGCATCGGGTCACCGGGGTCCTCGCCTTTGCACGCGCCTTGCAGGTCATCGAGGCGCCGTGATTGGCGATCGACGACTCCGAACGCCCCCGCTCGCCGCCGGACCGCGCGGCGAGCGGACGGGAAGCCCGGACCGACAACCACATAAGATTCAGCGAGGGGGAAGACCATGACCGCACGCGTGGCCATCAACGGGTTCGGGCGCATCGGGCGCAACATCTTCCGTGCCGCGCACGGTCGGCCCGACGGCGGCGTGGAGATCGTCGCCGTCAACGACCTCACCGACCCGCAGTCCCTCGCCCATCTGCTGCGCCACGACTCCGTGCACGGTGCCTTCGCGGGCCAGGTCGAGGTCGAGGGCGACACGCTGGTCGTGGACGGCCGGCCGGTCCGCGTCCTGTCCGAGCGCGATCCCGGTGCGCTCCCGTGGAAGGATCTCGAGGTGGACATCGTCCTCGAGGCGACCGGGCTCTTCACCCGGCGCGCCGACGCGGCGAAGCACCTGTCGGCCGGCGCTCGCAAAGTGATCATCACGGCCCCGGCCAAGGAGCCCGACGTGACCGTCTGCCTGGGCGTGAACGAGGGTGATTACGACCCGGATCACCACGACGTCGTCTCCAACGCCAGCTGCACGACCAATTGCGTGGCGCCCCTGGTCCGGGTGATCGACGAGGAGCTCGGGTGGGAGAACGGGCTCATGACCACGGTCCACAGCTACACGACCAGTCAGCAGATCCTGGACGGTCCCCACAAGGACCTGCGGCGAGCGCGAGCGGCGGCCCTGTCGATCATTCCGACCACGACCGGAGCCGCACGGGCCACGGCGCTCGTCTATCCGGCCGTGAAGGGCAAATTCGAGGGCATGGCGATGCGTGTCCCGACGCCGGATGTGTCGATCACGGACCTGGTGGTCACCGTGGGCCGCGACACCAGCGTGGAAGAGGTGAACGACCTCTTCCGGTCGCGCGCACAGGGCGACCTGGCGGGCATCCTCGCGTTCAGCGACGAGCCGCTCGTGTCGGTGGACTACACGGGACACCCGGCCAGCTCGATCGTGGACGGTCCCTGCACCATGGTCCAGGGCGACCGGCTGGTGAAGGTCGTCTCGTGGTACGACAACGAGTGGGGATACTCCAACCGCTGCCTGGAGCTGGCCGGCCACGTCGCCGAGCGACTCCAGGCCGGGAGCGCGGCGTGAAGCGGACGCTTCGATCGCTGGGGTTCGCCGAGCTGCGCGGTCGGCGGGCCCTCGTGCGCGTCGACTACAACGTGCCGCTGGAGGAGGGAGAGATCCGGGAGGATAGCCGGATCACGGCGACGCTGCCCACCCTCCGGTACCTGCTGGAGGCCGGGGCGCGCCCCGTCCTGATGTCGCACCTGGGCCGACCCGGCGGGCACCCGGATCCGGCACTCTCGCTGGCCCCCGTGGCGGAGCGGCTCGAGCGAGTGCTCGAAGCGACGGTGCGTTTCGTCGGGCCGGCGGATGGCGAGGCGGCGCTGGCGGCGAGCCGAGAGCTGGAGACCGGCGAAGTCCTCCTGCTCGAGAACCTCCGGTTCCTGGCCGGGGAAAAGAAGAACGATCCGGCTCTCGCGGACCGGCTGGCCCGGCTCGGCGACCTGTACGTCGAAGATGCGTTCGGGGCCTGCCACCGGGCGCACTGCTCGATCGTGGGCGTTCCCCGTCGCCTCCATCCGGCCGTGGCCGGCTTCCTGGTCCAGGCCGAGCTCGAGGCGCTCGACCGGCTCCGGTCGGACACGGAGTCTCCGTTCGTGGTCGTCATGGGCGGAGCCAAGATCGGGGACAAGATCGGGCTCATGGAGGCGTTTCTGGGCCGGGCGGACCACATCCTGGTGGGCGGCGCGATGGCCAACACCTTCCTCAGGGCCCGGGGTCTCGACACCGGCGCGTCCCTGGTGGAGGACGATGCGCTCGACGAGGCGCGGAAGCTGACCGAGAGAGGAGGAGACCGGCTCGAGCTTCCCTCCGATGTCGTGGTCGCTGCCTCGCCGGAGGACGGAGAGGCCGCCCGGGTCGTCGCCGTCGACGCCATCGATGAAGGAGAAATGGCTCTGGACATCGGCCCGTCCACCCGGAGCGCGTTCGCCGGTGCCCTCGAGGGCTCCCGCACCGTGTTCTGGAACGGGCCCATGGGCCTGTTCGAGAAGCCGGCCTTCGCCGAGGGCACGCGGGCGGTCGCCCTGGCCCTGGCGGAGGCGTGCCGGGACGGCGCGTTCGCGGTCGTGGGCGGCGGCGATTCGGCGCGTGCGGTACGGGAGGCCGGGGTCGCGAGCGAGCTCTCTCACGTCTCCACGGGAGGCGGCGCGGCACTCGAGTACCTGGCCGACGGCAGCCTGCCGGGTGTCGACGCCCTGGACGAAGCGCCGTGAGCGCGACCCGGCCGTACTTCGGAGCGAACTGGAAGATGCACAAGGGACCGTCGGCGGCTCGGGCCTTCGTGCATGCGTTCCGGGGCCTCCACCCTCCGAGCGCCGACCGAACGGTGGTCTTCTTCCCTCCGGCCCTCTCGATCCCGGCTTTCCTGGAGGAGAGGGGTGACCGCACGGACCTGGGCGTGGGCGTCCAGGACGTGCACCAGGCGGCGGAGGGGGCCCACACCGGTGCCGTCTCGGCTTCCATGGCGGCCGATGCCGGGGCGACCTGGGGACTGGCCGGTCACTCCGAGCGTCGGCGCGAGTTCGGGGATGACGATGCGCTGGTGTCCGCCAAGGTGCTCCGGCTCCTGGAGGCGGGGCTGCGACCGGTGCTGTGCGTGGGCGAGACGCTGGAGCAGCGCGAGGCCGGCCGGCTGGAGGACGTGCTCCGGCGCCAGCTTCGGGCGGTCCTGGACCGGCTGGCGGACGAGGACCGCTCTCGCCTGGTGATCGCCTACGAGCCGGTGTGGGCCATCGGGACCGGCCGCACGGCGAGCCCGCAGGATGCGGCCGATGCCCACGCGCTCGTCCGGGCGGAGCTGGCCGAGCGGGTGGGCGAAGCGCGAGCCACCGAAGCCGTGGTGATCTACGGGGGCAGCGTCAAGCCGGAGAACGTCCAGGAGCTCCTCGCCATGCCGGGCATCGACGGGGCTCTGGTGGGAGGGGCGAGCCTGGAGCCGGAGGCATTCGCGCGCATCTGCGCAGCGGGCTCCCCGGCCTGAGTCGGCGGCGTTCTCCGTCCCTCGGCGGCTCGCCGCGTTGACCCGCCGCGGAACCGCCGGCTAGATTGTGGGTTTGAATCCAGGCGCGGGCCCGAGGTCCGCGCCTTCGAACGTCACGCCGCGACCAGGGAAGTCCACGACCGCATGCTATACACGCTCCTGCTCATCGTCATCATTTTGCTCGCGCTGCTCCTGTGCGTGATCATCCTTCTCCAGGCAGGGCAGGGCGGGGGCCTGGCGGCCACCTTCGGCGGGGCTTCGTCCTCGACCGAGTCTTTCATGGGGGGACGACAGGCCGCCACGCTCCTCACCAGGCTGAGCTGGATCGGAGGCGGGCTGTTCCTGTTCCTCGCCTTCGTGCTCGCGGTCGTCTCCTCGGGGTCGCGGCAGTCAGCGCCGAGCTCGATCCTGAAGGGCGAGTTCGGCGGCGCCGGTCAGCAGCAGGTGCCGACGACGCCGACCTCGGTGCTGCAGGCCGAGAGCGCGGGAGCCAAGATCCCGGACACGTCGGCGGCGCGCGGCGGGGTGCTTCCGAAGTCGTCCCGACCCGACACCGGTCAGGGAGCTGGGGGGGCCGGATCGGGCTCGAAGGGCTCCTCGGGCGGAACGTCCAGGTAGTCCACGAGGCTCCCCGCGTCGATCTTCGCCTGGATCCAGGCGTCGAATCCCGAAGGCGTCAGACCCTCGATCCCCACGCCCGTGGTGGCCGTCCGCACGGCCAGCATGTTGGCGTACTCGTTCTTGGCGTGGCCGGCATGGCCCCGGATCCAGCGCCACTCCACGCGGTGCTGACGGGCCACGTCGGCCAGCTCCCGCCACAGCTCGACGTTCTCGATCTCTCCACCCTTGCGGCGCCATCCCCGGCGGGCCCAGCCGTGGATCCACTCTTTCATGCCCCGCACGAGGTACTGGCTGTCGCTCGTGAACACGACGTCGGAGCGCCGGCGCAGGGCCGAGAGACCCACGATCCCGGACCGGAGCGCCATGCGGTTGTTGGTCGTGTCGGGCTCATAGCGGGCGAAATCCTTGCGAGCCCAGCCCCGGCCAGGTCGGAACTGCTCGATGAGCCCCGCGGCGCCTCCGGGATTGGCACGCGACCTGAACTGGTTGCCCAGGCAGGACTCGTCGGCGTAGATGTAGACGAGAGACGGAGCCTCGCTCCGTCCGCGGTGGTCGTCGCTCGAATTCATGTCTCCGTATGGGAGCCTCTCGTTGCCGGACACGCAAGCATCTGACGGATATCTCCTCCTCGAGGACGGTGCGCGGTTCGAGGGCCGACTGGCCGGCTCCGGAGCCGGATCGGTCGGCGAGGTCGTGTTCACCACCAACCTGACCGGGTACCAGGAGGTCCTCACCGACCCGTCGTACGCGGGACAGATCGTGGTGATGACCGCCCCCATGATCGGCGTGTACGGCACGCGCGAGGGCGACGACCAGTCCCGGCGGCCGTGGGTGGCCGGATTCATCGTGCGCCACCTGACCGACGAGCCGGGACGCGACCGACCGGGCCGCCTTCCGGACTACCTGGAACGGCACGGCATCCCTACGCTCACCGGCGTGGACACCAGGGCCGTCACCCGTCGGATTCGGGAGGCCGGGGCCATGCGGGCCATCGTCGCGTCCGCCGCCGAGCCGATCGAGGCGGCCAGGAAGCGGCTGCTGGCGGAGCCCGCGATGGAGGGTCGCGACCTGGCCTCCGAGGTGACGACACTCGAACCCTACGAGCTCCCGGCCGAGGGCCCCGAGCGCGGACTCGTGCTATGCCTCGACTACGGGGTCAAGCAGCGCAGCCTGGACCTGATCCGCCGGGAAGGCTTCCGGGTTCGCGTCCTCCCCGCGAGCACCCCGGCCGAGACGCTCGTCGGCTCGGATGCCGCCGGCCTGTTCGTCTCCAACGGTCCCGGCGACCCGGCCGCCGTGCCCGGCGCGGCGGCGCGCATCCGGGCCGCCGTGGACGGCGGGCTCCCGGTGTTCGGCATCTGCCTGGGCTGCCAGCTCGTGGCACTGGCCTTCGGCGGGAGCACGTTCAAGCTTCCCTACGGACACCGCGGCGGAAACCACCCGGTCCGGAACCTCGACACCGACCACGTGGAGATCACCTCGCAGAACCATGGCTTCGCCGTGCGCGAGGACGATGGAGAGGTGGCCGGCGCTCCCGTCCTGCGGGTCACCCACCGCAACCTGAACGACGGGACGATCGAGGGTGTGGCCCACCGATCGCTGCCCGTGTTCGCCGTCC
>Ga0307419_10000576_pt1 | contig 18704 bp, 16 predicted proteins | sample SalMarWE160230MG_2_FD_202512 | JGI IMG/M metagenome (GOLD analysis project Ga0307419, IMG submission 202512) | Salt marsh sediment microbial communities from the Plum Island Ecosystem LTER, Massachusetts, United States - WE1602-30 | ecosystem: Environmental > Aquatic > Marine > Intertidal zone... | reverse complement strand
CAGGTAACTTGATATTAATTGCCTCGAAAAACTTGTTAATATACCGGATGTCATTGACTCTCTTCAGGTTTACAATTCCATTCAGGTAATTGTCCGGCTGGTACTGGATATTAAAACGGGTGGTGGTGGACATCAGCAGATTCCTGGGATTCTGAAGGTCAAGTTGGCTTGATATGTAATTATACGCTACTTCCCCGCATTCTTCGATTATATCCTGTTTTAAATGTGCGAGTGAGACTGAAATATCCTTGATCCTGAGATCCGGTACGGCGATTGAATTTGTTTGTTCAGTATACAATGACCTCTTTCTTTTTTTCTTCCCGGGTAAAGTTATTGTTCCATTGCCATTCTGGACAGAAAGTCGGTAGACTTTATTAACAATCAGTTCAAAAAAAGTTAGCAAGGCGGTTGTGCCAAAGATAACAAGCCTTGAATACGCCAGCGAACGAGCCCCATACATCGTAATGGCAATGATTCCAAAAATCAGTATGTTGATCACGATGATCTGGGCCGAGGAACTATCCCAAGGCGGGTAATTCGGGAAATACTTTTTAAAACTGGCTGAAATAGTGATCCAGATAATGGTAAAGATGATCAGGCCAATGAGATATTTTTCGGTGAGATAGGATACCGGATTACCTTTGATCCAAATGGCCAGAAAAAAGGAAATACCTATAAGAAAAAGGTCCAGACTCAGTAGTGTTAACCTGCGGCGGAGCATATGTAAATATAGACTTTGAAGATAGTGATTCCGAAGCAGAAGACTAGGAAAAATCAATATTAGTTGCAGAGGCGGAAATCAGCATGATTCCGCTCGGTTCGCATTATAACTCGCTTCGCTAAGACAGAAATGCCCGTTGCGCTCAAACAGCAGGACTCCTAACGCTAAACATGCTGAATTTCCTTATCGGGAAAGGGGGGTCAGAAAAGAAGGGGGGACCTTAATGTGCAGGGATTGCCGGATTCCTTCGATCATGATACGAACCCGATGCTTATTGTGGAATTCAACGAGGGTGCCTTCAAGGCCGGCCAGTGAGCCGCGGGTAACGCGGACCCGGTCGCCGATTTTCATCTCGGGTAAATCCGTCACCGGTTCTTCACCCGATTCAATGAAGGTCCTGATGGCCTGGATCTGCACAGGGGGTATGGCCACGGCCTTTCGTTCGAAGGTAATGTATTTGACAGCTCCGGGGGTCTGTATGGCCCTCAGGTATTCCGCATCGTTGATATGAACGAAAAGGTAGGATTTGAACAGGGGTTCCTGCACCCATTTTTTACGGTCGCTCCAGCGTTTCAGGGTTTTGACCAGCGGAAGATAGTATTCAATGCATTTTTCTTCCAGTCTTTCGGCAACTTTTTTCTCCCAGCGGGGCCTGGTGTATATGGCGAACCATTTACGCTCCATGGGTACTATTTCAGCCCGAAAGCCTCTTTGAGCCTGTCCACGTAATCCAGCTTTTCCCAGGTAAAGAATTCGACGTCACGCTCCATCATTTTATTGCCGTTGATTTCGGGATACACAGTTACCTTTCCCACGAAAGAATCCCTTCCCATGTGACCGTATGCAGCCGTGGGACGGAAAATGGGATTCTTCAGACCAAAACGCCTGATGATGGCATTGGGCCTGAGGTCAAAGATATTCTGCAGCTTTTCTGCAATCTGCGGATCGGAAAGTCCAACATGCGATGTCCCGTAGGTATTGACAAATAATCCGACGGGCCTGGCAACCCCGATGGCATAGGCCACCTGGACCAGGATCTCGTCGGCAATACCTGCAGCCACCATGTTTTTGGCAATATGGCGCATGGCATAGGCAGCGGAGCGGTCAACCTTGGAAGAATCTTTACCTGAAAATGCACCTCCTCCGTGAGCTCCTCGTCCACCGTAAGTGTCAACAATGATCTTTCTCCCGGTAAGCCCGGTGTCCCCGTGCGGTCCCCCGATGACAAATTTTCCCGTTGGATTCACGTGAAGGATGTAGTCTTCCTTGAATAATTTTTTCAAGCGTTCCGGGAGGAGGGCTACGGTACGCGGGATCAGGATTTTCTGAACGTCCTGCCTGATCCTGGCCAGCATGGCATCGTCTGAGTCAAAGGCATCGTGCTGGGTGGAAACAACGATGGTATGGATCCTTACAGGCTGATTGCTGTCGTCGTATTCGATGGTGACCTGGGATTTGGAATCCGGCCTCAGGTATTTCATTTCCTTCTTCTCCCGGCGTATGGCAGACAGTTCCCTTAACAGCATATGGGCAAGGACGGAAGCGAAGGGCATGTAATCATCCGTTTCACGGCAGGCAAAACCAAACATCATGCCCTGGTCGCCCGCACCCTGGTCCTCGTCCGATGTACGGTCCACCCCCTGTCGGATATCCGAACTCTGCTCGTGAATGGAAGAGATCACACCGCATGAATCGGCATCAAATTTATATTCGGCTTCCGTGTACCCAATGTCACGGATCACCTGGCGGGCAACTTCCTGCACATCCACATAGGCACGGGTGTGTACTTCGCCGCTCAGGACCACCAGTCCGGTTGTAACCAGTGTTTCAATCGCGACCTTGGAGTCCGGGTCCCTTCTCAGAAATTCATCCAGCAATGCGTCGGATATCTGGTCCGCTACCTTGTCCGGATGCCCTTCGGATACGGATTCGGATGTAAAGAGATAGCTCATTTTATTTTAAGGATTTTATTGAAATGTCAAATCTCGGAATTTTTTTTCTAATTCTTTGCCCGATGTTTCATCCATGGGTTCATCGGCCACGATTTTCCCTTTATTTATGATGATTACCCGGTCGCAAATGGCTTCAACTTCCTGCAGGATATGGGTCGAAAGCATGATGGTTTTTTCCTTTCCCAGCTCGGAAATGAGGTTCCGGATCTCAATGATCTGGTTAGGATCCAGTCCCGAGGTGGGTTCATCCAGGATCAGGATCTCCGGGTCATGGATCAGGGTCTGTGCCAGTCCCACGCGCTGCCGAAACCCTTTCGAAAGCGCTTTTATCTGTTTATGGGCTTCCGGTTCCAGCCCGGTCCGTTCAATGGTTTCTTCTACAAGGGAGGCAGGATTTTCAGCCATCCCGTAAATCCCGGCAATGTACCTCAGGTATTCCCTGACGTACATATCTACATACAGGGGATTGGATTCGGGAAGGTAGCCGATGATCCGGCGGATCTCGAGGGATCGTTCCACTGCATCCATCCCGTTCACATAAACTTCACCCGAAGTGGGAGGGATGTAACCGGTGATAATCTTCATGGTCGTGGATTTTCCCGCCCCGTTCGGCCCTATAAATCCGACGATTTCCCCTTTGCCGATCTCGAAACTGATACGGTCGAGAGCCAGCTGTCTGCCAAATTTCTTGTCAATGTTTTTAAGGACGATGGACATATGCGAATCATCAGAGCCCAAAGATAAGTATATCCGGACAATTTGTGAGAGATGCCGGATTTGAACATTCTGGCAGAATTTTTGTTATCTCATAGATTGAACAATGGAAGCTGATTTTTTACATATCGAGAAAGAACTGGCAATCGAAGCCTGGATCATGTATGCTTTCAGGATCTATGATATGCTCCTGGAGGAGGATCTTGTGTTTGACAGGTGGATGAGGGCCGACCTGAGATGGTTCGAAAAAAATTAAGCCGGCTGAACTCATTCGGACGGTTAACCATATAGATCTCCTGGGCTGTAATTCCTGAAATTACAGCCCTTTTTTATATGGGGGGAATTGAACGTAAAGGCTTACTTATTGACCTGCCGGCTCTTGACCACGGGGCCTGATGCGAGACTGACCAGGATTGTGGCAAACTAGGAAAGGAAAGCACGGGAACGGATTTCCACACGAATACGGTAACCATCCCCGTTACTCCCAGCAGAAGCCAGGCACTGCGGCCGGGAACCACTGCAGACAGGGCCACCACAAGCCTTCCGACCTGCCTTCCGACCTGCCTTCCGACCAGAAAAAATTCAGTCATTCCACGCGAAGAATAACGGGTGGTATAGACCCCGATCCCCACGACAAGGGCAAAATACAGGATGAATGGTATGATAATTGCGAAATTCATGCTTGCGTCGCATGACGAGAAAATCCTTATAAATTCAGAAACTATGAAAAAAATTTTATTTTTGCAGTTCATAATTTTGAAGTTGCAATAAGTGACTATCAAATAAATCTTTATAGCTATGACAAGGAAAGGAATTCTAATGAAGTTTTTCAGCGGCATGATACTGGCCCTGTTTGCCCTTGCATTGAATGCGCAGCCCACCCTGACGGATGTGATCAACGCCTTCAACGCAGGTGCAGAAGAAGTAAATTCCGGTAATTTCGACACCGCCATTGTAAAGTTTGAAGAAACCATTGCGCTTGCCGATCAGCTGGGAGCAGAGGGCGATGAAATGAAAGCCAATGCTAAGGCACAGATCCCTGCGCTCCATTACCGCATGGCCCTGGACGCCTACAAGGAAAAAGACATCGCCGGTGCCATCGCCAAATTCGAGAAAACGGTCGAAGCCTGTGATCAATACGGGAATGATGACATCCGTGAAAAATCACTCAAGTACATCCCCCAGCTCTATTATGCTCTGGGCAACACACAGGTCAAGGATGAGGAACTGGATGCAGCCCTTGCGAGTTTTAACAAGGCGATCGAGTACCAGCCCGATTATGCCCGGGCCATTTACGGGAAAGCCCTTGTATATAAAAAGCAGAATGACGATGCCATGATGATTGCAACGATGGAAGAGGCCATAAAGGTAGGGACTTCCTCGGGTGACGATAAAACCACCGAAGCCGCCACCAAAACCCTGAAGGATCATTTCATGAATGCCGGCAAGCTGGCTTTCAAGGACGAAGAATTTGACAAAGCCATTCAGAACTTTGAGGCTTCCAATAAATACAATTCCCAGGATCCTGAATCCTACTACCTGACCTGTGTGATTTACGGGAAACAGGGTGATTTCGATAAGGCCGTTGAATACGGACTGAAGGCCGTCCAGTACGAGAAAGCGGACGATCAGGCCAAGATCTGGTACGAAATCGGGAATGCCTATATGGGCCTTGTGGAATATGATAAGGCCTGCGAAGCTTTCAAAAAGGCGCTGGTCGAACCGTACCTGACTGCGGTCAAGTATAAGATGGAGAACGTGCTGAATTGTAAGTAAGCATTCATTCATTGTCGCTGAATTTTGTGGCGGTAACCACAAAATAAGACTTCCAATGAACGAATGCTCTACTTTAAGATAGAGTGGAAAAGGGGCTTCGCAGGTCCCTTTCCCATTTTCATCCGATTAAAACTCCGCGTTCTTGGGAGTGCGGGGGAACGGGATCACATCACGAATGTTGCTCATCCCGGTCAGGAACTGCACCAGCCTTTCGAAACCCAGCCCGAACCCTGAATGCGGTGCTGTGCCGAATTTCCGGGTTTCGAGGTACCACCAGAGGTCCTTTTTCGGGATGCCAAGTTCCCCGATCCGGCGCTCAAGCTTCTCGTAATTTTCTTCGCGCTGGCTCCCGCCGATGATCTCGCCGATCTTTGGGAAAAGCACATCCATTCCCCGGACTGTTTTCCCGTCATCGTTCTGCTTCATGTAGAAGGCCTTGATGTCTTTGGGGTAATCGGTTATGATGACCGGTTTTTTGAAGTGTTTTTCAACGAGGTATCGCTCGTGTTCGGCCTGCAGGTCCTTTCCCCAGTTTACGGGAAATTCCCATTCCTGTCCCGAAGCCTCGAGGATCTTAATTGCGTCGGTATAAATGATCCGTTCAAAATCGTTTTCAAGGATGAACCCGAGGCGTTCAATGAGACCCCCGTCATACATATTCTGGAGGAACTCCAGGTCATCGCTGCAGGTTTCCAGCAGATACCGGATCAGGTATTTGAGGAAATCCTCGGCCAGGTCCATGTTGTCCGCGATCTCATAAAAGGCCATTTCCGGTTCGACCATCCAGAATTCGGCGAGGTGGCGGGGAGTGTTGGAGTTTTCGGCCCGGAAAGTGGGACCAAAGGTATAGATCCTGGAAAGCGCCAGCGCTCCAAGTTCACCCTCAAGCTGCCCGGAGACGGTGAGGTTGGTTTCTTTCCCGAAGAAATCCTTTGAAAAATCCACTTTCCCGTCTTCCGACCGAGGCGGATCGACCGGATCCAGTATGCTTACCCGGAACATTTCACCGGCTCCCTCGGCATCGGATCCGGTTATTATAGGGGTATGCATGTAGAAAAATCCGTTATCGTTGAAATATTTGTGAATGGCATAGGCCAGGTGGTGGCGGATGCGGAAAATGGCACCAAAGGTATTGGTGCGAGGGCGCAGATGGGCGATCTCCCTTAAAAATTCCATCGAATGGCCCTTTTTCTGCAGGGGATAAACCTCGGGGTCTGCTTCACCGTAAACCTCCACTTCTTTTGCCCGGAGCTCTACGCTCTGTCCCTTTCCCATGGATTCCACCAGGGTCCCGGTTACGGCAATACAGGCACCGGTGGTGATCCTGTCGATCATGGCTTCATCGAACTCGGGGACGTCGATGACAACCTGGATGCTGTTGATGGTACTGCCATCGTTCAGGGCCACGAAGGCAATGTTCCTGTTCCCGCGTTTGGTCCTTACCCATCCCTTAAGGAGGAAATCTTTCCCGAAGTCCTTCGATGCCAGAAGGTCCTTGATTTTTGGCCGCTCTGATTCCTTCATCTGCTTAATTAATTCTTAAAATGAAGTACAAAAATAGTGTTTTTGTTATTGCTTTAATGTAAATTTAGTGATCGTTTGACACCGCTGGACATGGAGAAGAGCAGGAATACACTTCTTGTGACATGGGACAATACTGAAATGTCCGAAAATGCCCTGCTGCATGCGTTACGAATTGCCCGGAATGTGGATAACCAGATCCGCCTGGTACATATCGTTGACCAGGCCGACAGTAGGACCTCCATGGATCAGATCACTTCCGATTTCCAGCTGCAGATCGAAGAACACAGCCGAAAATATGATTTTGATCTCCAGGGAATTGTTCTGACTGGCAGCATCTTCAAGGAAATAGCCTCGTACGCGAACGATTCGGATGCCCTGATGGTGATCATGGGAACCCATGGCATCAAAGGAATGCAAAAAGTCACCGGAAGCTGGGCCCTCAAGGTAATCGTCGGATCTACCGTACCTTTCCTGGTCGTTCAGGATAAGCCAAAAACGGAGGACCGGTTCAGCAGCATCGTCTTCCCGATTGATTTTAAGGCGGAAAACAAGGAGAAACTCCAGTGGGCCATTTACCTCGGGAAATACTTTGACAGCAAGGTTTACCTGTTCAAATCCCCGGTAAAGGACAAGGGACTGGTAAAGAAGGTGAACATAAACCTCACCTTTGCAGTTAAGTTCCTTATCCAGAATAACCTTGATTACGAGATACATACAGCAACAAAATCTTCCCAGATGGCCAAAGAGACCATAGCCTTTGCCAGGGAGAAGAATGCAGACCTGATCCTGATCACCACGACTAAGAATATCAGCATCGCTGATTACATGCTTGGTGCCACCGAACAGCAAATCATTGCAAACAGCTCCAAAATCCCCGTTATGTGCGTAAATCCGCGTGCGGCAATCGTTCACATGAGCCAGTTCATGTGGGGGGCAAGATCCTATTAAAAATCCTTTTCCGGTTGTGGGTTTTTTCGTATCTTTCCCTAGTAATCACAGGCATTTTGTGAGATTATGCTTAAGCAGAGATTATCACAGAAATTATTGCAGAAACTTTCCCCGCAGCAGATCCAGATGATCAAGCTGCTGGAGATTCCTACGCTGCAGCTTGAACAGCGTATCAAGAAGGAAATGGAGGAAAATCCTGTGCTGGAGGAGGGGGAAGAGGACAGGGAAAGCGGCGAACAGGAGGGACTTGAAGAGGAAATCGGGAAAGAAAAGGATAATGACCAGGACCAGGATGAGTTTTCCCTGGAGGATTACCTAAACGATGAAGAGATACCCAGTTATCGCCTGAGCACTAAAAATTATTCAAAGGATGAAAGACGGGAAGATATCCCGTTTTCCGGCGGCATGTCTTTCCATGAGCATTTGGAGACTCAACTGGGACTGAGAGACCTTACCGAGCGACAGGCGCATCTTGCCCAGTACATCCTGGGAAATATAGATGAGGACGGATACCTGAGGAGGAAACTTACCGCGATCGTTGATGACCTGGCATTCACCATGAATATCACAACCAACGAGGATGAACTTCTCGAGATTTTAAAGGTGATCCAGGATTTTGATCCGGTTGGCGTGGGTGCGAGGGACCTGCAGGAGTGCCTGCTGCTTCAGATCGAGACCAGGAACCAGTCCCTTCCCGAGATCGCCCTGGCTCGAAAGATCCTGAAATACCATTTTGATGAGTTCACCAAGAAACATTATGAGAAGATCGTAACACGGATGAATATTTCCGAAGATGACCTGAAAGTTGCCCTAGATGAGATCCTCCGGTTGAATCCCAAACCGGGCAGTTCTTTCAGCGATCCGCAGAATAAAAGCATTCAGCACATCGTTCCGGATTTTGTCCTTGATAATAACGAAGGCGAACTGCAGTTGAGCCTGAATGCCCGGAATGTGCCCGACCTCAGGATCAGCCCGACCTACAGCGAAATGCTCCAGTCCTATTCGGCCAGTAAAAATAATGCGACACGCGAACAGAAGGATGCCATCACCTTTGTCAAGCAGAAACTCGATTCGGCCAAATGGTTCATCGATGCCATCCGGCAACGGCAGAATACACTTGTTCTCACGATGAATGCCATCATCAATTACCAGCACAAATATTTTCTTGAAGGGGACGACAAACTCCTCAAGCCGATGATCCTGAAGGATATTGCCGATATAACGGGACTCGACATTTCGACAATATCAAGAGTGGCCAACAGCAAATACATCCAGACGCATTTCGGGATCTTTGCGCTGAAGTATTTCTTTTCTGAGGGACTCCAGACCGATTCCGGAGAGGAGGTCTCAACACGGGAAATCAAAAAGATCCTGGAGGAATTCATCGGGAGTGAGGATAAGCGCAAGCCCCTTACGGATGAACGCCTGGCGGAGATCCTCCAGGAAAAGGGATACCAGATCGCCCGCCGGACTGTAGCCAAGTACCGGGAACAGCTGAACATCCCGGTAGCCCGCCTTCGCAAGGAGCTCTAACCCCCCTCTGGAAAAGGAGCTCTGACCCCCGGTTGAAAAAGGAGCTCTGACCCCCGGCTGAAAAAATTATCTATCTTTAGCTCACGTTAAGCTGCCCTTCTGGAGTTATGGAAAAGATCGCAAAAGCCTTATCCTACATTTATCACCCGCTTATTATTCCCACCCTGGGCATGCTGGTACTTTTCAATTCGGGCACTTATCTGTCCTACCTTCCCTTTGATATCAAAAAATGGATCCTGCTGATTGTTTTCCTCTGCACCTATGTGGTTCCCCTGGCCTTCATCCCTTTTTTCATGTATCACAGGATGATCATGAACATTGACCTGGGTTCACGAAGGGAACGTTATGTGCCCCTGGTCGTAAGCCTTTTTCTGTATGCGTTTTGTTATTACATCATCCGGCGAATAGCCATTCCTCATCTGTACCATACCTTCATCCTGAGCAGCCTGCTGGCGATTGCGGTGACATTGCTCATCACAATGAAATACAAGATCAGCCTGCATATGGTTGGGGCCGGGGGACTCGTTGCCCTGATCGGGTTCCTGGCCTTTTACCTGAAAGTGAACCTCCAGTTCTACCTGGGGATCTCGGTCCTTCTTGCCGGGTTAATCGGTACGGCAAGAATAATCCTCAAGGCACACTCTCCCGGTGAGATTTACCTGGGATTTGTCACCGGCTTTACCGTGGTGCTCCTGAGCCTGATCCTGATCTGAGTATGCTGATCTGAGCTGGCCCCTTCACACCTTAGCGTATCATCAGGAATGAGGCGGGAACGTTTCACAGGGCCGGGAAATGGAAGTTTCAAACAATTTCCCGGATTGCACTTTCCAGCAGGTCATCCGCGGGCAGGTTAAATTCGGGCTCGAATTCCCGGAGATCCTCGAGTGCCGATTCCAGGTCAAGTTCGTCCTGGGAACAGGCGAGGAAAATCCCTTTTTCAGCCAGGTATCCGGCCAGATATTCCTGCTCTGTCTGGCCGGGAGTGGGAATGATCATGGCCTTTTTGCGCAGCACGGCCAGGTCCATGATGCCCGTGTATCCCGCCCTGCAAATAATATGTTCAGCCATATCCAGCAACTTCCCGAGTTCTCCCGCCGGCATATGGCTGTACATGGTAGTCGATGAGGTCAGGTCAACCCGCCTTGACCTGCCCGGCAATCCCTGCAGGATAACGCATCCGCAGTTAAGAGTCAATGCCTGCCTGAGGACGAGCTTTTGCAGGACACTGCGCTGGGGTTCGGGACCCGAAAGCAATACCACAAGGTCAACGGGTCGGGGTTTGCGGGGGACCGTAATCCGGGGACCGGGGATGGAAATCCCGGGACCGGCCGCAGATACAGTTCCGGATAAATCACGGGTGACTTCACCGGGCACGGCAGCCGGACGGGATAATCCCGGGGGACCAATATTCGGATGGCCCAAAAACCGGGATGACGTTCGGATGGTTTTGCCCGGAGGGACCGCAAACCTGGATATCACGCCAATGAATGCCGAATTCCCCGTAAGGGGATAACGGTGGGAAAGCTCGCCGGAAAGATTTGCCTCTCCCGGGTAATCCGGGATCCAGCAACGATCAAACTTTCCGATGAAAGCCCTGATCACAACGTGGAAAGGGTATTCAAGGAAGCGGGCAAAACGGGGAAGCCGGATACTTAACTGGTGCGTGATCAGGATGCTCCTTACCCTGCGGTTCCACAAGCCGTAACGGTTGTCGGAAATAAGTACGTCGGGCTTAATGTCCCGGATAATGCGCCTGATGCTCAGATGCTCGGAGAAAATTTCAATAAATAAAAGCGGGGAAAGCAACGTGATTTTCAACCAGGCCGGAAGGCGCCTGGAATAACGCATCCGGATGACAGACCTGAGATAAAGGGACTCAAGTTCCGGGAACTCGGTGCGAAGCAGATCCATGGCAGCACCATCCCCTGCCAGCACCACCTCGTGATCCATATCCACCAGGCGTTGTATGATCGGCACATCCCGGGAGGCATGACCGAGTCCCCAGTCAAGGGGACAAACCAGTATTTTCTTTTTTCCCGTTTTCTTCAATCAGCCGGTTAAATTATATATGTTGTTTTCCAGGTAATCTCAGTTCAGGTTTCATCGCCGGGTTTCATGCAGTCATCCAAAAACGGAAGTATCAATGCCCAGTTCCTGTATCCTGACGGCAATGGCTTCCAGTTCGGAAATCGTAACCTTGCTAAGACTGCTGATGGGGGTATCCCGGGCGATGGTATATACCTGCACTTCAGCGGGACGAATTTCATTGTACAGGGCAAGCAGTGCCCCGAGTTCTTCTTCAGTTGTATTGTCGATCACTGCCCCCTTGTGGGATCCACGGATAAATAAGGTCTGTATGATAAGATTTTGATCAAAGAGTTTGAGATTCCGGATGATATCCTCAAGTTTGATGCTTGCAGGCGGCTGGTTCAGCCGGCGGAAGGTGTCTTCAATACCCGTATCAAGCTTAAGTATGTTCCGGTCAACCCTGTCCAGCGCTTCCTTTATGCCTTTGCGATGGGCCAGGGATCCGTTCGAGAGGACCACAATGCGGCTTTCCGGGGCGTATTCCTCACGGATCCGGAGGGTATCGTCAATGATCCCGGGGAATTCCGGGTGAAGTGTTGGCTCCCCGTTCCCTGCAAAGGTCAGCGAATCGGGAAGCAATCCCCCTCCCCTCAGTTCCTTAAGCTTCCCCCTAAGGCTTTTCGCAACCAGATCGCGTGAAGGGAATCCTTCCGATGGAAGGTGACGATCGTTGGTCCACCCGCATTCGCAGTAAATGCAATTAAAGGTGCAGACTTTGCGATTAACGGGGACCAGGTTGATGCCCAGCGATACGCCAAGCCGGCGGCTGTTCACCGGACCGAATATCACGTCTTCGAATAAGAAAGTAGCCATGACTGAAAGTTAATTGCAAATATGAGATTTTTTCGGGTATGATATAAATCATTGGCTGAGGGAGTCCCAGGGTCTAATTTTACCTGTGGTGAAATCTCATTAAAGAGGAAGCATATGGTTACCAACTATACCTGGAAGGAGGAATACAATACCGGCGTAAAATTCATCGACGAGCAGCATAAATATTTTTTGAATATTATCCGGGATCTTAAAGCCTATCTTGATGAAGGCGTCTGCATGGAATCAGCTTCCAGGATTTTTTTCAGCCTGGTCCATTATGCCGAACACTACCTGATCCAGGAAGAGATCTATTTAAAGGATTACCATTTTCCGAGCACAAGCGAACATAAAGAACTGCACGCAGCCTTCATCAAGCGGGTCATCCAGTTTAAAACAGATTACCAGCGCGACATTGAACATACCTGCCAGACCATGATGGAGTACCTGACGGGCTGGTTCGACAACCACATCCTTAAGTACGACAAGGAAGCCATCGTTTATCTGAAGGGGAAGGGCCTGTAAATTATCGATAAACTTATATGCGCTAAACGAGCACCCGGAGGGAAGTTTTATCATTCGGCCTGAGCGAGTGCGTGTCAATGCCGGACACAAGGTTCAGCCCGGGTCGCTTCCCCGTCTCGATGCTGCCCAGCAGATCATCCTCAAAGATCCGTGCAGCCGCTTCCAGGGTGAAAGCGGGCAATAATTCCCCGAAATCTTTACCAGGCCCGGATGCCTGCAACACTTCCAGGATATTCAGGGAACCCTTCCCCGGGATGGATGAAGGAACTTTCCCCGGAATGGATGAAGGAACTTTCCCCGGAATGGATGAAGGAACTGTAGAGGTGGATTTTTTACCGGGGGTAAGGGTATCCTTCATGGCGGCTCTCCCGGGGAATATTTCGATCGGATGTTCCGGGGGGACCACATGCTGATGCGCAGCGTTGTATTCACGGATGTAACGGTTAATATCACTGTACTTGGCCGCGCGGGAACAGGAAATAAGCGAACAGAAAAGGTTGAATTCGTTCCAGGCATGGCTTACCCAATCAACTCCCCTGTTAAATACATCGAATTCATCTTCCCCCGGCTCCGGGCATACTTCGATGACGGGATGGTAGGTAATGGGACTGCCATGCATCTGTTCCAGTCCGTCCTCCGTAAGGTTGCTCTGCCGTATAACCACCCCGGTCCCCCTGACCCCGCTTCGGATCAGCTCGCGATCGAGTCCCCCGATCGATTCCGCCACCTCTTCCAGCTTCAGCCAGGGAAGCACAAAACCCGGCAGGATGATCCCGCTGTAAAACTCGAGACCGGACTCTTCACGTAGCCTTCCGCCGGTATCGGTAACTTCCAGGATGGTTCCCCGGTCATCCAGCCTTATGATCCCGTTTATAAGCGGCGGTAAGGATACCGGCAGAATGAGGTTCGCAGATATCTTTCTCATTATAAGGCGGTTACTATTCCTGGTAGAGGTTAAGGGAATCGTTCATCCTTGAAAGCTGCATCACAACCTGGTCGTATATATCGGTGAACAGCTTCGGATGGCGGGAATACCAGGCGACGGTGGAATCAAACTGTACCCTGGTAACGTCATATTTGTCAAAGATGTAACTGTAGGTGTCTATTGAATCCACTTCCCGGGCAAGATCCCTGATCATTGCGGAGGACTGCAGGGCATAGACCAGGTGAATGTCGATCAGCACGGGCACAAGGGTTTCAGGGGGGATCAGATCCTTCCCCGGTTTGCTGCTTTCACAACCTCCAATAACAAGAAGAGTCAGGAGTATGGTAAGAAATTTGTGCATCTTTCCGGGGCAATTCAGTTTACCGTACAAATTTGCAAATTGCAAATGAATTTCTGGTGCCGGCAGGCTATTTAATATCGTTGAACCGGTAACCGAACATGACCTCGTGGGTGCCGGTGTTGTACTGGCGCAGACCCGAGAGGGTGATGTCGTAGGAATAACCGAAATAAATCCTTTCCTGGTATGAATAGCCCAGAAGAACGGATATTGCGTCATTTGTGCGGTACGACAATCCGAGCCAGACCATTTCCTGCCAGATCACCCGGGCGTTGAGATCAAACTGGACGGCCTTCGGTGCCGTTCCTTTCAGCATGGCGCTGGGTTCCACCTTCCAGTCGCTGTTAATCTCGTAAATGTAACCCCCTGAAAGAAAGAAATGCGTTTTTAATTTGTTTATTCCGGTCCCCGGTTCATACAGTTTCAGCTTGGTATTGATAAGCTGGGCTGTCGAGAATCCGACCCAGAAATCCCTGTGATAAAGGTACAGACCAAAGTTGGCATCGGGCACCCAGCTGGTGTGGACCTCACCCTGGAGGGCCAGGTCACTTGGATCCTTAAGGGTGATCTGGGTGCCGTCAACGCGGTATTGCATGACGCCAAGGGACAGGCCCATTGACAGGCGTACATCCGGAATGACTTCAATATTGTAGGCGTATACCCCGGTGAGCGAAGTGCGGCTGGTGGGACCGGTAATGTCGTGGTAGACGTAACCTCCGTATCCCATTGGCATGGTTTTATGGGGACCGAAAAAGGCCAGTGCATTGGTCAGGGGGGCATCGGCGATCCCAACCCACTGGAAACGATGGTTCGAACGGATCTGAAAATAGGGATCGACCCCCGCCACGGCCGGGTTGTAAATGATTTTGTTGAACATGTACTGGGTATACAGCGGAACCTGCTGCCCGATGGCCTGCATCGCCAGGCAGGCAAGTATGATCAATATGCCCGTATATCTTTTTTTCATTTTATCTTACAATGGTTACGGGACCCTTATAAGGCTCGCTGCCGTCTTTAAGTTCTATAATATAATAATAGGTCCCGATCGGAAGCTCCTTGCCCTTGTATTTACCATCCCACCGCTGGTTGTCGGCATAACCCACCGAGGAGAATACAACTCTGCCCCAGCGGTCAAACACTTTTACGCTTGCATTCGGGTAATAAATGATGTCGTCGATATCCCAGAAATCATTATGCCCGTCCCCGTTGGGAGTGAACCCGCTGTAAATTTTGAGTCCCGCTGCAAGGAAGATATTCATCGAATCTGATTCCTCGCATCCAAATTCCGTTGTACCGGTCACCCTGTATGTGATCTCGGCAGTAACGGAAGCGGTGGGGGACTGCAATGCAGGGTTATCAAGACCATCGGAAGGCTGCCACAGGTAACTGTCGAAGGGTCCACCCGTTGCCGTCAGGACGATGGATTGCCCCGCCGCAATGGTGGTATCCTGTCCCGCCGATATGCCCCGGTCCGGATGCACGGTAAGAATTACAGTATCCCTGTCGGAGCAGCCGCTGGTCACATCACGGGTAAATAAAACATAGGCGACCGAATCCGTCACGGTTGTGACCGGATCGGGTATGTCAGCACGGCTCAGTCCTTCTTCCGGACTCCAGGTGAATTCGTCCCCTCCCGAACCGTTCAGTGTCACCTCAGTGCCGTAACAGACAACTGTGTCCCGGCCGGCATCGGCCAGGAGGCTTACCAGGGCGCTGACTAAATAGGCATCAGTAAACTGGCAACCATTCTGGTCGGTTATGGTTATTTGGTACGTACGTTCTTCGAGCCCGCTGATATCCTTTCCGGTGGAATCATTCGACCACAGGTAGCTGTAAGGAGGGGTGGCTCCGCTTACGGCAAGGGAGACGGCCCCGTCAAAGCTGTTGCGGCTGCATGTGGCAGGAGTAATAGTGCCGGTCACATCAAAGGGTGGAGGATCGATGATTTCGACCGTATCCCGGAAGATCCGCTGGTCGTCCCTGACCTGGATGTAATACATTCCTCCGGCAAGACCAGTAAAATCACCCGTTGGATAAAAACTCGAACCCCCGTCGATGGAATAGCTCACATATCCGATCCCGTTCAGATGAGAAAGTGCAATCGAACCGTTGTTGTTATTATAGCAATCAATGCTCATTGAACTCACATTTACCTCGAGCGGCGGTGTTGCTGTAACGGTAACCGATTCTTCATGGGTACACCCGTTGGCATCCCGGATCACAACCCCGTAAATATCGGAGGGAACCAGGTAGAAGGTGTCAGCAGTGAAGGTTGCCCCGCTGTCGATCGAAAATTCAAGCGGCGGTGTACCTCCGGTCGCCGATATGTTAATCGACCCGGGATCCGGGATCATGGCCGTGGTGGTGGTTATGGTGGCAGAAATCACCGGTGGTTCGATTATGGTGTCAGGCGGGAAACTGATCAGGCAGGATCTGGAATCCCTTACCAGGGCCGAATAGATGCCTGCCGGAAGATCCGTGAAGGTTCCCGATGCCTGCCAGTTCAGGCTGTCCAGTGAATATTCCAGGGCACCTGTTCCACCGGAAGCGGAAACCGTAATGGCCCCTGTGCTGTCACCAGCACAATTTGAGACATCCGTGATCGCCGAGGAATTCAGGCTGAGTCCCGGCGGATCGCTCAGGGTAATGGTATCTCCTGCCACCGTGCAGCCTGATGAGCCCCTTACTATTATTCTATAGGTTCCAGGTCCGAGTCCCGTAACAAGGCTGTCTGGTCCAAACGTTGCCCCGTCGTCAACGGAATAGTCATAGGGAGGCAGTCCCCCCGAAGCATAAATCGCAATCATCCCGTCATCCAGTCCCCCGCAACTGATGGTGGTTGTGGCGGACGAATCAAATACCAGGGTCGGCGGTTCCAGCAAGGTCAGCAGAGGTGTGTTAAAAGGCTTACATCCGTGTGAATCCCCGATCTGAACGGTGTAATCACCGGGTGCAAGATTCGTATAGATCCCTGTGCTGCTGGTATCCGCGCCCGGCATAAGTATATAGGTATAGGGAATTGTCCCGCCCGAACCGTAAACCCGTATCTCCCCGTCGGTATCCCCGGAACAGGTGACCGGAAGGACAAGCACCGAATCAGCGGCCAGGCTGTCAGGTGAATTAATTATGGCAGTCGGGTAAACTTCGCAGCCCAGGCTGTCTATAACGGTGAAATCGTATGAACCCCCGGGCAGGCTGCCATAGTAGACCGTATCGGCACTGAATGTGGTGTCTCCCTGGAGGACATAACCTTTGGTCATTCCCGTTCCGCCGGAGCCAATAATGGTGATCATGCCCGCACTGTCCCCGTAACAGCTGGTGACATGCTGGATCATGGTTGACACGAAAATGGGAGGCGGGGAATTGATCACCACGGAGGTATCCCTGGTGCAGCCCTTGGTATCCAGGATCTGCAGGTCATGCGGTCCACGCGGGAGGTTGGTAAAGATGCCGGTCAGGTTGGTATCCGCAACATCCAGAACGTATCTGAGGGGAAGTGATCCGCCGGTACCCTCGATCACAACCTGTCCCTCCGGGGCATCGGCGCAGGAAGTGATATCCTGCTGGGCATAGGTGCTGATGTACAGTTCAGGGGGTTCCTGGATCAGGGGTTTCCCACCCTTCCTGGTACATCCCTTTGCATCGCGGACGAATATAAAATACTCCCCACCGCCAAGTCCCATGAAAGTGTTGTTGGGGACATAGGTCTTCCCGCTGTCGATGGAATACTGAAGCAGGCCGGTTCCACCGGTGGCGGTAATGATGATGATCCCGTTGCTGTCGCCAAAGCACAATTGTCCCAGGTTATCCGTCTCCTCCTTGGTGATCTTGATCTCTGCAGGCTGGACCAGGGTATCCTTTTGGGTAACGGTACAGCCCTTTGAGTCGCGGGTGTAGAAAGTATAAATTCCGGGATTTAAAGGGGAAAATACATTGGAGGCCTGCCAGATCAATCCATTCCTGGAGTATTGATAAGCGGGCGTGCCTCCCCCGGCCGTTATGGTGACCGATCCGTTGGCATCGCCGAAACAGGTAATGTCAGTCCTGGAAAGGGACATGGTCAGCAAGGGCGGTTCCGTAATACTATCCAGGGGGGAATAGTTTATCATACACCCATTTGCATCGGTAATGGTCAGGTTGTAATCCCCGGCTTTGAGTCCACTTATATTCTTTGATGTGGCGGTGAATCCGTTCGGCCCTGTCCAGGCATAGGTATAGGGTATGTGTCCCCCGGTTACGGTGATATTTAGAATTCCGGAGGGATCGCCGTAGCAGTTAAGTATCCTGACGGAACTGGGAAGAACTGTGGCACTGAGAGGAGCGGGTTCGGTGAAGGTAAACGGATTGCTTGTAAGGGGACCACAGCCGTTCACATCGTTGACATCCACTGTGTAAGTCCCCGGTGCAAGCCCGGTAAACAATCCAGTTGTATTGGTATCCACGGGAGCAGGATCCTTCAGGATGTAAGTTAGAAGCCCCGTGCCGCCACTTGCCGTAATTTGAATGCGGGCATCGGCGGCCCCGTTGCAGCTGATGCCGGTAGTATCTTCGTTATCGATGGTAATCGGAGCCGGTTCACCGACCAGGAGATTGGCAGCGGTGGCCGGTCCGCATCCGTTGTCATCCGTTATGCTGAGCGAATAGTTTTCTCCTGAAAGCCCGGTAAAGTTTCCGTTGGTATTGTTAATGGGACCGGGTGTGAGGGTATAATAAAGCGTACCGGTCCCCCCCGAAGCAGTTACGAGGATGCTGCCATCACCGGATCCGTTGCAGCTGAGGTCAGTTGAATTGATGTTATCGATGGATATGGGTACCGGGTCGTTCACGACC
>Ga0307419_10000575_pt1 | contig 18714 bp, 21 predicted proteins | sample SalMarWE160230MG_2_FD_202512 | JGI IMG/M metagenome (GOLD analysis project Ga0307419, IMG submission 202512) | Salt marsh sediment microbial communities from the Plum Island Ecosystem LTER, Massachusetts, United States - WE1602-30 | ecosystem: Environmental > Aquatic > Marine > Intertidal zone... | reverse complement strand
TTAAATCGCTTTATTGTGCCGAGAAATTGCGAGGTGAGATATAAATGGCCGTCATTGGCAGGCTACATAAAGACGGCTCCGTAACCGTTTGGGAGGCGAAAATTTAGGCTGTGGCGATTCCAGTGAGGTCAGTGATGAAGGCAACGTATTTCCTGGTCTCCTCGAAGTTTATCCACGCCGGGTCGCACCCGTGCTGCAGCCATCCCTGCTTTTCCACGGCAGTGGGGCCTGCATTGTATGCGGCAAGGGAGCACCTAAACCTGGCCAGGGGGTCCATGTTGATGTACTTGATATTGTAGAAGTAGGAGAAGAAGCAGGTCCCTGCCATTATGTTCCTCTCGGGGATGAACACGTCGTAATCGTAGAACGTGTCCGGGTCTATACCGAGGGACTTGCAGTGCGGATAGCTCTCGCCCTTCTTCGGGTTTCCTAAATCCTCTATCGCAATCGGGGTCAGCTGCATCAATCCGCGTCCTCCTGCGCCCGACTGCGCCCTGGGGTTGTAATTGCTCTCCCTCCTTATTATGGACTTTATCATGACCGGAGGTGTGTTGAACCTGACCGATGCCTCGTCTATTATCTCGTCATAAATCGTGGTCGGACCTGACTCTGTCGTCAGGGGAACTTCAGGCTCTGGTATGACCGTGTTCTGAACGGTTGGCGAGACCCCGAACAGCGGGGAGAGCTCGAGGCCGTCGCTGGTAGGCTTCACACCCGTGCTGGTGTAGGCATACCTAACGAGGAAAATCAGTTCCGCAGGGGCGAAGTTCGGGCCGTCCTCGTTTATCACAGGTAAGCGTGTGTTCTTTGCAGTCACGTTGACCTTTGCCACCCCCATGAGGGTGTGCAAGCACGGCGTTCCCGGAGACCTCTTGGCATCAGAGTGCACCATGCTTATCTCAAAGGAATAGTCGGTCTCCTGTAGAGCAGAAGGCTTGATTGCCATTATGGCGTCCCTTATTCTCTGCTTCTCAGCCTCCGTGGAGGCGCTGTAGCTGTCTGCGCAGGAGGCCTGGAGGCTTATTGCCCTCATGCCGCTATCCATCTCGCTCACTATTCCGCTTATTGATAATCCCGCTGCCCTGTCATACAGGCCTTTCATATTGATGGTCAGGTTATCGGTGAAGTTCCATGACTTCTCAATGCTGGACTGCTCCCCTGTTGACTGGGTCTTCGCGAGGACCATCCTCCCGGACGAGTTGGCAGATATCCTGAAAGTGTCCAGAACGTCATCGCTCTCCAGCTTCACCTCATACTCCGGGATAACGACACTGAACCTGCGCATGAAATTGTAGCCAGCGGAGGCATACCTGTTCGTATACTCCTCTGTCAGCGAGGATATAGACGACATGAAATCCTGCGCAGAGGGAATGGTTACCGGCTGGAAGGAATCGGACCAGTAATTGAAGCTCCCGCCCTCCCCCGGCCTTTCGAACCCGCCCTGCCTGAAGACGTCATAAGCTGCCTGGTAGAGGGAATACCTTTCTCCGGTCTTCATGTATATCTCCGCTCCTGTGAGGGCGTTCTGCATGGTGAGGACAGTATACCTCACCTCGAACCTGTTGGCAGTGTTATCCGAGAAGTTACTGAATAGGGGATTGGCTGTCACTGACAGGATAACAGAGACTGCTGCTATTATTATCATGACCGTCATCAAGCTGACGCCTGCCTGACCCTTCATGCGACCAGCCCTCCTACCACTCCCTTGATGTAGCTAAGCTGGGCACCGGGGAGGGGAATCTCTGTTATGTAGTCCTCAGGAAGAATCGTGACGTCACCCTCTGTCGCAGGCTTCTCAACGCCGGTTGTCATCCCTATTGTCTGGGCGGTAGCTCCTGTGTTGGTGAGACCGGCAACGAGGCATACATCAACGTTCCCGTGTATGCATTCCGCAGGGACGTTCTCAAGGAAGACGCAGATGTTCCTGGCGTCCGAGGGGGTCTTCCTCCCCTTGCCCCTGTCAACCTCGAAATGGAGGTGCGGGCCGGTGCTGGTTCCTGTGTTCCCGAGCTGCCCTATGACCTCGCCCCTCTTCACGTCCTGGCCCTTCTTCACGGTGATGCTGTTCTCGAGGAGGTGGCCGTAGAGGGTCGAATAACCATAATCCTCGTGGTATATCGAGACAGTCCAGCCATAACCATCGTAGCCGCTTCCAGGAGTTCCCACCCCCGCGAAGACCACCTCACCGTCAGCTGCCGCGAGGATTGAAGAGCCGATGTCAGCGACTATGTCTATCCCCCCGTGGCACTTGCACTCTCCCGCATCGGATGTGGGGTTGCTCCGCCAGCCGAATCCTGACGATATGGAATACTGGACCCAGCTCCTCAGCGGCCAGGAGAGGAAGAGACCGGGATTGGTATCTGTCCTGCATTTCCCCTCGGCGTCCGGAACGGGAACCGTTATGGTCTTCGTCCCCCCGGAGAAGGTTATGCTCTGTGACATTATCTGGGTGTTGTAGTATATGTCAAGATTGTAGGTCGTTCCCATCTCACCCATCGTTCGTTGGACGCCGAGGAGGTCGAGCCCGACGTATGAGCTGTAATCCTTCATTGTTTTGTATCCAAGGAGCTCCATGTAGATGAAGCCGTCCCTCTCCGCGCCCATGAGTCCCGCCAGGCTGCTGCTCTCGTCGTCCTTGTGGATGTAGAGGTCGAGGGTTTCTGTCATGTCCTTTGTCAGGACGTAAATCCTGAGGGCAGAGATTGCGAACATTCCAAGGATTATGAAAGCGCATACTATTCCCATGATGGCAATGGCTCCAAGGCCCTTACGCGCCGATGCTCGCGTTGAGCTGCCCGACATATATCTCGTCGCCCTCCCTTATGTTTATGAAGATTCCGTGCCTGAACTTGTCCGCCCCGCTGTAGCCGAAATTCCACACCTTGCCCGTTTCCATGTTTGTCACCATTATCCCGCCGTCCTCTATTAAGATAGAGCATTTCTGCCTCATGAAACTCATCGTGGGATTGGTTGTAGCTCCTAACTGATTGAATTCGTTCATTGCGTATTCCAACTGAAGTTTATCCAGAATATCAGCCCTGATGTAGTATTCGCCTTCCTCCCTCAGGCAGTCCTGTGCCATGTATGAAAGGTCTATGGTATTGAGCTGGTTCGATGATATCTGCATCATCACGCCGAAGTCAGTGAAGTAGTTGGCTACAAAGACTATGAATATCACGAACATGCCTATGAGAATCATTCCTCCTATGAACGTTGATATGCTCTCTGCCGGACCTACGTCCCCCTTGCGGCTCATATTGAAACTCCCCCCACGGTGCTTCCTCTGAAATTGCTCACCCTCACGAAATCCTCACCGGGAAGCTTTGATATGTATATAGTGTTCGTGTTTGGAACCTCTATCTCGTTCACCCTGCAGAGGAAGGGCGTCTTGTGGCTGCCTCCCTTGAATATGCCCTTGCTGGCATCGAAGATGTTCCTGTCAGGGTCAATCTTTTCAATGTCTATTGTGATGTCCGTCACGTTCGAGCCGAGAATCCCACCGAAGACCCCTTCATAGAATATCTCGAACATGTAGACGTTGTCATCGTTCCTGTATGTCCTGATGCCGACGGGGTCCTTCAGGACTATGATGAACTCGCCCTTCTCTGCCATGGACAGGGAGTTTGCTGCGGCTGTCACTGTCTGCGCTGTGACGATTGCCTTTGCCTGGGGATTGAAGACGTAGCTGTTAACCAGGAATGTCGAGAAACCGACAAGGAAAACGATGGATATGAGTATTGAGCCAGTCAGCAGGGTGAACTCCATTCCAGAACCCTTAAGCTTCACGTCTTTTCGCATGCTGATTCACGCGCCTCCACCTTGAAGATGTAATCCTCATCCCCGCTTCCGGGAAGCCTCCTCACGGTAAGGCAGTATTCAACGACCTCATTGTTCTTTGAAGGCCCCAGGAGCTTCATGTTGCTGTCCTGCAGGACGGTGTTGTATCCCCTGCAGATTATGCCGGATGCCTGCTGCCTCACGTAATCCGCGGTGTGTTCTGCTGCTTCCGCTATACTCCCGAAAAAGCCGAACTTGCTGGGAATAATCACTATGAAAGACTTCAGGCTCCATTCGCACTCTGCAGTATCTCCGTAGCCGGCATCTAGCAGGGCATTGGCTATGTTCTCCCTGTTCACTATATAGACTGCCTTTACGCACCCGCCCAGCTTGACCGTGTGCTCAATCTCTGAGGAGACCCCGGGAGACGTGCACTGGAACACCCCTCCGCCGAGGCAAAGCTGGTCTAGCTGCTCTGACGCATCCTTCCAGCATTCGGTATATATGACCCTCTCCCAGGCATTGAGGCCGATTATTATGGAGACTATTATGAACAACACGCCTATGATGGCGGCCATGATTATCGTGGCATCGCCTTTCATGGATTTTATTTTCATTGATTAATTATTGTCTTGCATAGTTAATAATTTGCTCCTGCCGGACTGGGTATCTCAGCCCAGCACGTTCCATGTAGACGCGTTTGTCAGAATCATCAATCCAAGTATCAGCAGCCCAAACAACATCACGAAGGTCATGATAATCCAGATGAATTTTTCAGTTGTTACTATCATACCAGACCACCCCCAAGGAGCTTGGGCACAGCATAAATAATCATCAGCGCGACTACACCAAGTGCAAAGATTACCATCATTATAAACTTCAGCGTCTCTGTCATTCCCTTTTTCTTCATTGCAATCTACCTTCCTATGAGCTTGCCGAACCAGTCAAAGAGGCCTTCGACGCTGAGCTGTGCATCCCCTGACATCCCGGTGATTATCACAACCATCAGGACGAGGGCTATCAGGCAAAGTATCGCACCGACCAGTATCTTCATGGGCGTTTCCATGATTATAATTGGCAGGGGATTCTTTTATTTGTTAAAGGAAGGACGGCTTGAACGGGGTGATTTTTCCGCTTGGCCATGTGTGGTTACTGGCCACTACATCGGCGAGCCCCAGTATGCAGTCGACCCCGAACCCTATCCAGGACGCGATGACACTCGTCTTCATGAAGGCAGTGGCGACGCTGAGCACTGCGCCCCCAATCCCTATCGCAGACCCAAGGGTGCTCCTGTATTGCTCCTTTATGCAGTAATTGTTTCCCTCACTGTCATCGTTCTCGCTGCCTCCCCTGTCTACCTTAAGCAGGATTGCAGGGGTCGAGCATCCCATGTTGTGGATATTATCAGGTATTCCATCACCGTCCGTGTCATAGAAGGTTGCGCTCCATTCTCCTTCATATCCTATCGGCACGTCCGAGGCAGGGACGTTTAGAATGAACTGGGAAAAGGAGAATTTGGTCTTTCCTAGTGCATAAGCGACAGTGTCTATTTTTCCGTCTCTCCTGTCTGAAACACTTTCGATGCTGTCTATGAGCATCAGCCTGCCGGCCTTCTCCTCGCGCTCGTCAGACCTGTAGCTCTGCTGAATCCTGACACCTATGAACTCGTCGGGTGAACCTGAAGCAGTAATGCTGTAATAGAAAGTCATGTTTGTCTCTATCTGCTTGCACGTCCCTAGGCTGCCCGTGATTGCGCAGTAGTCCTGGAAAAGGAAGCCAGTGCCTCCGCCATCGGTGCCGTCGAAGTCGCACCTTATGACCGTGTCGCCCTCTACTATCCCCATGTCAGGGTCCTGGTTGTCCTTGGTTGCAGTGAAGAGGTGGCAGCCATCATCGCTCGCTATCCTCAGGGTCCTCTCAGGCTTGTTCAGGATGTCGCTCACCACGCATTCCTCGCCCTTCCAGTACCCTAGCCTGAACCCCTTGCCGCTGTCAACCCTTATATTGTCTATGTCATGCTCCTTGGCCCCGCTCATTGGTGCATCGTTGTCGTCGGGTGTGTTTCCTATGTTCGCAAAGACTGAAACCACATCCCCCTTCTCGCGGTCGAACTTGAAGTAAAGATAGCCATTCTCATGAGCTATGCCCGGCCTCAGGAGCGGGTAGTATATCTCGTCATATCTTTCTCCATTCACGTAAACAGGAATGCTGTTCATGCTGCTTGCCAGCTGCGCCGCGACCACGTCAAGCCTTGACTCGCGCTCAGAGAATATCTCCTTCACGCTGTTGCAGTCGTGCTCGCTGGTAAAGATTTCCTTTATACCCTTTATAATGCCAGAGCCCTCATCGTTCTCGCACATCGCCAGGCTGCTTTCCTTTTCATAGATGAAATTGTCGCAAACGACGTTGCCCTTCATGACCTCTATGTCTGCCTTGCAGGGAGATGCGGAGTAGAAATGCACTATACCGCCCTGCGTAAGGAAGCTCCTATCGAGCATGACGGGCATCCCGTACGAGACGTCCACGGACCTGTTCTCTGAAGAATCCGGATTCACCGTCGGTATGTCCAGCGGGTATGTCTTCCTGAGGTCAGGGCGCAGCGCGACGTGTAGGACCAGGGAGTTGGGGAATTCGTTGACGAATTTCCCTATGGCGCTGTCAAGGTACGATGCGAACCAGGAACCCATCCCTGCCGCTGACTGGCCGAATATCCTCGCCTTGATGCTCGGGTTCGTTAGTATGAGGTTGGCGTTCTTGATCATCTCGTCGACCTGGTCGGGCTTCAGGTTGTAAATATCTATCAGTATGCGCTTGAATCCTGATTCGCCGATGTTGTTGTTCAGGATTCGCGATGCATCGATGACGTCCTGAGTCACGTCCCCTGTAGTGCTTGCCCATGAAACGGTCGTGAAGGCGCCCTTGAGCTCTGCTTTCGCGGCGTCGTCCAGCTTGCCCAGGTCAGCGACGTCATCGAGATATCTGGCAAACCCCCCCTCCAGGGTCCTGCCCTCCCTGAGGGCGTTCTTGACTATGTCGTCAGCCAGCATGACGTGCGTGGCGTCCTTTATCTCCCTGACCCCTCCCAGGATTTTCGGAACCACCTTGGTCTTTGATATCTTTGCCGTGATTTCCTCCAGCTTTGTTGCAGTGCCCTTGGGCAGCAGCTTGGATACCTTCTTGAAGCCACTAGTTGCGCTGGTTATGAAGCCCTTTGCCACGCGGGTGGTCTTGGACAAGGCGTTGGCTGCAATCCCGACAATCCTTCCCGCGCATGCCGAGAGTAGGACCACCCCGCTCAGGCTCCTGAACCACGGCGTCCAGTCAGTCCAGTCACCGTCCTCCCCTGCAGGGAATTTGGTGTAGTATATTATCATGCTCGGGTCCCCGAAGCCTCCCACGACCTGCTTCGCGTCACCGAACCAGTTGTTGTAGTTCTCGGGTATGTTGAAGCCGGAAACCGTGCACTTGATGTCGTCACCGCTGCCCGTGCATTCTACCTGGGGAACCTCAAGGCCCAGTTCATGGCCGGTCGCCATCCCCGTTATGAAGTCATTGTATTGGAAACCGGCAGGGCCAGTGTGAATGCCAGGGGTCTTGGCATCAGAGAAGTCGAGCTCCTCCATCAGGTTCCTGTAGTCAGAACCCATGATTACGTTGCCTGTAGAACCGCCAATGGTCTTGAACGGGGATTCTATTATACCCCCGCTGCCTGTAATCTTCTTCAGATACTCTTCGCAGCCATCTGTCTTCTTCTGGCCGAGGGAGACGGAATTTATCGCGCAGGCAAGCGCATCAGCGGAATTATCCGCAATCTGGTAGTTGAGACTGTTCTCATCTGTCACTCCGCATATTCCCGGGTTATCCAGACACCACTTCTCAATGTATTCGGCCAGGCCACTGGCGCCTCCAAGGACGAAGAGCAGTGCAACCGCACCACCTATCAGAGCAATAAACGCTGCAACAAGAATCCACATCATCGTGTCGTCCATGCAGTATAATATTGGGCGGAATTCTATAAATAGGTTGGATTCCTTCCGGCAAAAACGGGCCGGCGGCTATTTCAGCTTCCTCTTCTTGTGGATGGCCCTGGCAAAGCTCTTCACGCTCTCAAGCGGGTTCGGGGATTCCTCTATCCTGGTCCCGACGTGGATGCAGTTGGCCCCTGATGCTATGAGCTTCCCTGCCTGCTCTGGGGTCTTAACCCCTCCCGCTATGACGATGTTGAGCTTGCAGGTTTTCCTTATCGCGGATACCATCTCAGTTGGGACCGGGGCAGGAGCTCCGGAGCCTGACTCGAGGATGACGAATCTCATGCCCATGTACTGCGCTGCCATTGAGTATGCAACTGCCAGGTCTATCTTCTCCCTCGGAAGGAGGTTGGCCTCCCCAACGTAGCCGACTGTCTGGCCCGGCTCGAATACCAGATATCCGGTGGGTATGACCTCTATGTCATACTTCCTCACCACAGGGGCGCCGAGCGCCTGGGCGCCGCTTATCCAGTAGGGGTTCTTGGAGTTCATCAGGCTCATGAAATACATGGAGTCAGCGAACTTCGTTATGTTGCTGACGTTGCCGGGGAAAATGTGAAGGGGAACGTTGACGTTCTCCTTGATTAGCTTCGCGGTATCGTCAAGGACGTGCCCCTGGGCGCCTATGGAGCCGCCGAGCATTATTATGTCAGCGCCGCCCTCGCACATCACCTTCGCGAGCTTGAGCGCCTTCCCGGGTTCCTGCTTGTCGGGGTCTATGAGCCCCATGAAGACGCCGCGTCCCGAATCGATCATCTTGTTTATCTGGGTCTCCACCTTGCCCAGCTTTATCCTGTGGGCACGGACGGGAATCTTTATCTTCCTTGCATACCTCTTCATTTTGATTTCCATAGTATCAACGGTTAATCGGGGTTTAAAAGCGTTATTGCTTATTATGGGTTTCTTCTTTTAAAAACAGGAGGTAATCTTTATACATGATTCTCGTTACAGGGGCAACAGGATTCATCGGACAGCGGCTGACCAGGCTGCTGATGAAAAGAGGTCACAGGGTCAGGTTGCTCTGCATGGACAGGAAAGCAGGGGAGGACATGTTCCCCAAGGCAGAGGTCTTCGGCGGAAACCTCCTGAAGCCGGAAACCCTGGAGGGCCTGACAGAGGGTATCGAGACGGTCATCCACCTTGCGGGGATTGTTTCCTATTCGAAATCCAGGGATGAGATATTCGCCGCTAACGTGGATACGACGAGGAACCTCCTCGCCATATCAAAACACGTGAAGAGGTTCATCTTCTCCTCCAGCGTTTCGGTATACGGGAAGATAAGCGGGATGGCTGACGAGAACTATCCCACCAGCCCCATGAACCCCTACGGGGAATCAAAGCTGGAGTGCGAGAAGCTCATCGTGAAGTCCGGAATCCCTCACGTCATGTTGAGGATTGCCCCTATATACGGGATGGGCAGCCCGAGCTGGATGAAGAACCTGAGTTTGATGGAGAAAGGATTCCCGATACCGAAGACAAAGAACCTAACCCACGTGGTCCACATCTCAGACGTTCTGCAAGCACTGGAGAGGTCGGTGAAGAGGGGGGAGGGGATATACAACATAGCGGACAGGAACCCCATACCCTTCATGGATTTCGTGGAAATCATAATGAGGGACCTGGGCAAGGAACCGAAGAGGATGAACATGCTGCTGGTGAAGATGGCTGCCAGGGCAAAGGGGATGGGTCCCTACCTGAACGTCCTCACCATGAACCGCAACTATCTAATCGGAAGGGCAGAGAAGGAGCTGGGATACAGGCCCAAGGCCAACCTCCAGGAAGAGGTGAAGAGGATGGTGGAGTGGTATCGGTCAGGCCCCTGAAAAGCTTATAATACAACGTTAACCAACAGGATAGTGAAGTGATTATATGTTCGGAAGGCTGAAGAAGAGCCTCAGGGAGGGCATAAGCAGGCTCTCGAGGAAGGCTGAAGAGACAGAAGATAAGGCAAAACCGAAAGAGGCTGCAAAGAAGGAGCCGAAGGTTGGAAAGCCTGCGGAGAAGAAGGTCAGACCAAAGAAGGTTGAAAAGAAACCTGCGGAGACAAAGGAGCAGGCAAAGGAACCAGCAAAAGAGGAGAAGCCCCTGGCCATTGATGGTGAGGATGAGGAACCCGAAGAGCCGGAACAGCCGGAGGGGCCCGAACCTCCGGAACCTGAAGAGGTTAAACCCATAAAAGAGGAGGAGCCGAAGCAGGGAAGGTTCAGGCTGGGGTTCAGGGAGAGGATTTCAAAGAGGATTCTTACAGAGAAGGACATCGACTCGTTCTTCGAGGAGGGGGAGATGGAGCTCCTCCAGAGCGACGTGGCGCTCGAGGTGATTGACTCCCTTAAAGAGGGACTCAAGAAGAGGCTGGTTGACAATCCCGTGAAGAGGGGGAGCACATCGGATATCGTGGAGAACGCTTTCAGGGAGAGCCTTGCCGAGATACTCGACCAGGGCAAGGTTGACATTGAGAAGGTGATAAAGGACGCGAGGAAGGCGGGGAAGCCCGCCGTGTTTTTGTTTTTAGGCTTTAACGGTGTAGGAAAGACTACAGCAATTGCAAAACTGGCACATAAGCTGAAACGAAAAGGGCACAGAATCGTATTTTCAGCATCTGACACTTTCAGAAGCGCGGCACAGGAACAATTGGAGGTCCATGGAGAAAATCTCGGCATAAAGGTAATAAAACATGATTATGGGGCTGACCCTGCTGCAGTGTTGTTTGATACAATAAGATATGCGAAAGCGAAAGGTTGTGATGTTGTTATGGCCGATACGGCCGGAAGAACGCATACAAATATGAATCTTGCTGATGAACTTAAGAAGATATGTAGGGTGAACAAAACCGATCTGAAGATTCTGGTCCTTGATAGCCTGACAGGCAATGATATAATAGCCCAGGGTAAAATGTTCAATGAAATGGTGGGTGTTGATGCTGTGATTATGACAAAGGTTGATGTGGATAAAAAGGGCGGTGCAATTATTTCTGCGGCCTTTGTTCTCAGAAAACCAATACTCTGTATATCAACCGGGCAGGAATATGGAGATATAGAGGATTATAGCCCAAAAAAGATAGTAAATATGTTAATTGGGTGATGTTTCTGGGAGTCTCCACTTATCTACATTTTCATTGAAATTGTAGATTACCCTTCTCCCTCTTTCTGTTTTCAGAATATTGGCTCGGATTAAAATATTCATCCTTTTTTGCAGACAGGGCCTACTTATTTCCAGTTCTCCTAACAAATCATATAAGCTAAATTCCTTTCTGTTTACCACAGCATCCAATATTTCTGAAAAATTATTGTTTCTTAATTTTGGATATGAATTATCAAGTAATAATTTGGCATCCTCAATGTTTTCAACTGATTGTTCAAAACCATTCAAAAACCCATTCAGCCTTTTCCATTTTACTGTTCCTCTTTCGAAATAATCCAATAATTTATTATTGTCCCTGTTTCTGGCAATGCTTATTATAAGTGTCCACATTTCTTCTTTATTTGCGGATTTTGATTTTGCCACATTTGCATCGTTTTGAATTATGTCAGTTATGGAATCCCTAAATTTCTTGCTCATTACAGAAAACGTTATACTCATATCTGTGTTTACTCCAGAATCAAACATCAATGCGCCCTTGGCGAAGTTTTTCCTAATATTCAATGAAGAGTTTTTGATGAGTTCTGGCTCATCAACGGTATAACTTTTCTTTCTAGGATAAAAACCGAAGAATGTTTCTAGGTACCTAGAAATTGTTTTGTTCCGGAACCTGAAAACATAGCTGTTTCTTTGCCTTTTGGATTTTTCTACACTGACAGAAATTCCGAAAGGACCATGTAGCCATTTAGCAAGGGCATCCATATTGTCCTTATATTCTTCTTCCCATCTTATCATGTCCGGTGGATAATAATTACCGTCTGCGGCAAAAGCTCCTATGATTTTGGCTAATTCTTCATCGATATCCTTTACAGCCTTAATGGGAATAGAACAATGTTGGTTAAGCGTCAGATATTCGATATTTCTGATTATTTTGTTTTTCTCATAATCAAATTCACGTTCTGTCTTATCTAGAACGTGTTTCCATATATTCAAGATTTCAGAAATAACTATGATTGGAAAGAATTTTTTATCCGAATTTATTGATTCATATACACAATTAGCTGACCTAAGACAAAAATCATCCCCTTTGCATCTGAATTCAAATGGCGGCTTGCCTAAAAACTTAACAATCTTTCTGATTTTCTGGCAACTCGGCAAGTGTTTCCCATTTTCAATATTATTCCAGTCAATACCGCTTGTGCCTGTCAATTTTGCAATACTCTTCTTTGTCAAACCTGCCTCCAGTCTCTTTTTTCTGGCCCATGAACAGAGTGATTCCCTGGGGTTCTCATATCTTGAAAGGCTTAAATTAACACCGAGTCTTGAGAACAGTTCGTTTACAAGTTCCTCTTCTTCTATCATAAGAAGGACCTGATTTTTTATATCATTAATCATTTTAATCAGATTATTGCCGCCAGCCAGAATCCAGCATCTTATATCCCTGTTATCTTCTTCTTTATGCAATTTCAGAAGGTCTAACATATTATCATCTGATATAAGAACATAGAAGCGTCATCATTAGGTTGTATCAATGGGATATAAAAGTCTATGGATAGTACCATTCCGCTATTCCGCTAGAACCCCAGGCCCGAGAAGTTCGCCCAGAACCTGCTCGAATAGGCTACCTGACCCCGAGGAGGTCGGACTTGGTTATTATTCCCCTGATTTTTCCCTTCTCTGCAACCAGGACAGCTGAATGGAAGTCGAGGAGCGATGTGAGGATGTCGACGGGGTCCCTGGCGTCAACGAGAGGGAATGGCTTGTTCATTATGTTCCTTACATGGAGGCGCTTTATCCCCCTGTCCAGGTTGTGGATGATAGAGGACTCGTCAATGCTTCCGATTTGAAGGTTTCCTTCCATCACCGGGAGCTGGGAGAACTCCATCTTCCTCATCCTTTGTATTGCTTCTGTGGCAGGCTCGTCAGGTCCTATGGAGACTATGTTGGGGTTCATCACAGAGCGGCAAGTCTTCTTCCTGCCGCTGTGAGAGAGGACGTAGAGAATCCTGTTCACCGTCGAGAGCCTGGGGTCCACCTTGCCTGACTCTATCTTCGCGATGTGGGCCTGCGAGACCTTTGCGAGCCTCGCGAGCTCTGCCTGGGAGAGGCCTGCCTCGTCCCTCAGCTCCCTTATGGTCTTTGCCGTTATCATCACACAAACCACCCAGCAATTCCAACTGGCGTTTTCTTGGACTGGATTATAACCACCGGTTATATTATGTGACTATCTTATATCGCAAGTTATATATACCTTGCCCTCCGAATGGATTAAAATCCAAAAAGAGTTTTCAGCAGTATAAAATAGCTCAAGAAGCTAAAACAGGAGGTGATTCAGCCCTATGAAGCAAGAGGCTTATCTCTTTACTTCAGAATCCGTTACGGAAGGGCATCCTTGACAAGATTTGCGACCAGATATCGGATGCCATTCTCGATGAGATGTTCAAACAGGACCCGCACTCAAGGGTCGCGGTGGAGACGCTGACCACTACGGGACTGATAGTGGTGGCAGGTGAGGTAACGACGAAGGGTTACGTCGACGTCCAGAATACCGTGAGGAAGACCATAAGGGACATAGGCTACAACAAGCCCGAATACGGGTTCGATGCAGACCAGTGCGCCGTCATAGTCTCCCTTCACGAGCAGAGCCCTGACATATCACAGGGCGTCACAGAGGGCGAGGGGATTGACAAGGAGCAGGGGGCAGGCGACCAGGGACTGATGTTCGGCTACGCAACGAACGAGACGGGAAGTTGCATGCCGCTTCCAATAGACCTCGCGCACAAGCTAACGATGAGGCTCGCGGAGGTGAGGAGGAAGAATATCCTCCGCTGGGTGAGGCCTGACGGCAAGAGCCAGGTAACGATAGAGTATGACAACGGAACACCAAAGAGGGTCCACACGGTCGTTATATCAACGCAGCACTCTCCCGACGTCTCCTATGAGGAGATAAGGAAGGGGATAATCGAGGAGGTCATAAAGCCCGTGTGCGGAAGCCTGACAGACGAACGGACAATCTATCACATAAACCCAACAGGGAAGTTCGTGATTGGGGGCCCGCCAGGCGACTCAGGACTCACCGGAAGGAAGATAATCGTTGACACTTATGGAGGGCACGGCTCACATGGGGGAGGTGCATTCTCAGGCAAGGACCCCTCCAAGGTGGACAGGTCTGCCTCCTACATGGCAAGGCACATAGCAAAGAACGTGGTTGCCGCAGGGCTTGCCGACAGGTGCGAGGTCCAGATTGCGTATGCCATAGGCGTATCAAAGCCGGTCTCCCTCCTTGTTAGCACATTCGGGACAGGGAAGGTCCCTGACCAGAAGATAAAGGAACTCATCGAGAAGCACTTCGACCTGAGGCCCGCGGAGATAATAAAGTATCTTGATTTGAGGAGGCCCATATTCAGGAAGACCGCTGCCTACGGGCATTTCGGGAGGGATGACCCTGACTTCACATGGGAGAATACAAACAAGGCAGGAGAGCTCAGGAGGGACGCGGGGCTGGAGGGAGAGCCCTCGCCTCCTGGAACAGCAGAGCAGGAAGAGCCCCCAAAAGCGGAGCATAAGGAGCCTGCCGGAAAACCGAAACAGAAGGAAGAAGGCAGGGAGGAGGTTGCGGAGGGAATCTCCGTAACCAATGAGACCATAAGGATTGAGAACACTTACAACGCATCTGACGGCAAGAAATACCGGACAGCGTAAACCCTTATATTAAGCGTCTCCCATTAATTCTATATGCTTGAGGGGTTCATCCTCTGGGTCCAGGCCTTCGTGGAGGTCTATGGGATAGGGGGGACCTTCGTAATCTCTGTCTTCGAATCATTCATCTTCCCTGTCCCGACCGCGACCATAATAGCGCCAGTGACGGCGATGGGAACGGACCCATTCCTGGTTACGGTGGTCGCGACCATAGGCTCCGTGCTGGGGGCCGTTGTCGGCTATGTCCTCGGCATGCGTCTCGGCCTTCCCGTGGCAGAGAAGCTGTTCAAGAAGCACATCCCGAAGGTTGAGAAATGGTATGGCAGATGGGGTGTCTGGGCAGTCTTCATCGCTGCCTTCTCTCCGATACCCTTCAAGGTCTTCACCTGGACCTCGGGAATCTTCCGTCTGGACTTCAGGAAGTTCCTAATCGCATCCATAATAGGAAGGTTCATTCAGTTCGCCATAGCCGCATACCTCGGGAACATATTCGGGCCTGGGATACTGGCCTGGCTCTCGGGCTTCTAGCCAAACAGCCTTTCTATTTCCTCTGGTTCTGCGCCCCTTATCAGAATCAGCTTCTTTCTGCCCTTGTGGCCCTTCACTATCTCGACCTCGTGACCCGTAACCCTCCGCAGGGATTTCACTATCTCTGTGTTGGCCTTCCCCTCCTGCGGCGGGCCGGTGACCCCAATGACCAGTTCGTCACCCTTCCTGGAGAGGGAGAATTTCGGAGAGTTTGGCCTGACCCTGGCCTCGATGAGGACTCCCCTGGGGTGGGTTTTCATGAGCATGCCGCATCTAGGAAAGATTATGGTTATGAATCTTATAAATCCCTTTCAAGCGCTTTGTTTATGAAATCTTTCCTGTATCTTTCATCCATGAATGTATCAGCCGTTCTGGCGCCGCGAAGCAGCTTTTTGTATTCATCAAGCTCATTGTTTGTGCCTTCAGGGTCAGGATAATGAGATGAAGACCAGAAACCTAATCCTATGCTGGCTGCTCCCAGCAATCCCAGTGGGATAGAATAGTATGCTGGATCTCCGTTCAAAGCCCGAATAGAAGAAATGCAGATTGCAAGAGTACCTAACCCACTAGTACCTAATGCTGTAAAAAACATTTTTGTCTTTCGAGAATTGTCATGCCAGCGCTCGTAATCTTCCCTGACAAGCTCATAACGCAGCTTGCTGACATCAAGCTCTTCCTTGCAGAAGTCGTCCAGGATTTCAATCAGCTCGCCCGGCGTCTTTCCTGTTTTCTCAGGGTTCTCGTCACACAAGCCATAAACTTCATATGGGGGCACCCTGAAACCGGATTCCCACCAGGATTCGATATCATAGAAACCTTCAATCTCACCCTCAAAGCTGGTTTCTTTTCCAATCACCCTTCTGACAACAGGTCTTCCCTCAAACCTTTCGATGTGTTGAATCAGATATTCATTTTTTAGCTGCTCGCTCTTTTCCTCTTCCATGACAAGCACCTTATTGCCACTTAAAGGTGGTCATGGCAATATTTATTAATCATGTCCCCTGCACAGGGTATATAAATATTTAAATATGGATGATAATTGATGGGTATGGAAATCAAACCGACCGAGCTGGTGGATTTGGGTCTGACTCACGGGGAATCCCAGGTTTATCTGGCCCTCATTGAATCAGGGCCTTCGACCGTGGGTCCGCTTGTAAAGAAGACAGGAGTCGCCTACTCAAACATATACGAGATACTGGAGAGGCTCATAAGGAAGGGGCTGGCAAGCTTTGTCCTGAAGGAAGGGACGAAACATTTCCAGGCCGCCGACCCCCTGAACCTCATGGACTACGTTGAAAGTAAGGAGAAGGAGATAGAAAAACAAAAGGGCTTGGTGAACAAACTCCTGCCAAGGTTTAAAACCATAAAAGAGAGAATCCCCGAGCAGGAGGCTGAGATATTCATTGGGCTTAAGGGGATGAGGGCGGCATACAGAAACCTGACTTATGGTTGCAGGGGTGGAGAATGGCTATTCCTGTATATGCATAAGGATGAATACGCAGATATGTCTGACAGGCTATATCTCTCTATAAAGGAATTGCTAATGACGCCTGACATCCTGCGCGGGATAGGGGACGAGGCCGCACGGAAATCGAAGCTGATAAAACGATATCCCAAGATAATAAAGCACAGGTTTGTGGATTTTCCCATACCCGGAAACATCGATATATACAATGACAAGATTCTGATACTTTCCTGGAGCAAGAGTCCGGTCGCCTTCCTTATAAAATCACCCCAGATTGCATCTGAATTAAGGGATTATTTCGAGTCTGTCTGGAAACTTGCCAAAGAATGAGCATGCACAATCCAAACCTTTTTATACTTGTTGCCTCAATCTATTATAACTTGCAGCGTGCAGGTCGTGGTGACTAATGATAAACGGCCGGACCCCGAAGGGTGTTCGGCATTGAACTGTCATGAAGCGTGCAAGTCGGAGAGATTAATGATGAAGGCGAGAATCGTGAATTACAGGGGAGGCAAGAGCACCCAGGTGCCTAACCAGATTCTGATAGAGATAGCTGGATGCGACTCGAGGGCCGTGGCCTCCAAGTTCATAGGCAAGAGGGTCGTGTGGAAGTCTCCTGCGAAGAAGGAGATTCACGGCAAGATAACCCAGACCCACGGAAACAACGGAATCCTCAGGGCGAGGTTCTCCAAGGGCCTTCCAGGGCAGGCGCTCGGCGGGAAGGTCGAGATAATAGAGAAATAGGCTTCTTCTGGACATGCGTCTCAACAGCCACAATATGCGAATTCTGTAAAAATATCATTTGTTTTTAATTTGCGGACACTTCTTTTATCAGCCTCTTCAACTTTCCGAACCCATTCTAAATAAGTCTTTTTGGATTCTTCAACGTATCTGTCCCATGAAAAGCCCATGGTAATTTCTTCTCTTATTATGGCTCCCCTGGTTTTCCCTTCGGCCGTTTCTTCCCCTCCCAATCCATTGTCTGACATGGATATTAATTGAATATAAATCTTATAAGTATTCTTGGTGTCCGTTTTTCCATGAGGCATAATTTAAAGAACAAGCCACTATTTTTAATGGGTAGGATGGAGACAGAGGTATTGCTGAAGGGGACAGGGAAGCTGGATTTCTCCAGGATAAAGCTCGACCGGATACGCTCCATGGAGGTTCCTTCCTTCGTGTCCCACGAGCCTGATTTCAGGGCGATAGAAAAGGGTGTGGCAAGGTTCAGGGGGCTCAAGAACATCGTTGTCATGGGGAACGGCGGCTCGATAAACAACATAAAAGCGCTGCACGGCGCCCTGAACAAAGGAGGGAAAAACGTCTTCTTCCTCAGCACCATGGAGCCCGGCGAGATTGGAAGGATAAAATTGATGTGCAACAGGGACGAAACGCTGGTCATGCCGGTGACCAAGTCAGGGACCAACGTCTGCCCCCTGGAGGGCTTGCTCTCTTTCCTTGATTATCCGATGCTTCCTGTGACGTCAGGAGACAGGGGCGTCCTTTTGGAGATTTCCAGGAGGAGGAAGCTCGATTACATAGAGCACCCCGACGTAGGGGGGAGGTTCTCCGGAAGGACCTCGTGCGCATTCGCGCCGGCATCCTTCATGGGAATAGACATAAAGAAGGTGAACAAAGGGGCTCTGGAGATGTACCAGAGGTGCGCCCCTAATGTCAGGATTGAGAAGAATCCCGCGCTCATGGTTAGTTCTGCCCTTTACCTGCTTGAGAAGAAGGGATATACAGAGGTCTTCTGCCAGACATATTCAACCAGATTGGTTTCCTTCCTTCCGCTCATAACGCAGATAATGCACGAGAGCGTTTGCAAGAAGGGAGCGGGACAGACGTTCTACGGGGGGCTGGGACCAGAGACCCAGCACCACACCAACCAGAGGTTCCTGGGTGGGAGGAAGAATGCCGTGGGCCTGTTCACGAGAGTGAGGGGGTTTGATAACGATGTTGAGATAAGCGTTCCAAAGGACCTGATGGACATACCCCTGAGGTCAGGGAAGCTCGGCGACATAAGCGGTAGCTGTTCGGAGCATCTCGGGTTCGAGCTGGAGGGGGTCCTGGACAGCACGAGGAAGGCCGGGATACCGCACATCATCATATCCGTGAAGAGGGTGACGCCCGAGTCAG